>Ga0256871_1001049_pt1 | contig 13002 bp, 10 predicted proteins | sample RumenRJG_07RNA_FD_185439 | JGI IMG/M metagenome (GOLD analysis project Ga0256871, IMG submission 185439) | Metatranscriptome of bovine rumen microbial communities from Lethbridge, Alberta, Canada - Rumen RJG_07 (Metagenome Metatranscriptome) | ecosystem: Host-associated > Mammals > Digestive...
CTAACATAGAGAAGCACCGATTGGTGAATCCGATTCTGACTTATGCGAGTCGATCGACTCAGTCAAGATTCGGAAGAAGACCTGCCTTTGCGAGCGGCTTTCTCACTGCCAGGTAGACAATAACCGTGACGATGACAGAAAGGCCTGCATTCACCGAGGTGGTGAGAAGGTTCAGCGAGAAGATCGCATCCGCAGCGGACTTCCCGAGAATCAGTCTCTTGTAGATATATCCAAGACCCGGGTCTGCGATGATGTTGATGCCAAGGCCGCATGCCGATGCGACAATGGTTTTCCATACAAGGGTCTTTCCATTCTTCTCATCCTGAATCTTGAGAACCTTGTGACCGACCAGACCGGTCACAAGACCGATGAGCAGTTTGCAGATAAACGTCTTCGGTGCATAAACAACGTAAACCGGATCCAGAAGGTCACCGATCGTCATGCCGATTGCACCGCCGAGGCCGCCCCAAAAGCCGCCGATCAGCAGAGCCCCAATTGCGACCACTGCATTGCCGAGATGGAAACTCGTCGCATCCGCGCCGACATAGATCTTGATCTGAAGGAACGTGAAAACTACATACGAAAGGGCTGCGAAAAGTCCTACGTAAACAACCCTCATCACTGCCTTGTTCTGATGCTTTGCTCCCGCATCTCCTGTTACTGCTTTTGCATTCGCTGCCATGAAAATCATCTCCTCATAAAGATTTCTGTCAGGTGCGCTCCTGTTGATATCGGAAAGTATAGCACCATGTGGACTGTTTTGAAGTGCCAATTAATGAATTTATAAGCATGCCAGTTTGTGAGGAGAAGTTCGGTGCGCAATATGGATTTTCGTCCGGGCCCGCAGTCCCGGACCGCAGTTCAGTTTTTACGGCCGGAATTATCGGAGTCCAGCTTCAGAACATTCATGAAGGCTTCCTTCGGAATCTCGACATTACCGACCATCTGCATCCGCTTCTTGCCTTCCTTCTGTTTTTCGAGCAGCTTCTTCTTGCGCGAGATGTCGCCGCCGTAGCACTTTGCAAGGACATCCTTGCGCATTGCCTTCACGGTCTCGCGGGCGATGATGCGGCCGCCGACCGCCGCCTGAATCGGCACATCGAAGAGCTGTCTTGGAATCTCATCCACAAGCTTTTCGCAGAGCCTGCGGCCGCGGTCATATACCTCTTCCTCGTTGATGATGAACGAGAGCGCGTCGACCGGCTCCTTGTTCACAAGGATGTCCATCCGCACGAGTTTTGCCGGCTGGTATCCCTTCAGTTCATAGTCAAAACTTGCGTATCCGCGCGATCTTGATTTCAGCGCGTCGAAGAAATCGTAGATGATCTCATTGAGTGGAAGCTCATACTTCAAAATCGCGCGGGTTTTCTCGATATAGTCCGTTGAGATGTAAACGCCGCGTCTCTCCTGGCACAGCTGCATGATCGGTCCGATGAACTCCGTCGTAACCATAATCTCGGCGTTCACGATCGGTTCCTCCATGTGCTCAATCACGGAAGGGTCCGGCATATTCGAGGGGTTCGTGAGCTCCAGCATGGTGCCGTCGGTTTTATAGATCTTGTAAACGACCCCCGGGGCCGTCGCAATGATGTCAAGGTCATATTCCCGCTCGAGGCGCTCGAGAACAACTTCCATGTGGAGAAGCCCGAGGAATCCGCATCGGAAACCGAAGCCAAGGGCGAGTGATGTCTCCGGCTCAAAGGTGAGCGATGCATCGTTGAGCTGCAGCTTCTCAAGCGCATCCTTGAGGTCCGGATAGCGCTGCGAGTCCGAAGGATACATGCCGCAGAATACCATCGGCTGCGCGGGCTTGTATCCCGGAAGCGCCTTGTCGCAGGGACGGGCTGCCTCCGTAACCGTATCGCCGACACGGGCATCGCGGATGTTCTTGATGGACGCGGTAAAGTAACCGACCATTCCCGTATCCAGCTCATCGCAGGGAATGAATCTGCCGGGGCCGAAGTAGCCGACCTCGACGACTTCCTCCTCTGCTCCGCTCGCACACATGCGGATCTTCATGCCCGGTTTCAGACAGCCGTCCCGGATACGGACGAAAACAACCACGCCGCGATAGGAATCATAAAGAGAGTCGAAAACAAGAGCCTTGAGCGGAGCCCCCGGATCTCCCTGCGGTGCGGGGAGCTTGTGCACAATCTGCTCGAGGACCTCGTGAATACCGATCCCATTCTTTGCGGAAATCAGCGGCGCATCCGAGGCATCGAGCCCGATGACATCCTCAATTTCCTCCCGCGTCTCCTCCGGCCTTGCCGAGGCGAGATCGATCTTATTGATGACCGGGATGACCTCCAGATCATGATCGATTGCAAGATAGCAGTTCGCCAGCGTCTGAGCCTGAATGCCCTGCGTCGCGTCAACGATGAGAATGGCGCCGTCGCAGGCTGCGAGAGAGCGGCTCACCTCATAGTTGAAGTCAACATGGCCGGGCGTATCGATGAGGTTGAAAAGGTATTCCTCGCCGTCGTCTGCATGGTAAATCAGGCGGACAGCCTGCGATTTGATGGTAATGCCCCTCTCACGCTCGATGTCCATGTTGTCGAGGACCTGGTCCTCCATCTCACGTTTTGTGAGCACGCCGGTGGCCTCGATCATGCGGTCCGCGAGCGTGGATTTGCCGTGATCAATGTGTGCGATGATGCAGAAATTACGGATTCGTTCCTGAAGCGATAAAGACATAAGCTCTCCCGACAAAACAAAAGCAGGAGTCCGAAAAGAGGGTCCCGGAACTCCTGCCATTTATACAATCTGAACAAGTACAGCCGATTACTTGCCGATCTTATTAACTTCTGCTGCGAGGCGGGAAACCTTTCTCGAAGCGGTGTTCTTCTTGATGACACCCTTGGAAGCTGCCTTTTCAATTGCAGAGGTTGCGCTCTTCAGTGCTTCCTTTGCAGCCTCGGCATCACCGTTCTGAGCTGCAGCAGTAACCTTCTTTGCAGCAGTTTTGACGCCGCTCTTTACAGCCTTATTTGCTTCCGCCTTCTTGGCATTCGTAATAACTCTCTTCTTGGCAGATTTAATGTTTGCCATTTCTATTCCTCCATCATAAATCAATTGCGAATCTATCTTGATTCGATGCGCCCCGTTCAGGCGGAGACACGCACGTCTGAGGTCACATACGAATGTATTCTAATGTAACGGTATTGCGTTGTCAAACGGATATTTACTTTCAGGGCCGCCTTTTACGGACCTTCTCGGCACTGCAGACACAATAATCTTCCGAATCCGCATAAGCCCTCCCGGAAAGCCGGGGAAACTTGCGCCGGGCGCAAAAACCCAGAAGGCGTCACTGCGGATTTGTGAAATCAAGAACCGGATCTGCCGGTGCAGGCGCCGGTTCAACCTTCTCTGCCTGCAGGATCATGCCCTGTCCCGTGACGACCATGTAACTTCCCTGCCACATGTTCTCCAGCTTCGGATAGGAATCAAACTCGCCCGGCGTCACCTTTGCGGTGAGATACACATAATCGCCGTCCTTCAGCTCGTCAGCTCCGTCGTACTTTACAACGTTGCCGAAAACACGGATATCGTTCGCGCAGCATCCCATGATCGGGCGCCCGCTCACGAAGTATCCCTTCGGAAAGTCAAACGGTTTTATGACGCTCGACAGAAACCTGATATTTTTGCCCTCATACCAGTCCGGATGATCGAAGATATCCTGGAACCAAATAGCATAGTTGATGCCGTCGAGCTCGATCGGGTCCCTGCTGATGTCGTACGGCAGGTCCTCCGCCTCGGCTGTATCGACTTCTCCGTCCTTGTCCTCAAAGATGATCTCGGCATTCGGATTGATGGCCTTGAGATTGCGCTTATAGGAAATCAGCGTCTTGTGGTCGATCCCGTCACACCGGTTCACCATAATCAGCTCGGTACCCCGGATCTGCTCTGCGAGCAGACTCTTGAGATCGCCGTTCTGGAAATACATCGGGAATGTCGAAGCATCGATGGTAGTGAGCTCCTGCTCGATCATCCATTTCTTCGGTATCCGGAATTTGCGGAAATCCCACATGCCGTTCCACTCGATGAGAATCCGCTCCGGATTGTATTTTGCATCGAGAGCCATCAGCGCGGCCGGTGTGAATTCATCGAGCGATTCGATGTCTTCCTTGACGGTGTGCGTGGCTTTCATAAGCTTCGGGCCATAACCGACTGTTCCCTCTTCGCAGGCAATCACAAGTGTTACGCCTTTGGTCTGGAAATAAGGCTGCCCGATTGTATAGGTGAAGAACGACGTTTTCCCGCTCTCGAGAAAACCGTTGATCACATAAACCGGTTTTTGTTCAGAACTCATAGTATTTCTCCCCGGGGCAGAAGACCTCCCGGATGCTCACTTATAAACCCGCAGAAACAGAATCCGCGAATGCGGTTCTGCCGAATGCGGGAGCCGGTGCTGCAGTCTCAAACGCCTGCATCGGCAGGACATACAAACGTTTCTCTGTTTATTGTCTGTTCTCGAACAGAGCATCGAGACTGTCATCGTTCAGGTTCGCGCCGATGACGCAGATCTTGCCGGTAACATCGGCCGATCCGCTGCGGACATTGGTCTCCTCCGGAACGTAATCGAAATGGATCCATGTCCCGTCTTCTGCCGGGACCATGCCCTTCGCGCGGAGAACAACACCGTATTTGTCGGAATCGCCGAGCGCCTCAAGGCACTTTTCGATTCTCTCCTTCGTGAACTTGGCCGGTGTCTCCATTCCCCAGCTTCCGAAGACTTCATCCGCATCATGTTCAGAGTGATGATGCCTTACGCCGTTTTCATCGGCCGTCTCACCGCTCCCCTCATGATGGTGGTGATGGTGATGATGTTCGTGACCGTCATGATCATCCTCGTCATCATCGTCATCGTCTTCATCCTCGTCTTCATCTTCGTCATGATCATCATGATCTTCATCGTGATGATGGTGATGATGATGGCCTTCCTCTTCCTTCTCTGCGAGAACTTCCTCGAGCATCTCTTTCTGCAGGTCATTGTTTCCTTCGATTGTATCAAGGACAACTTTCCCATCCAGCTCGGCAAGGGGTGTTGTGATGATGGTTGCCTTGGTGTTGTGCTCGCGGAGCAGCTTCACGGCCTCGTCGATCTGCTCTTTGCTGGCTTTATCCGTTCTTGTGAGAAGGATGGTGCCCGCGTTCTCAATCTGATTGAGGAAAAACTCACCGAAATTGCGGATATACATCTTCGCCTTGGTAGCATCGACAACCGCAACCGCGCTGTTCATCTCCATGTCAGTTCCGACCGCCGCATTGTTTACCGCACGACAAACATCGGAAAGCTTGCCGACTCCGGAGGGCTCAATCAGGATGCGGTCCGGATGATACTGCTCCATGACCTCCTTCAGAGATTTTCCGAAATCGCCGACCAGTGAGCAGCAGATGCAGCCCGCATTCATCTCACGGATCTTAATCCCGGACTCCTTGAGGAATCCTCCGTCAATTCCGATCTCACCGAACTCATTCTCGATCAGGACCACCTGCGTTCCGGCCAGCGCCTCTTTCAGAAGCTTCTTTATCAGAGTCGTTTTGCCAGCTCCGAGAAAGCCGGATACAATGTCAATTTTTGTCTTTGCCATGATTATTTCCTTCTTTCCGACTGGACAGATGTCCCTGCCTGTGCGGCCGTCATCTGTTCACAAAATCATGCCGCCTTCAGGAACCGGAAGCCCCCGGAAAGCGGCAGAATCAATGTCTATGAATGAGCAGAGCTGTAAGCCGGGTTATGTCTTTTAAGACGATCATCTATCTAGAACCCGCGTTGCCGCGTGTTTCAAGCGACCCACCTGAGGACGTGGACGGGCCGTCCTGTTGTCCTCTGCTCGGTCTTGCTTCGGATGGGGTTTACAATGCGCCCTGTGTTGCCACCGGACCGGTAGTCTCTTACACTGCCCTTTCACCCTTACCCCTTGCGGGGCGGTCTGCTCTCTGCTGCACTTTCCCGGGAGTTGCCTCCGCCGGCCGTTAACCGGCATCCTGCCCTACGAAGCCCGGACTTTCCTCACCTGCGCCCTTTCGGGACCTGCAGCCGCGATCGTCCACTCTGCTCACCGTCGTTTACTTTAGTTAGCTGACATAAATTTGTCAAATGAAAACTTTCTTAACTGGAGTAATGCCTCCTCTACCTTACACCGGGAAGCATCCGCCGCCCACAAACTCACGGCAGATGGAATTCTTCGGAACGGCTGCTGTGTCGACACCGACAAAGTAATCGAGGAACTTGAGAAGCCGCTTTGCCTCATTGTACTCCGGCTCTCCCGGCTCCACCCGGAAGAGCTGAGGCTCCGCGAACTGCTTGAGAACCGCAAGCTCATAGATCAGCACCGAGTTGAATGTCACATCCGCGTCGTCCTGATACGGGAAGATATACTGTTCCTCGCCCTCGCGCACTTTTTTCCAGGCCCTGATTGTTTCCTGGGCCGAATACCCGCGCGTCCTTGCATCACGGACCATCCGCCGCAGCAGTCTTGCATCCGTCGAGGGGATCCGGTTGTGTTCATCGATATTGAGACTTGTAAGTGCGCTGGTATAAATACGGAACTTATTCTCATCGTCGAGGTCCGGTGTCAGTTTCGGATCAAGGCAGTGAATGCCCTCCATCACAAGGATGTCATTCTCCCCGAGTTTAAGCGTGTTGCCCTTATACTCGCGTTTGCCGCTCTTGAAATTGAAGGTCGGCATTTCGACCGTCCCTCCGTCGAGAAGATCGTTCATGTCGTCATTGAACTGCTCAACATCGAGTGCCTCCAGACACTCGAAATCATAGTTTCCGTCGATGTCCACCTTCATCTTCGCCCGGTCGACAAAATAATTGTCGAGACTGATGATGTGCGGAACGAGCCCGAAGGAACGGAGCTGAATGGCGAGCCGGTGCGCGAACGTAGTTTTTCCGGAGGAACTGGGCCCCGCGATGAGCACAAACTTCACCTGACCGCGGTCATAGATCATCTCCGCGATGTCACCGATCCGCCGCTCCTGGAGCGCCTCCTGCACCAGAATCATATCGCTGATCCGTCCGCCGCAGATCTGGTCATTGAGGTCACCGACCGTCTCAATATCGACCTTGTCTCCCCAGTCTGTCGAGAGCGAAAGGGTATCGAAGAGATTATGCTGATCGACGAACGGTTCAAGTCCGCACGGATTTTCCATGGTCGGAAGCACAAGGACAATCCCGCTGTTGTATGCGAGCACGTCAAACCAGTGGATGTACTTCGTGTTCGGGAACATATAGCCGTAGAAATAGTCGGAATATCCTTCGCAGTTATAGACATTGATGGTCGAACTGCGGCGGTAATGGAACAGCTTCACCTTGTCTTCCATTCCCTGCCGCCGGAACAGCTCCACCGCGTCGTCAATCGGGTATGTCCGCTTGGTGATCGGTACGCTGCGGTCCCTGAGTGCTTCCATGCCGGCTTTGATCTTCGCCGCGAATGCGTCATCGATGTCCCCGCTGTAACCGTGGATACTGCAGAAGAGACCGTTTCCCAGCGAAAACTCGATCTTGACATGGATTTCTGAACCGAAAAGGTCCGCGGCAGTTTTGACGAGCATCATGACAGCGGTCCGGCTGTAGGTATTGTACCCGGCCGGCTGGCTCGTGCGGACCATTGTGAGAACGCCGTCCCGATCTGCTCTCTTTGAAAGTTCGCGAAGCTTTCCGTTTATCTGGACAAGGGCAATTTCGCCTTTGCCTGTATCCTGATATTCGTCCACGATGGACTCATAGGAAGTGCCTTTATCATAATTTCTTGTCTTTCCATCAATCATCAGAGCCGGCATATTCTTATCCTCTAATCATACTTCCCGAAACTTTTATTCCCGAAACGTCTGCTTTCCGGAACTCATTCTCTCCGGAGCCCATACTTACCGGAGTTCACGCTTATCCAAAGCTCTTGCCTTACGGAGCTCACACTTTCCGGAACTTATACTTCCCGGAACGGTTCGCCCTGCACCGATTCAATCACTTTGATGTCCGGGGCTTCCCGGTTCAGAAACTGTTTCATATACGGAATGAATATCTTTTCGATCCCAAAATGGCCGGCATCGATCACGGCAATCCCCTTCTCCACTGCATCAATTCCGACATGATGCGAGATATCCCCGGTGATCATGACATCCGCCTCTGCCTTCAGCGCAAGGCCGATCTGATCTCCTCCGGAGCCCGGCATGACTGCAGCCGTCACAACCGGCTGCTCCGGGTCCCCGTAATACCGCACATGCGGAATTTTAAACCTATCCCGGACGAGTTCCGCAAGTTCTTCGAGTGTCATGTACTCGGGAAGCTGTCCGATCCGCCCCAGGCCCTCGTGCGAAATATCATCCTCGTACGTGACCATAAGGACATCACGGTTCTGCAGATTCAGCTCGTCTGCCGCAGCATCCGCCATACCCATCACGTCAAAATTCGTGTGCATCGCGTAATAGGAGATATCGTTCTGAATGAGCTTCACGAGCCGTTTTCCGACATAGTCCTCATCGCTTGCACGGTTCACACCGTGAAAAATCAGCGGATGATGTGTGATCAGCGCATCCGCCTTATCCGCAATTGCCTCATCGACCACCGCGCTCGTGGCATCGACGGCAAGAAGAACCGTCCTGACTTCTTTGTCAGACCGCCCGGCAAGAAGCCCCACATTGTCCCAGTTCATTGCATAGGACTTCGGGCAGAGCTGCTCGATTTCTTCCATCAGTGAACTCATCAGCATAGAATCACCGCCTTCGCTAAGAATTTTGCTTAGAATCACTCAGAAAATAGAATAAAGAGTTTTTACACTCTCAAAATAACATGAAAACAAGGCTGTTGGAAGCAGTGCCGTCATATATCTCCGTGTCCTGATGCTTCCGGGGCACTGGAAGGGCTTTCCCCGCGGCTTTCATAAAGAGACAGGAGAAAACGGACGTCCTCAAGATCCTGTGAAAACATACTCCTCCGCTCCCTTGCGTCCAGATTTGTGGATGATTTCGTCCCTTCGAGCATCTTTGTGTCCGCTGCCTTTCGCAGGAGAAGATACTGTTTCAGCACCGGATCTCTTCTCCGGATCAGCACAGGCCCGTAAGCATCCTCCCGGCGGATCCCGTCCGCCGCCAAAGTTCTGTCTTCCGCCTTCGCTCCGTTCTTTTTTTCAGTTTCTCTCTCTGCTCTGGCCGAAGCTTTGATCACCGGGTAATACTTTCCCCGCTCGACTGCCATTCTTTCATCCGTGATGACAAATCCGAGCTCCCGGACCGCCTTCCGGACAAGGGAATGCTCTTTCTGCGGCTCCAGAATCAGCGTTTTGAAGGATTTCGTCTTGTCTTTCTCCCGGAGCAGGATTTCTGCCATCAGTGCTCCTCCCATTCCGGAAATCACAAGTGTCTTTGCCTCTCCCGCCTCCAGCCCATCAAGGCCGTCCGACAGCCGGAAGCTGGCGCGGTCCGAAAGCCCGGTAAGCCTTGCATGCTCTCTTGCGCCCTCGATCGGGCCTTCCCGGAGATCGCATCCTATGACGGCCGGGATCTTTCCCGCGGCAAGAAGTGACAGGCCAAGCCATCCATGGTCACAGCCCACATCCGCCAGCGCATCTCCTTCCGGCACAAAATCCGCGATCATTGTAAGCCGCGGCGATAAATTCAGTTTTGCCATCGATCAGTCCTTTAGGTAAAAATGCGCCCGCGCCAGCTGTTCGAGCTTCTTCTTGTTTTCGATCGTCTCGGAGAGCGAGCTCTTCCCCCCTGCATTTGCGAAGCGGCTGCGCTGCAGGCTGCCCTTTTTCACCTGATAGACGATGTCCCGAAGCGCCTTCTCCCTGTCTTCTTTTTTCTCCGGCATGTCAAGATGGGTATTGAAGAGTGCTGCCGCCTCCATCTGCTCTTTCTCGGTCACGAAGAGAGAAATAATGGATGCCTCTTCCGCCGGTTTATCCAGATTCCGGAAGAATTCCGAAGCCGCGGTGCGATAGACACCTGCCGAGAAATCATCCGGCGAAATATACGCCGAAACCTGACGGATCAGAGCCGGGTCATCCGCAAGCCATGTAAGGAGATAGCGCTGTGCCCTTAGATCGGCGCTTTCAACCGCCTGCTCCTCTTTCGTCCTTGAAGCCGGCCTTCCCGTATAAGAATCCGTACCGCCTCCGGGAAGAGCCGCGCCGCCGTCCGCATACGCTCCTGCAGAGCCGCCCGCGTTTTCCCCGGATTCTCCGCTTTCCTCCTCTGCCGGACGGGCAGAAGCGTTTCTTCTTGCTGCAATTCTTGCCGCCCGCTCCTCCTGAACCTGTGCTTCTTCCTCGCTAAGGCCCACCATGGTCCGGAACGTTTTCTCGTCTACCATGTATTTTGAGGAGATGATGCGGATGTAGCTGTCCCTCTCGATTTCATCTGTGATTCCGGCCGTTTTGGCTGCGGCTGCGCGCACGAAATCGGAACGGCTCCCGGGATCCTGCAGATCGTACTTTTCCTGCTCCTTGCGGATTTCGAAGAGGAATGCATTCTCCGCCGTGTCAATCCGTTTCTGGAATTTCTCACCGCCGATGGCTTTGATGAACTCATCCGGATCCTTATACGGCTCCAGATGCAGGACTTTCGCCCGCACGCCGGCATCACGCAGTATTCCGTTGTTGCGGATCGCCGCTTTCGTACCTGCCTCGTCGCTGTCATAGGAAAGCAGGACTTCCTTCACATACCGCTTCAGCACACGGGCCTGCCCGGTCGTAAAACTCGTCCCGAGCGAGGCCACCGCCTGTGTGAATCCTGCCTGATGCATCGAAATGACATCCATGTATCCTTCGCAGAGAATGAAACGGTCTGCCCGGCTCTTCCGTGCAAAATTCAGCGCATACAGATTCTCGCCCTTGTTGAATATCTTTGTCTCAGGCGAATTCAGATATTTCGGCTTTCCGTCGCCCATCACGCGTCCGCCAAAACCGATGACACGGTTCTGGATGTCCATGATCGGGAAGATGACGCGGTTCCAGAACTTATCGTGAAGCCCGTGCTTTTCATCAAAGGCAGCCACTCCCGACTCCAGAATCACAGAATCATCAAATCCTTCCTCCCGAAGGTGCTTTACAAGATCCGAATTGCGCCCGTCCGCATAACCGAGGCCGAAATTGTGCATCGTCTCCGGCGAAAGCTTCCGGTCCGTGAGATAGGATAGTCCCGTTCTTCCGACGGGGCTCCTGAGCAGCTTGTAATAATAAACAGCTGTTTCCTTATTCACGGCGAACAGCAGCTTCTTTCGCTCCTGCTCCTGCCGCATCTCCGCGCTGAATTCCTGTTCGGGGAGCGGGACACCGGCGCGCGCAGCGAGCTCCTTTACGGCTTCCGGAAATGTAATGTTTTCATATTTCATCACAAACGTGATCACGTTGCCGCCCGCGCCGCAGCCGAAGCAGTAAAACATCTGCTTGTCACGCGAGACAGAGAACGACGGTGACTTTTCGTTGTGAAAAGGGCAGAGACCGAAATAATTTGCCCCCTGTTTTTTCAGTTTTACGTATGAGCCGACAACATCGACGATGTCATTGCGGCTCCTCACTTCTTCAATTACTTCATCGGGATAATACATTGACAGTTTACCTGTTCCAGGTCTTCGGCACGAACAGATCCTCGTACCGTTCGATTGCATAGCGGTCCGTCATAGAACTGATATAGTCACAGACAACGCGCTCCTTTGAGTCTCCCAGGGCAATGCGCTCTTTCATGTAGTCGGGAATCACATCGACGTGATCCAGATAGTAGAAGTAAAGAGTTTTGACGAGTTCAAACGCCTTTCCCTCCTCGCCCTTCGCCTCCGGGTTCGTGTAGACATTCTCGAACATGAAGTTCCGTATTTTCGTAAAAGCTTCGTACGTCACCGGGGACATCTCCACAACCGGGCGTCCCTCACTTGTCGTGATGATGTCATGAATGAAATGGTCGAGCCGGTCATTCAGCGAGCGCCCGAGGACGCCTGCGATGTCTTCCGGGACATCTGCCTCCGTGAGAATGCCGCCGCGGATGGCATCGTCCATGTCATGATGAATATAGGCGATTTTGTCGGAAAAACGCACGACCTGCCCTTCCAGTGTCGACGGCATAGTACTCATCTGATGATTGAGAATCCCGTCGCGGACTTCCATGGTCAGGTTCAGCCCCTGTCCGTTCTTCTCAAGAACATCGACCATACGGACGGACTGTACGTTGTGTTTGAAGTGTTCCGGGCAGGCTTCATTCAGTGCCCGCTCCCCCGCATGCCCGAACGGTGTGTGTCCCAGGTCATGTCCGAGTGCGATTGCCTCGGTGAGATCCTCATTGAGCTGAAGCGCCCGGGCTATCGTGCGCGCGATCTGGGATACCTCCAGTGTGTGCGTCATGCGCGTGCGGTAATGGTCACCATCCGGAGTGATAAAGACCTGTGTCTTATCCTTGAGTCTTCTGAAAGATTTACTGTGAAGAATACGGTCCCTGTCACGCTGGAAGACGGGCCGGATATCATCCTGTTCCTCCGGGTGCAGCCTTCCCTTTGAATCCACTGCATGCGCAGCCCACGGAGCCAGGAGATCGTGTTCGCGCTTTTCCAGTTTCTCTCGGATGTTCAAAAGACATGTCCTTTCTTTGCCGGAAACCGGCAGATGTAAAGCGGATACAGTGACAGGAAAAAAAAGAAAACCGAGTGCTAAAGGGTGCAGCCTGATATGGATTTGCGAAATCATCGGCAGCTGCCCCGTCACACGCGATTCCGGCATTAAAAAAAATTCGGCATGGTCTGTCTGCCTTCCAGGCAGGACAAACCATGCTGAATTCTTGAATAAATATGGGGCGGAGGGGGCTCGAACCCCTGACCTCTTCCGTGTGAGGGAAGCGCTCTCCCGGCTGAGCTACCGTCCCGTTTCGTATTGCAGTCGGCCTGCCGTCAGACTGAAGTCATTATAGCATATGGCAGACATTTTCTGAAACTATTCCCGGAAACTACCGGGAATTGAAAAAGCCGGGATGCATTTCCCGGCTCATTCAGAATGCGGAAGATGGGAC
>Ga0256871_1001059_pt1 | contig 12961 bp, 9 predicted proteins | sample RumenRJG_07RNA_FD_185439 | JGI IMG/M metagenome (GOLD analysis project Ga0256871, IMG submission 185439) | Metatranscriptome of bovine rumen microbial communities from Lethbridge, Alberta, Canada - Rumen RJG_07 (Metagenome Metatranscriptome) | ecosystem: Host-associated > Mammals > Digestive...
AATAAATGAAATAAAGATGTATACAATAAAGAAAAGAATAGAAATATCAGCAGCTCATAGCCTGAAGACTACATATGAAAGCCAATGCAACAAACTTCATGGTCACAATTGGATCATAACTATAAGCTGCAGAAGCAAGGAGCTTAACGAGAACGGTATGGTGGAGGATTTCACAGCCATCAAAAGTATGCTTCACCGTACTTTAGACCACACTTATTTAAATGATGTGTTGCCATTCAATCCAACAGCTGAAAATATCGCCAAATGGATCTGCGACCAGATTCCTACTGCTTTCAGAGTGGAAGTGACTGAAAGTGAGAACAACACAGCAATCTACGAGGAAGACTAATCCACAATATTCTGACTATGAAGAAGATTAACGAAATCTTCTATTCACTTCAAGGTGAGGGATTCTTTACTGGAACAGCAGCTATCTTCATTCGTTTTTCCGGATGCAACCTGAAATGCGATTTTTGCGACACTCTCCATGAATCCGGAGAATTCCTTTCCGACGAAGAGATCCTACAAAAAATATCACTCTTCGAATCAAAGCATATCGTATTGACGGGAGGAGAACCCTCTTTGTGGATCGACGAAGAGTTTGTAGGCAAACTAAAATCGGCCGGATACTACGTACAGATTGAGACTAACGGAACTCATCCAATTCCCCAAAATGTGGACTGGATAACATGCAGTCCAAAAGACGCACCGTTGGCCATCAACAAAGCTAATGAATTGAAAGTGGTGTTCACAAGCCAGTCTTTTGTGGAGAAATTCACAAATTTCAATAGTCAGCATCGTTTTCTACAGCCTCTTTCTTGTGGCAACACTGCAGAAGTGGTGGATTATATTCTTAAACATCCACAGTGGAGAATGAGTCTGCAAACACATAAACTGATCAACATCCAATAAACATTGGCATGTTGACGCATTAAATTGCGTCTGAAAAACCAATTCTTAATATCTAAGGATAGAATATTATGAAGACACTACACAAAATCGCATATTCCGCATTGCTTTTTGCATTCGCGTCGAGCATAAATGCGAAGCCCAAAACTGATGATTTAGCAACTGCCGCAGCTGAGATTTCAAAGTCGAACTTTACTGCGGCAATCAACCTGATGACATCATATATATCTAACCATGATATGGATCCTCAGGCATATTACTATCGTTCTGTAGCCGAACTTGGAATCGGAGAGAATGACCTTGCTTTGAAAGACGTGGATCTTGCCATCCAACTCGACAAGAAATTCCAAATAAAAAAATTATACAAAAGCAGTAAAATCAAGCAAGCTGACTTGCTTCTCCAACGTGCCAAATGCTACCGTGCTTTGGGGAACACAGATGGTGCTATGGAAGAATTGAACAAAGCCGCCCTAGCTGACAACACGTTGGCCGACATCTACGTCGAAATGGGCGAGATTTACGCTTCTAGAAACGACTTCAAAGGTTCGGATACGACTTTTGCCAAAGCCCTTCGTTACGACAGCAAAAACTATGACGCTCTGATTGGTTTGGCAAAAAATTATCTAAACAACGAGAAAGAAAGAGAAGCCATATCAAAACTCGACCAGGCCATTTCTGTCGACGGTGAGAAAATCGAGCCTTATATGCTCCGATATAAAGCTAACGTCGGACTCCACAATTACGAAAGAGCGTTCGACGACATCTCATACGTGGCTTCAAACAACGAGGATTACAACCCATATCTGGCAGATCTTAGCAACGCGGCATCTAAATGTGTGACATATTCCATGCCTAAAATCGACCAGAAAATCAAAGCAGACGAAAACAAGGTGCTGTGGATGCAATGTCGCGCCGCTGTCGACAACAAAATAGGCAAATTTGAAGCCGCTATTGAAGACTACACAAAACTAGAGGAAATCCTCGGTGAAAAATACGCCATCACATCATCTGGAAAAGGTGACTGTTATTTCCAAAAAGGAGACTACAACACTGCCCTTGCTATGTACAAAGAGGCAAACGAATTGGAGGAGACAGCAGCCGCAAACGCAGGTATCGCAAGAATCTTGCTTTTGCAAAACGAATCAACAGAAGCACTTGTCTATGCAAACAAAGCCGTTTCACTCGACCCAATGAATTATGAGTACTACTATTTGCGTGGAAGAGTCCAAGAAATGCGTAAGATGACCGGAGATGCCGTTTCTGACTACGAAGTGGGAATGCAGATAAACTCAAATTATGCCCCACTCTATTATCGCAGAGGTGTAATTAAAAAATCAAAAAAGGATTTTGAAAGGGTTATAAGATTGGAGACAACTCCGTCTGCCACTGAAAATTTCAAACCCTTCGCCTACCTATATCTCGGCAAACAGAATGATGGCAAGAAATCAATCAAAGAGATTCTGAAAGCCTACCCTAACGCAGACAACTACTACACTGCCACCTCTTTCTATGCGGCAATCAACGACACGACCAATGCGTTGTCTTCACTTGAAAAAAGTTTTGAGCTTGGCTACCGCAATTTCACGCAAGTGGATTCCGACTCAAATCTCGATAGTTTAAGGACAAAAGCATCCTACATAGCCATAGTAGACAAGTGGAAAAAAGCATCTGGAGTGTCCGCTAACTTTGCAAACTCAGGTCAGTCAAATTCACAAAAAGCATTGCAAACTACCGAAGTCAAATTCAAACGTGAGCAACAGAAATTCTCATTCGGCTGCAAACTCAATAATATCGACATCTCATGTCAACTCGACACAGCTGCCACAACCGGATGTATTAGCTTTGCTGACGCTCTATTCCTAACTAAATATGGATTCATCCAGACTCACGAATGGAGTCAGGATCCATACAAAGATCTTAATGAGGCTACTGTTGTGACAATCAGAGAATTGGACATCGAAGGAATCAAAGTCAAAGGGTTGGTGATGAAAGTGATCAACGACAAAAACGCCAAACTTCAACTCTCTAAAAATGACATTGCTAAATTCGGCAACATTTCCGTCAACAACCAGCGAAACGTTCTGCTGATTGAACATTATTAATAGATTAAAAAATACGGGTAGGTTTCAAGCCTACCCTACATTTTTCAAAATGTTGTATGGATGGGAAGTGCCACTCAAAAACAAAATTGATAAACATAATAAATGAAAAGCATTAGAATAATATTACAATTCCTGAAAAAGCATCTTACGCTGACACTCTTGGCTCCGTTATGCGTAATCATAGAAGTCACAGCGGAACTTGTACAGCCTAAGATCATGTCGGAGATTGTAAACCGCGGTGTCATAGGTGGAGAGACAGATATAATCACAGCATTAGGATTAAAAATGCTTATCATAACACTTGTCGGAGTTTGTGCGGGTGTATTTTCAATCTATGCGGCAGGACAAGTTTCGTACGCGTTCGGAGCGGATATGCGTACAAAGATGTTCACACGCATCCAGAAATTTTCATTCTCAAACATCGACAGATTGCAGACCGGATCTTTGATCACTCGTATCACCAGCGATGTGACCCAAGTGCAAAACGTGATACAGGCTTCAATGCGACTTCTTTTCCGTGCCCCATTCATGTTTATCGGAGCTATTGTGATGGTGTTTATGCTTGATCTGAAAATGGCATACATCCTTATCATCATCCTGCCCATCCTGCTTTTCACAATCATCTACATATTAAAGAAGACATTCCCTCTCTTCACCATTGTGCAACAAAAAATGGACAAGTTCAACACAGTGGTGCAGGAATTGCTTTCCGGAATCCGCGTCGTCAAAGCATATGTAAGGGAGCAAGGAGAGAGAGAAAGGTTTGAAGCCTCAAACGAGGATTATATAGCGTCGTCGCTCAAGGTAAGCAAACTTATAATTATAATGATGCCAGCCATGTCATTTATCATGAATCTCGGAGTAGTCGGAGTACTTTGGTTTGGAGAATATGAAGTGGCAGACGGACGATTGAACGTCGGAGACATCATGGCATGCACCAACTATATGACACAGATTCTGATGTCGCTGATGATGGCACAGCGAGTCATAATGTCAATCACACAAGCAGAAGCTTCGATGGTGAGAATCAATGAAGTGTTGGAGACGGAATGTGAGCTTGATCTTCAGTCGACAGGTGTGAGCGTTCCAGAAGAGGGAGATCTGGAATTCAACAATGTATCATTCCGCTATGAAGGATCCAACAAAGACCAACTTTCCAACATATCATTCAATATCAAAAAAGGAGAGACACTGGCTATCCTTGGCAGCACAGGTTCAGGCAAATCGACGTTGGTGAATCTGATTCCACGTTTCTACGACGTGACAGAAGGTTCTATCAAAATAGGAGGCAAAGACATTCGTGAGATCGACAGGAAATCATTGCAGGACAGTGTCGGAATAGTGATGCAAAACACAGTGTTATTCTCTGGCTCAATTGCAGACAACATGCGTATGGGCAAAGAGGATGCGACAGAAGAAGAGATGATCGACGCATTGAAAAAAGCAGACATCGCAGATTTCGTATTGTCACTGCCAGACGGTCTGAACCACAAGATTGAGCAAGATGCGACAAACATATCAGGCGGTCAACGTCAACGCATAAGCATCGCCCGCACATTGATTTCAGAGCCTGACATTCTGATTCTTGACGACAGTCTGAGTGCGGTGGATTTGATAACAGAATCAAAAATACGTAAGGCGTTAAACAAATTAAAGATGACTAAAATCATCATCGCTCAAAGAATCAGCTCAATAAAAGATGCAAACAAGATTCTGATGATTGAAGACGGGAAGATGCTATGCTATGGTTCACACGATGAACTATACAAAACTTCGGCTGAATATAAAGAAGTGTATGATTCACAAGTGCAAAGTGCAGAGGAGGGCAAATTATGAAAGGACCTATGATGGCAGACGGTAGAGGTGGACCAGGAAGCCGATTGAGAGACATGACAGCCAAGCACGAACGTCCACAAGACACTGGCAAAACAATAGCACGAATATTCTCATATTGGAAAGAGCATTGGAGCTGGCTTGTAATTATGCTTGTCAGTTCACTATGTGAAGTGTTCTGCACATTGATGGCACCAATTCTTATCGGCAAAGCGATAGATAATTGTATAGATTTGTCGAATATGACGGTGGATTTCACAAAACTTAATGTCATCGTCATCATGTTGCTGATGCTATACATCTCCAGCTCATGGTTTTCTTGGGTACAGCAGTATGGAATGACCAACGTCTCCCTGAAGATTGCAAAAAAGATCCGCACACAGATGATGGATAAGATGCTTGAGCAGGATATCCATTTCTACGATGTGCACACGCGTGGCGATCTGATGAGCCGTTTCACTAACGATGTCGAGCTGATGAAGTCGGGATTGGGAGACTCTTTCATCCAACTATTCAACACAATCTTCACACTTGCAGGTACAGTCGTTGCCATGGTGGCATTGAGTCCATCACTGACTGTCGTTTGCTGTATGTCCATACCTGTGGTGTTTATGATGACAAACATCATCTCCAAGCAAACGAGAAAATTCTTCTCATCACAGCAGGTCTCGCTCGGACAGCTTAACGGCCTTGTGGAAGAGAGTGTGAGCGGAATCAAGATGGTACGCAGCTTCGGCATCGAGCAACAGCAGATCGACAAGTTTAACTCCATCAACGAGGAGCTTCGCAAGTCTGGAGTGAAAGCGCAGATTTACAGCGGACTGCTGATGCCACTGATGCGAGTGCTTGAAAACATCATATACATCATAGTGGCAGTGCTTGGAGGAATCATGGCGACATCCACTGACATGACTGTGTTTGGAATCGGAATCGCGACCATTACCGTCGGCACAATCCAGTCGTTCCTTCTTTACACAAAGCAATTCCTACGACCAATCAACCAAGTGGCGTCTCAATTCAACGCAGTGCAGTCGGCAATCGCAGGAGCGGAGCGAATCTTCACGATTCTCGACACTAAGCCAACGATCACCAACAAACCAGACGCTGTCACATTGAAAGAAGAGACCGTGAAAGGAGATATCGTGTTCGACCACGTTTCATTCGGATATGAGCCAGGCAAACTGATATTGAAAGATATTTCATTCACAGCCAAGCAAGATGAGGTGATTGCCATTGTCGGCACGACGGGAGCCGGAAAGACCACTATCATCAACCTTCTGACCCGTTTCTACGACATCAATTCAGGATCAATCAAAGTAGACGGAATTGATATCCGCGACATCACCAAAGAGAGTTTGCGCGACCAGATGGGTATCGTATTGCAGGTGCCGTTCCTATTCTCCGACACAGTGAACTACAACGTGTCGTACGGATGGCCGGCAGCCACACAGGAAGAGATCATCAACGCATCAAAGGCAGCCAATGCCCACAACTTCATCGAGAGACTTCCACAAGGCTACGACAGCGAGATCCTACGTGGTGGAGAAAACATCAGCAACGGCCAGAAGCAGTTGCTTACCATTGCGCGTGCCATTCTCGTCGAGACACCAATCCTTGTGTTTGATGAAGCCACAAGCAACATCGACACACGCACTGAGATCCTCATTCAGAAAGCCATCAACAACCTTACCAAAGGACGCACATCATTCGTGATCGCCCACAGGTTGAGCACAATCAAGAATGCGGACAAGATTCTGGTGATGCATGAGGGAAGAATCGCAGAGCAAGGCAAGCATGAAGAGTTGTTGGCAAAGAAAGGAAGATACTGTGAAATCTACAACAGCCAGTTTGTTGTTGATTGAACAATTCGTAATGCGTAATTCTCAATGAATCTGTAGGGGCAATCCTTGTGGTTGCCAGATCTATATTAGATAGAGGATTGTTAAGGGAGGGACGCCCTAACACATTCTGCAGTGCGAGCCGTAGGCGAGCACTTAATAAAAAGTTTTCTTTGAGAAACAGCGTCTTTTAATAAAATAAACGCATGGAATTTTTCAAATACGACTTCAAGAATACATGTTTTAGGCTAATCTTATTACTGATAATTGGCACAATTTGGATTTGGTTCATGTATAACCTTGAAAATAAATATAGTAATGATACCACTCAAATTCTTTTGGCCACAAACATACTTGTCACAATCATATATCCGATATTCGAGATAATTCTATTTGGGTATCATAATTTTAGGAATCAACAAAACATTTGGGGATATCTAAAGCTATTATTTAAAATAGTTGCTTTAATATTCATAACATTTTTCACAGCATTAGTCATTTTAATCATTTATATTATTGAAAGTGACTTTTTAAAGGGGTTTCACGGCTGATAAATCATTATGAATCACTATAAAAACTATTCCGACTATATAAAAGAGCACTTCGATTACAAAGTGCAGAAGATATCCATCAACGCAGGATTCACCTGTCCCAACCGTGATGGAAGCATCGGTGTGGGCGGATGCACCTACTGCAACAACCGCTCCTTCAATCCTGACTATTGCGTCTCCACAACATCCGTGACCAAACAACTTGAAGAAGGGAAAATATTCTTCCGTCGCAAGGCAAAATATGCAGGACTGAAATTTCTTGCCTACTTCCAGGCCTACACAAATACATACGGTGAATTCTCACGTCTCAAATCTCTTTATGAAGAGGCTTTAGCTTGTGAAGACGTGGTGGGATTAGTCATCGGCACCCGTCCTGATTGTGTGGACGACAGACTGCTCGACTATTTCCAGGAATTGTCAAAAGAGAAATATGTGATGATTGAATACGGTGTGGAGAGCACCGACGACAACACATTGAAGCGAATCAACCGTGGACATGACTTTGCATGTGCGTGCAAGGCTATACGAGACACAGCCAGCCGTGGCATCCAGACTGGTGCTCACCTAATATTGGGTCTGCCCGGTGAGACTCCAGAAATGATTCTGAAAGGGGCTGACAGAATGTCGGAGCTTCCGATTGACATCATCAAACTGCATCAGCTTCAGATAGTAAGAGACACTCCTATGGCGGAGGAATATGCCAAGAATCCAGATGAATTCAAGCTCTTCTCAATCGATGCCTACCAACAACTGTTGGCAGAGTTTGTGGAACATTTGCGTGCTGACATCTGCATAGAAAGGTTTGTGTCACAGACGCCGAAAAGCATTCTCGTCGCTCCAGATTGGGGATTGAAAAACTATGAGTTTACAGATAGACTAAATAAGATCTTTGAAGAAAGAGGAACGGCACAAGGGAAATTAAAAATGCTAAATGCAAAATGCTAAATTAGGAATGACTCTTAATTTAGCATTTCGCATTTATAATTTAGCATTTTCACAACTCTTCCTCATCACCACCTGTCTCCAAGATATGTGATGAAAGCATATCTGCAGCGTGGATAATAGACACTAACGGATTCAGTTTGCAGGCAGTATCATAGTTTTTTACCTCCTCATAATTAGTTTTGTCGATTGCCCAAGCACCCATGTGCCAACGGATAGCGAGCATCTCAGCATCAGTAAGTTCCAAGAATGGAAGAATCATGATCACGGATTTCTCTCCATGTCCCATTGGGAAATTTTTATACGACACTTTATATCCTTCCGCGTCTTCCCAAGTGCCAAGAGCAGTCTTTTTCTTTTTCACAGTGCGGAAATAGACGTCACTTTTGCAGATATCATGAAGGAGAGACGCGATGATCACACTATCCTTAGGAGTAGACTTCTCCAAAGATGGGTTCAAAGTCTTCATACCTTCCCATATAGCCAACGCACTCTTGCATGTGTTCAACGAGTGTTCCACCAAACCGCCAGCCACATTCAAATGATGTCCGGCAGAAGCAGGAGCATCCATAAAACCGTTAGACTGCAATTCCTCAATCATATCCTCCACTCCATCACGCTCAGTGCTACGTAATAGTTCCAAAAATTCATCTTTGATCTTATCACTCATAAATTCAAAATTAACGTTCAAGCAAAAATAGGAAATGATACGGAGATAAACAAACAAAAAGATGATGGCACTTTTATCATGACACTTCAAAGTGCCATAGAATGAGCGGTCGAATTCATCATGAAATCATAATGCAAAAAAGCCATTTTTATTGTATTCATTTCAAAATAAAGACGCATTTCATAAGGTAAAATCCGAAGCGATCAAAATAAAACAAAACTGTTGAAATAAGTGCATTTAAGCTAGCGAAATGAAAAAAATATATTATTTTTGCATTTAGCAAAAATATATAGAAAACTTATTAAAACGATATTACAAACGACTATTATACATTTTAGGGGTCAAAAGTATTTTGTGTCATGATGAGTATTAGAAAAAATATAATATACATTTGCTTATGTCTGCTGACGCTGTTACATATAGATGTCAAAGCGGCTGTTTGTGAAAACGAAACTTCTACCCAGGGAAAAGAGTTTTGGATCGCATTCATACAGAATCACGATGAAGAACTAATAATTCCTCACGGGCTAGACTTAATAATATCAACGAACAAAACAACAGATATCAGAATTGAGAACAATGTTTTATATGACAACAAATCAGAGGACGGTTTGTACCACTGGAATATAACAATGGAAGCAAATTCCACCAATGTTATCACAGTGCCATGTCAGCTGTTCAACCCTACCGAATATGGAGAAGCCATAGACAGGACTCTACACATCAAAAGTACAGAGCCAATATCAGTCTATATGGACAACAGACAAATCAAGTCTGACGATGCGACATTGGCACTACCAATATCCTCTTGTGGAACTTACTATATAATACAAACAGCAGAAGGAGTGATTGATTCAAATTATGACACATTTAAGCCTTCTGTGTTCTCTGTTATTGCCACAGAAAACAACACTACAATACAAATCACCCCAACCACAAAGACAAACGATGGACATGAAGCCAATATTCCATACACAATAACACTACACAAAGGTCAACTTTATCAAGTGCAAAGTGTAGCAACAGAAATTGGATCAGGATTTTCCGGAACTCAGATTTTGTCGACAAGTGGAAAGAAAATAGCAGTGTATGTCGGCAACAGAATGGCCAATATTCCATATTCCAACGTCGCAGGAAATTCAAACATTTTGTTTGAAGCCTCTTTTCCTGTCTCTAAATGGGGTAAAAACTTCATCATTCAACCATTCAAGACAGGTGTAATAGACATGGTAAAAGTCACAGCAAGCAAAAACGACACCAAAATTTATAAGAATGGTAATCTTTTGACGACAATAAATGCGTATGAATCATACGAGTTATTTGCTGAAGAGGCAAAAGGAGCTTTCAAATTAGAGACATCACAACCAGTATCAGTCTATCAATATATGACTGGCAACAACTACGTCTACAAAAGAGCAAATGGTGGACCTTCATTATTATATGTAAATCCAGTAGAGCAATCAATAAATAAAATATCTTTAAGCACACCAAACAATAAAGATATTACAAACAATTTCATCAACTTAGTGATCAAAACAAAAGACGCTTCAAAAATCAAACTTGACGGTCATACGAGTTTTGCCAAATTCACACCAATAGACGACACATATTCTGCAGGTTATGCAATCATCACTAATGGCGAGCATACTTTAGAATCTCCTTCCGGATTCATTGCAAATGTCTATGGCATGGGTGAAGGTGTCTCATACGCATATTGTGCAGGATCAAACACTTACGACATCAATACAAAAGCAAACACAGAAAAGACAATCTGCCACGGTGATTCTGTCGTTTTCGGTGGAAAAAAATTTTTTGAGTCAGGATTACACATCGACACCTTAAAAAACATAAAAGGTTGTGACAGTTTGACATTCCTTACTCTTAAAGTTCTCTCTTCCGACACAGTCCATTATATTGACACAATCAGAGTCGGTGAGTCATACAACAAAAATGGCTTTGTATACCAGACACCTCTTCCTGGTGTCTATGAAAGCATAATCGGAGAATGTCCACACTACACACATCTTAAATTAATTGTGGAGCAACAGCACTGTTTCGACGGCACATTATTATTCAAAGAAGATTTTGGAGGAAACAACAATTCAGACCCAGCTGTAAGCTATCAGAAGATTCCACAATGTTCTTACGAGCTGAATGCCAAACCAATAGATCTATACTTGAAAGGACTTTATTCAATTCGTAAAGTTTCATATCCCGACAAACCTTGGGTGAACATTTACGACCACACATTCCCAGACAGAAAAGACAAAGGATATTTCATGCAGTGTGACGCTTCCAACACATCCAATGAAACTCCAGGCACTATATATTCCGTGCAAATTGACGATTTATGTAGCAGCGTTCCTCTTTATTTTTCTTTTTGGGGATTGAGCATGATTAAAGCAGGAGCTGATTCCACATATGCTGATGCAAATCTAAAATTGGTCATTGAAGATACTGATGGCAATGTATTGAAATCCAAAAACATTGTAATGCTTAATGGCAAAGAAAAATGGGGTCTATACGGAATGCCATATCAGATGCCAGAGGGAAAGACTTCAGCAGTATTCAAAATACTAAACAACAGCACCGTCAACTATGGAAATGATTTTGCCATTGATGATATCGAAGTTCGTATCTGCAAGCCATCTATTGATGTGACAAGTCAAGAAAACAACTCTTGTATCGGATCCAATCTGTCTTTCACAGCTGATTTCCAGAACAACGGAACATACACAGAGCCTGTCGTATATGAATGGTATTACTCTCAAAATTCACAAATTCAATCTGATGACTGGACATTAGTAGGTAATGCAAAAAACTTAGTAATTCCTAATTTAACAGAAGACAACAATGGATTTTACCGTGTGTTTGTAGGAAACACAGGAACACAGAATATCATTAATAATTGTACTCCTGCTTCAGACTTGATAGAAATTAACGTAAAAAAATGCACACCACCAGTATGCAACGCTGACACAATAAACATTGCAACATGTTTAACAATTGATTCTTTAATAAACATTTTGGACAATGACAGCATCTCCAACAGAGACAATGCTACAGTATCATTGATCAATGCTCCAGCATACACAAAAGTTGTTGGCAACATGTTGGCTTATAGTCTTGTCGACCTAGAAACGACAGCTGACACTATTTTATATTCTGTAACATTAGGTGATTTTTCTGACACTGCTTCGGTAATATTTAAGATTAAACATCCATCTAAAACAGAAAATATAAATGCTCAGATATGTGAAGGATCCACATATAAAGAACTGATATTATTCAACGACACAATAATTTCAGACACGACTATAATGGAAGAGTCTGGATGTCCTAGCATCATCAATCATATTGTCAATGTAGATAATATCGACGCTAATATAAAAGACACTTCCGTATGCTTGGGCAATAAAGCGACACTAAAAATAATAACAAAAGAAAAATATAATTACACTTGGTATTATGATTATGACCATAATAAAATAGTAGGTAGAGAGCAAACACATAGTTTAATGCCAGAAAAATCATCTACATATGATATTGTAATAACCAATGGAAAGTGTACAAAAACACTTACTGCTTCAGTGGAAGTAAATAGCAATCCATATTTGGAAGAGGTCAGCATCGTCGATGACAAAAACATTGAGATAATTGCAAATGGAGGATCTTCTCCTTATGAATTCAAAATCGGAAAAGACTGGTCATCCAACAATATTATATACAATTACACTGAAGGTCAGTTCTACAACATTAAAATCAGAGATGACAAGGGATGTGTCGTCGACACTACAATAAAAGCCCCTACTCATGGATTGGATATTCCTATATTAGTCTCACCAAACGGTGACGGTGTCAACGATGTTTTTGAAATCAAGAATATAGACAAATATCCACAATCTACAATCACAATCTACAACGGATTGGGAAAAAAGCTTATAGAGTATAAAGCAAATGAAAGCAGAGGCTGGGATGGCAACTACAATGGCATACGAATGCCTTCCGACGACTATTGGTATGAGATAAACATAAAAGAAACAGATGAAACAATCGTAGGACACTTCACCCTTATATGGGATTAGTGATTGATCAACACAAATAAACTATCTGAAG
>Ga0256871_1001068_pt1 | contig 12913 bp, 12 predicted proteins | sample RumenRJG_07RNA_FD_185439 | JGI IMG/M metagenome (GOLD analysis project Ga0256871, IMG submission 185439) | Metatranscriptome of bovine rumen microbial communities from Lethbridge, Alberta, Canada - Rumen RJG_07 (Metagenome Metatranscriptome) | ecosystem: Host-associated > Mammals > Digestive...
CACGTCATCCACCCCATCACTTCACGATGACCAGCGTCCCTGCCCGATCTGCCAGAGGCACCGCCTTGAACTTTACGCCAAAATTCTTTTCATACCGTTTCACGGCCGCACGCACGCCACCTAAAAAGGCAGAGTTATAATCATGCAGGAAGATGCATCCGCCATCGTTGAGTCGCGGATAAAAGAACTTCAGCCCTTCATATGTTGAATCTTCGAAATCAACATCGATAGAGACAAAGGCAAATCTGGCCTGCTCGGCTTCTTTTGTGATAGAAGCTGGAAAGAGTCCCTTGCAGACAACGACTTTCTCTGGATGTGCCACATTCCCGAGTGCGCGTTCTACAGACGTCTTCTTATGCCCTTCAAAAAATGCTGGATTCGAACGGCCGAGCTTTGTCTCTTTCTCATTTTCCGCCTCAGAGAACCCCTCAAACGTATCAAACCAGTACATCTTTCTTTCAGGCAGCTTCTCCATGATCAACGCAGAAAAGAGTGCGCGGAACACTCCGAATTCCGCGATATCCCCTTCAACGCCAGCATCAATCAGATCCTCCGCCACGAATTCGAACGTACGATACCGGAAATAATCCGTCCGATACTCTTTGTCATCAAACGGGGGATCCGGAATCCGCCTCTTTGTATCTGATGCATCCTTCTCATTGCGTTTCACTAACTGATATTGCACACGCAGCATTCTCTGATACAACTTTTCGGAGATTGACCGGACGCGTTCCATATTCCCTGCAAAAACAGGTTCATCCACACAATCTGTAATGACGATTTTATCTCTCGGAATGCCCATTTGCAGGCATTCCACATAGACTTCTTCAAAATGTACCGTCGCAATAACCAAATAATCTGCTTGCGCCAACAAAGTCTTGGCTTTGTCTGTTGGCTGAATCTCGTGTTCTCCAATCGTCTCATGCGTCTTCCATTTTTCACGATCCACGATTCCGACAATCTCACAATGGTCAAAGATTCCATCCCGACAATAGTGTTCCATTCGTTGGCCTGCTGCCCAAATAACGATTTTTTTCATACGATATGCCTCCTCGTCTTTGCTGGAAATCTTTTCCTAAAACGCTCCCTTAGCCATTTCACCTTGTCAACTACGGAAAATCGATGCCGAAGGATTTATTTCAAGCTACGCCAACCGCTCCCGAAACGCCTTCAGCCCCATCACCTCCACTGGCACCGCCATCCAGTGGTACAGCGCTTTCAGACGGTACGAGAGCTTCTTGTCGTCTGTCACGAAGACGTCACAGAACGCTCCATAGATTGCATGCGTGATGTCGTGGGTCATCGAGCCTTTCGTCTTTTCGAGGCGATCCTGGTGGTACGGGATGGCGTTCAGAAATTCCATCATGGTCGCGATATAGCGCTCCAGTACGTTCCAGCGACAATAGCCAGTCTTCGGCGTGTCCTGATGACGGAATTCGTCGAACGTATGCCGCACGGCATCGTCCGGCCACCCCCAGAATCTGTGGAAATCTGCGATGCGCTGACGGTACAGGTCGCCGTGCTGCATCTTCTCGAAGATTTGGTTGGGCGGAATGCTGCTGAGCTCCTTTGCCGACATGCGTTGCGCTTCCTCATCCTCGCGGATGCGGCGCATGAACGCCAGATCCGCCTGCTCGACATCGTCCGTGACACTCACGCCGCCATCCTTCTTGACGCGCTCCATGCAAAGAAGGGATGGCTCCTGCATCAGGACGCACATGCGGGGATCATCGATCGGCCGCAGTTCCCACATCTGCGTGAAATCATCGAGAAACGCAATGTACGCTGCTTGCTCCTCCATCATCCGATGCCGCTCTTCCTCCAAATGCGCGGACGAGTACGGAGCAACCAGATGATGCTGGTTGAGCAAGTGCGTGACCTCTCCCCGCAGCTCCCCGTCCTCCTTGAGCCGGATCATCGCGTTCATGTCGAAATACACGATCTTCATTTCTCTGCGCCTTTCATCCTCCGATACTTCCATTCGGCGATGTGCCAGTCGGCGGGGTTCTTGAGCTCCTGCACTTCCATCTCGTCGAGGAGGAACGGCGCGCAGGAAAGGTCATAGCCCCGCTGCGCCCCTCCGAACCTCATCGAGCGCAAGAACGGGGGAACCTGATAGTAATAGAACTGCTCCGCGTCGTGATTCCATGTCGGCAGGTCTTGCGGCCGCGCCCGCACATAGCGCGGGTCGTTGTACACGAAGCGGCCGTTTGACAGCGAGAGGCTCCGCTGCGGCGGATAGGAAAACGCGACGACGGACTCCAGCATCTCCGCCCCGCTTTCCCGAAAAGCCGCCTCCGCCCTGACGAGCTTTTCCGCCGTCACGAAAGGCGCGGCTGGAGAGATGCAGCACATCATCTCGAACCAGATGTCACGTTCGCGGTAAGTCGAGAAGACTTCGAAAAGCACATCTGCCATCGTCACAAAACCATCGGCTGCTGCCGCGCTCTGGAGAAGCAACACCTCCGCCCCGCACGCCCTCGCGGCCTCTGCAATCTCCGCGTCCCTCGTCGATACCACGACTTCATCAAACAGCCGGCTCTCCAGCGCCGCTTCGATGGAATACTCCATGATCAGCCACCCGCAGAACGCGCGAAAATTCTTCCGCAGGATCCGCTCGTTCCTGCCATCGGCAGGGATGATTGCAATTGAGGACATCTCGCCACCTCCCGAACATCAAGGACTCATCGCTTTTTCAAGCATCTGGAACCCACGTCCCTGCGTAATGATGCACGGCATAAGTATGTTCCGTTACGATGCGTCTGTCACCGATCTGGCCGCAGAGAACGGGAATGGGATAAATGCGGACATCTTGAATGTCCTGCATCCGGAAGCAATCCCGCACGAATCCATAACGTTCAAACACCATCGTCTGCAAATCCGGCCCCACCTTGATTGCCTTCGTCTTTCGCTCTGCCCTTGTATGAAAGTCAACAAACTGACATGCATCATAATCATCACGTAATGCTTTCAACATCGGGTGATGCGGCATCGCACCAAAACCGAGCCCAAGACTTACTCGATGGGATGGATCCATCGCCATAACCCCCTTGTTATAGCGCAACTCATCAAGATTCCGTACCAGCTCCACATCCGTATCGAAATAGAATCCACCATGCTCATAGACAATGTCCAACCGCGCATAGTCTGGTACAAACCCCCACTTTCCCGCCTCATACGCAGCTTTCATATACGGATGCTTCGTGACGTCATAATTCGACTCATCCCAGCGACGAATCTCGTACTCAGGACACATGCGGTGCCAGCCGTCGATATAGCGCTGGAATTCCTTTGGAATCGGAGCACCGCCAAACCAGCAATAATGAATCACGCGCGGGATGAGCGGCTCCTTCGTGCTCCGCAGCCCGTGTGGGAATGTCATCTGTTCTGCCTGACTGACATACCAGTCATCCACGATTTCCCGATAGTATCCGACCGGCGTTCCAGCAGTCTCTGGATAAGATGCCAGCTGGGCGCGGATGGCGGCTTCCGCCTTGCAGCTGATGATGATGGCTTGTCCGTGAATACGCCGGCAAAGTTCTGCCGGAGAAATGACAGGAATAGTCGCTCCTTCCACCTCCACCCGCTTCCCCCACGAAGATGCGTCGTTATCCACGACAGCTTCCACACGGGAGAGCAACCCCATCCTCCGAAGAACAAAGGCAAACGTCCGCAGCCCCTGCCCGCCTCCGAAGCAGAACACTCCCCGCTCCGCCGCCTGCGGCAAGCTGTCTTTCGTGATTTCTTCCACCCAGCATCCCTTCCTCTTTTATGCATTTCAAGCTCCATACTTCCGCAAGAAGCTTTTCACATCTTCCATATCGTCATGTGCATGCAAGACCTTCTGCCAAGGCCAGTCCCACCATCGCAAGGCTTGCAGGCGACTAATCGTCTTTTCATCAAAGCGGTATTTGATGACCTTCGCCGGATTGCCACCGACAATGGCATAGGGCGGGACATCTTTCACGACGACGCTGTTCGCTGCGATGACGGCGCCATCCCCGATGGTGAGCACATCATCTCTCTTCGTCTTCAAGACGGCTTCCCGCCCAATCCAGACATCATTCCCGATGACGATCCTTCCTGGACGCAAGGCGGCAGGCCACGGCATCGTCGTCACCCGATGATAGTCATGTTGTCCGCTGATGGCGAACTGCGCACGGATGCCAGCTGAAATCGAGCAATACCGCCCGATCTCCATCTGTGCCTGACACCCATCCACCATGGTCAGGGCATAGATGAAATCCATGCCACCGACATAGCTCTTCGCACCGATGGAGAACCGAATCTGCTCCCCTGCATACGCTCGGTCGTAGACGGTTCCCGAATTGTCGTGATAGAACGTCCCCGTGAACGGCAATTCCCATGCCCGCGTCTCCGCATAGCGGCAGAGATCGAATCCCGGCATGTCGAGCACGCCGCCATCAATGATCTTTTCCTCCGGTATGCCCTGTGCCAAAATCTCGTCCACGATGTCCGCCATATAGCGACTGCTCATGACGAAGATGAAATCAAAATCATACGACGCAAGCCTCGTCCTGTCTAGTGCAGGATAACAGATGCCCCCCCCCGCGAGCACGCCCAATGGTACCGACGATTTCCGCCTGCTCGCAGAACGGCTTCTCATGCAGGACGTGCTCCAGCCTTCGATATCGTTGCCCGAGTCCCCACAGGATCAACCGATACATTCTCCATCCCTCCTTCAAAACAACGAATCAAACGCCACGCGCGGGAACACCTCCAGCTTCCCGCCTCGTGTCGCATTGTAGATCTTGGTGCCGTGACGCTCGGCATAGCGGCGGGCGGACTGATAAGCCGCAAACGTCTCCTCAAGTGGAAACATCATCTTCGGCTGAGCGTCGTCTGCGTGGAAGTAATCCGGAATGAAGTGGTTCTGCCACGCCCATGGCATGCCGTCGTAAGAACAATCTGCGCCTAAGAGATAGAGCTCACGAAAGCCCATATAGACGGTGAACTGCAAGACATCATACATGACGGAGCCGCATGCATACACGCACTGCGTAATATCCGAGGAGAACGGTACAAGGTTCTTTGTCCCCATCCGCGAGGAAATCGCGTGAAAAGCATGGAATCTCGAACGATCGATGCGTGAATCAGCCCAGAAGGCCCGTGCTGCATCCGTCAAGAACAGATGCGGAAGCGACAGTTTCTTGATCTCGTTTGCATATTCGCGGATGCCATTGCTGTCGGACATCACATAGTAATCCGGCCGCCAGTCCGTCCTCGCGAACGCCCGATAGACCGTGTTCACGCTGAACGTGATCTCGCCTGCCCTGTGGAGCCGCTCCAGATCCTCAAACCGAAGGCTCGGCCCCGTTGCGACGAGAAAGGCGCGTTGTCCCGCATGAAGGCGATAGAACGCTGCCAGCTCCGGATGGCGATACCCCGGCAAGCGATGCGTGAGATTCCAGAAATCTTCGATGCGCCAAGCAGGGAAACGCAAGGCCGCCTGCTCAAAAGAACGATTCGTGACCAAGACGACATCTGCCCCCATCGGCGTCGTGCGAATCTCAAGAGATTCTGTGCGAAGAAAAAATTCCGCTTTCTGTTCCTCGCCTCTATCGGGGACGAGGAACACGTCCCATCCACGTTCACGCAGCATGCGATACAGCCATGCGCTCCACGGATTCAGTCCATAGAGCGCCAAGGTTGCACCCGATGCAACTGGAATCCTGAGATCATCCGCGTCGATAGGAATCCCCTGCTGCCATTCTTGCGGCAGATCATTCATCGAGGTATGCCGCGAGATACCTCTTTGTTCGAGGATCCGCTTGATCTCTCCATCATAGATCGAGGAAATCAGGATATATGCTTCGGGATATGCAGCGATTCCTTCCGCAGGTGCTAGAATCGGAATCCCTTCCAAAGTAGTCCCCTGCTTTTCTGTAGCACTGTCGAGGAAGGCCTCCACGCATGTGCGGCCGAGAAAATCCAACAGACGCCGACCGCGAAATCCCGCGCCCCAGATAAGGTACTGCATCAGGCCGCCCTCCTCTCGGAAGACAACCGGACTGCACCTTGTGGAAATGTCTTTTCCGGAAGGTCAGCTGTCGCCCCCCCGTGGTCGAGATGATCCTGATACTCCTGGCGCAGGGTCAGCAACTCCTCCATCGCCGTCTCGATCTCGCATGGCTGCATCGTCTCATAGCTCACATAATGGCTGTATTCGATGTAGGCCATATAGAAGACATCTTCGAGCGTCCTCTGACGATGACGGCGCGGACAGGATTTCCGGTCGTCCGTGAGCCCCCAGCCCGCATAAAACGGCATGCCGAACGTATGGACGCGCTTCCCGCACATGAGCGCCTCGAAGCCGAGCTGGCTCGTGCAGACATAGACCTCGTCGACAGCTTCGAGAAGCGAGATTGGATTGATATCGTAATCAATGAAGTACACGCCATCGCCTGCAGCAGATTCGTTGAAATGCCGGCGGCGGAATCCATTGTTGGCGACGGGATGCGTCTTGATGAGAATGTCCGCATCCGGATGTTCTTCTTTCGCTGCGCACAGCATATCTTCGAATGCCTCGTCCGACGACATGCCATAGAGAATCGAGCTGTCTCCCCAGACCTGGTCGATGACAAGCACTTTCTTTTCATGCGTCCCGATGTGGATGGGATGGATGGGCTGGTGATTGTATTTCGAGATGCGATGCCGACGGAGGAATTCCATCGCACGATGCGCACGCGCACGTTCTGCCGTTGTGAGTTCGCGAGACGAATTCAAAAGGTTTTCGAGCGTCGATGGATGATGGGCGTTTGTGAAAAGACCTACGGCATCAAGCACTAACGAATGATATTGCGTAAACCGCTTCGGTACATCGATACGTTGTGGCGGACAAACAGCTTCCAAAAATCCATCAGATGCATAAAGAATCGGAGTATGAGAAATCTTCGCCTCCATCAGCAGACGCGTCGTTGATGGACGCATGCGCATCTCCCAAAGGATTGCTAAATCAAAGGACAGTTCCCTTTGCCTCATCGGATAAAACTGCAAACGATCGGCAAACAGGATTTTCCAGAGACCGCCATCCACTCCTTCCGCCATGCTGAGCATCGGGTGCTTTGCATGACACAGAATTGCTCGGACATCTTCTATCGGATTCGTCAAAGGCATTGCTGCCGAGCATACATACCGCTCAAAAAGATCTTGATATATTTTCTGTCGTTCTGACAGGAGCCGGTATTTTTCATCCATTACCAGCAACTTTTTATAAAGTTTCTGATACGCAGTTTCCCAAGTTTCTTTCATCTGCAAATCCTCAGTATAAAATGGAATCCAGCGGTACATAATTGAAAATACCTGCATCGTCCAACGACTGGCAGATATCACGCGACTCCAGCGGCGTAACAACGATCAATGTATCCGATGCAGCATCTTGTGCAACAAATTCCGAGAATGTCATCAAAGGAAAACCATGAAATTGTCCGACCTTTTTTTCATCAACGAAGGCAAGTACACGATCTTTTCCAAGGAACTTCAATGCCTTTTCCCCGCGAATTCCCGCGCCCCAAATGACATAGTGCATTCTCACGTCCACTCCTCCATCACCTTCCCGCTGACCTCCCACGGATGGTCATACTCCCTGCGCTTCACGTCGCAGAACCGGCAGAACGGCATCGGCTGCGCCATGGCTTCGAGGATTTCCTGGCCGCTTTGCGTCTGGTAGATATCGATGCCGTCTTCGTCCGTGAGCGCAAGGTGCTGGCCGAAAGCGCGATTGAAGACGGGCACGTTTGGCGCAATGGAACAGGTATAGAGCCTGCCATGCTCGAGCGTCAAGCAGGTGTTCGCATTGCGGCAGGCATCAAAGGATTCTTTCGGGTCTTGGCTGCCCGTGAGATCGAGCGGGAATTTCCAGAGCGTCCGCCCAGATTCCGACGATCCCACGAACTGATACTCGACTCCCTGATGACGGACGAAATCGCCCAATGCATCATAATCAAGCGCGATCGGGTAATGCGTCACGAGAATGCCGACGCGATACGTTCGGCAAGCATCCCAGAATGTTTTCTTCATGCGTTGCACGAGCGTCCCGTTCGTCGCAATCCAGACGGGAACCTGCGGGAAAGCACGACGCGTCGGCTCCAGAAAGCGCTCGATTTCCGGATGCAGGAGCGGCTCGCCGCCGAGGATGACGATGCGCTCGGCATCGCCATGGAAGAGCACGCCGAGACGATCGACATCCTTCGCATATTCTTCCGGTGCAAGGTATTCCGGCGCTGCCACGGGAGCGAAATGGTCGCAGCCCTTGCAGTTCAGATTGCAGTGCTTCGTGATGTTCGTCTCGAAATAGAGCCGCTTGCGCGGTGTCGTATGGACACGGAGCGCGCGCTCCTCTTCCTGTACGAGGATCTCCTGCGGCAGCTCCATCTCGATATTTTCTGCAGGAACACCTGCAGAAAGGAGCTGTTCCCGTATCTGCTTGCCGTGCCACACGGAAGCTACAACATAGCCTGCATTCGGAAAGCGCTCCATGGCTTCTGCTAGCGGAAGCACTTCATCGCCATTCGATTGGACGCCATGCTTCTGCGATGAATTGTCAACAAAGATGACATTCTTTCCGCACGCATCTTTGATTTTCGTTCCCACCATCCGACCGACATCCGCATAACCAAAAACGATGATTTTACTATGCGTGCGAATGAATTTCCCAAAAGCTGCTTGTTCCATGTCCAAAATCTCCTTGAAAATTCCATCAAATCTATCTAAAATAAGAGCAAAGGGGGCTGGCAGCACTATGGCGAACCGACAGGTCAAAGACTCCGTCTTCCGCAAGCTCTTCAACAATCGGAGAGAACTTGCGAAACTCTACCAAGCCATTCATCCAGAAGACGAAATCCTTCCAGATGATATCAAGATTACGACGCTCAAAAGCGTCTTCCTCGATAATCTGAAAAACGATCTCTCTTTCCTCTGGAAGGGAAAAAGCATCATTCTCATCGAGCACCAGAGCACGTGGAATGAAAACATGCCCATACGCCTGCTCCCATATATCGACAAGGTCTATCGAAAGATCATTAAGGAACGGGATGCGAAACGCGCGCTCTATCTGCCGAAGCTCATCAAGATTCCGACACCGAAGTTCTATGTGCTCTACAATGGCCCAAAGCTTGCCGCGCCGCGCAAGGAGCTTCGTCTCTCCGATGCCTTCGAGTCGGAAGGCGGCGATCTCGAGCTTGTCTGCCACGTAATCGATATCTCATACGATTGCAACAACAAATTCCTGCAATCCTGCGAACCATTGCGCGGTTACAGTTATCTCGTCTACCTCATCCATGAAAACAAGAATGTCGGCATGAACGACGACGAGGCTATCCAGCAAGCCGTCCTCCAATGCATGGAGCGCGACATCCTGAAAAATTTTCTCAAGAAATACGCCAAGGAGGTCATCCATATGTTTACGTTGCAGTGGAATGAAGAAGAAGCTATGAGATATCGAACGGAATACGCGGAAGAAATCGGACTCCAGAAAGGACTCCAGAAAGGACTCCAGAAAGGACTCCAGAAAGGACTCCAGAAAGGACTCCAGAAAGGACTCCAGAAAGGGCGCGAACAAGGAAAGGGAGAAATGATCCTCAATATGCTGAAAGACCACATGCATCTCGATGCCATCCAGCGCATCTCTGGCTGGACGGTCGATCAGATCCGTGCCCTCGCCCAGAAGAACGGTCTTGCCATCGAATAATCCGCCTTTTCGCCCCTCTCAGCGGCTCCGCAGCATCGCGCTTGCGGAGCTGTTTTTATCGGGACTTTACAGCTTCCGTATCACAGCCTCGAACGAATATTCGCCCGGGCTCTGCACATCGGGTGTCAGCGATTCCCAGCCCTCGCTGCATGTCCTGATGTACTCGATGCGGTAATGCCCCCCCCGTAGTGGACAAAGCTTCACGGATCTCCTCGCAGATGTCGAGGGTATCGGGTGCTTCTTTCCTCCCGACGAGGAACATGTGCTGGTGGTGAGGGTTGAAGCGTGACGGGAGGGTGCGGCGCTTCTCGTAGAGGTCGCGCTCGGGGCCGTAGATGATGAGGCAGCCGCCTCTGCGCACGACGCGGAACCAATTCGCGATGGCACGTCGGACGTCGGCCATGTGCTCGATGCAATGGCTCGAGTAGACGAAGTCGAAGCTCTCATCCGGCACGCCAGCGAGTTCCTGCGCATCGCCATTGCAGAGATCCCAGCCACAGCAGCCGGGCGTGACGGGATCGCTGCCGCAGCCAATGTCGAGGCCTTCGCCCTGGCAGTACTTTTCAAAGAAGCCTTCCCGTAAGCGCCGACCGTGCGCCTTGCCAGTTTCGCCGCCGCAATGGCCAAGCGCACCTGTGAGCGGATGCTTTTCGAAAGGAATGAATGGTTTCTTCGGAATAACGAAGAGCTCGTCGAGCGGATCGTCGAAATAGTCGACGCGCGACCAGCCGACAGCATGACGGATGCGGCTCACGGACACGCCCATGCCGCGCAGTTGTTGCCAGGCATCCATCCAGCCATTGATGACGGCGAGCAGGATGATGTCATAGTCCTGCTCACGGATGACATCAGGACTCGCGATGGAATGACCGCAGAAGTCCGCTCCCCATTTCGCTTCGTTGTTGTCGACCACGGCGACGATCTCGTGCTCCCTGCGGAGCGGGTAGTTCAGGAGGCGGTGAGCCGCCATGCCCGTGCCAAACAGGATGATGTTCATGAGAGGATCCCCTCCAGATAATTTTCGGCCGCTGCGAGGACACGCTCGGGCGTGATGCTGTACATGCATTCGGGCCGGTCGAGCCCGCGCGCACAGGCGTAGGAGTTCTCGTAGAGCGTATAACAACCGCGACAGGTCTCCGCGACGATGTTGATGTTCTGTGGATAGGAAAAGAGCTCGACCTGCGTCGGCCCGTAGAGAGCGATGCACTTCGTGCCGAGCTGGGTCGCAAGATGCATGAGGCCGCCTTCGATGTCGAGGTGCAGGAGCGAATGCTTCAACACGTATTTCGCTACTTCGAGGCTCTGTCCGAGGATGCGACGATCGGCTCCCACGAGTTCGAGCGCATTCCGGTCTCCGATCTGGACAATGGTGAGTCCCGGAAAACGCTGATGCATACCCTCGAGATATCTTTCAAAATATTCCTTCGGCCATTGCTTGCTCACAAGCTGCTGATTTCCCTTGCTCGAAACGCCATTGCCAAAATTCACGGTGATGTAGCGTCCGAGGCCAAGCTTTCGAAACTCTGCCTCTGCCGCCGAATCCAGCGGGATCGCGATATTCTGCCCCTGGATATCAAGCGCCCCCGTGTAATTGTAGAGCGTGTAGCAGTTCCATCCCCGATACATGGCGCGACCAAAATGTATCCAGTTCTGCGTGATGGGATAAATGCTGAGCTTGTACGCTTTGTTCGCCGCTTCGATCTTCCGCGCGGCGTCAGCGAGCGCGGGGCTGTTCTCTTGGAGAACAGCATATTTTACATGGTCCAGTTGGACCATGAAAAATATGGACATAGAAAGTCCATATTTTTCATGGTTATCCACATAGACGGCTCCGCCGTCATCAATGGCGGCATGAAAGCAGGGTTCGTTCCGATAGATGAGCGGCATCATTTTCGAAGCATTCGGCGCATAGATGTCGATCTTTGCGGTCGGTGCCAGACGCGCAATCGCCTCGAAAACCTTTTTCCGAATGATGGCATCGCCAAGGCCTGGGCCGTATTTCAAGGCGATGGAAAGCCCTGGTTCCTCGAAGGCATAACGAACCCTCCAGCCATCTTTCTGCCCAACCGACTCGGCAGGAACAAGCACGGAACCAGCAGGATTCCGTGCTCCCTCATAAAGGATTTTTCCCGCAGGGACTCCCATGTGAACGAGAACACTGCGAACATCCTCTGCGAAGTTCTTGATCTTGAAAGCAAGGACGATGAAGTCGAAGGAGAGCTCCATGACTTTTTCCGGCGGATAGAGCGGCACGATCATCTTCGGGTAGCGTTCCCACGCTTTGTCGACCATGCCGACGACCTCGGCATACCCCGTCATCTTCATCTGCCGCAGGTACGCCTGCCCGACGTCGCCTGCTCCATAGATAAGAATGCGCGTGCCCTTCGGAATCTTTTCATATGGGAACAGATACGTGTAGCTCTCCATTAATACGCCTCCTGTTTCCGAGCACAACAAAAGCACGCCACCCCGGCCGCGACCGTCCTCTTCGTACATTCCATACGAAAAGAACGGCAACGGCCGGGATGGCGTGCCTGGTATGCGGTTTTATGGGAAGTCGCACGGGTGGACAAGGCGATTAATCGAGAATCGCTCTTACCCCCCCCGTTAATGAAATTCAAATGAAGCTGTTCCAACTTCGTTACCTCCCATACGATATGCTTCCTTCATGATAGCATATCGTATGGGAAATTTCAATTCTTTCTTGAATCACGGCAGTGTCTTGAACTGGCTGAACGGCCAGAAGACGAGCATGGCCTTGCCTTTGATGAGGCTGTAGGGCACGAAGCCGACGTCGGCGAAGCGGCTGTCTTCGGAGTTGTTGCGGTTGTCGCCCATGACGAAGACGGTGCCCGAGGGGACGGTCGATTTCGGATATTCGCTGCGCGTCTTTTCGAGGATGTAGTCCTCATTCAGCATCTGATCGTTGACGTAGACGCGGCCATCTTTGATCTCGATGGTGTCGCCTTCCGTCGCGATGACGCGCTTGATGAAGTCGCGATCCTGATTGCGCGGGTATTTGAAGACGAGGATCTCGCCTTTCTCCGGTGCACGCAGGCTGTAGATGAACTTGTTGACGACGAGGCGCTCCTGCGACTGCAGCGTCGGCCGCATGGACGGGCCGTCGACGATGTAGAGCTCCACGATGAACTGACGGATGAGGAAGGCCAGCACGACGGCCACGACAATGGAGATGATCCAGTC
>Ga0256871_1001069_pt1 | contig 12912 bp, 3 predicted proteins | sample RumenRJG_07RNA_FD_185439 | JGI IMG/M metagenome (GOLD analysis project Ga0256871, IMG submission 185439) | Metatranscriptome of bovine rumen microbial communities from Lethbridge, Alberta, Canada - Rumen RJG_07 (Metagenome Metatranscriptome) | ecosystem: Host-associated > Mammals > Digestive...
ATTGAGGCCTGCAGATATTGCAAATGTCGCGGGTAAATTGTAGAATAGAGTTAGATATGACGTGTTGATGGAGCGTGGATGCTAGGCACGTCGCGATGATGACAGGGAGGACTCGGCTATGGCTTTGATGGTAAAGCATAACATGTCGGCGGTTGATACGCTGAACCAACTGAATAAAAACGACAGCAATCTGCAAAAGGATTTGCAGAAGGTCTCCAGCGGCATGAAAATCAACTCGGCGGCTGATGATGCCTCGGGGTATGCCATCGCTGACCGTATGGATGTGCAGTTGCAGTCGCTGGACCAGGATCAGCAGAACGCGCAGAACGGTCAGAGCCTTTTGCGCGTCGCGGAGGGCGCGGTGAGCTCGACGGTGGATATCCTGCGCACGTTGAAAGAGAAGGCCATCAATGCCGCCAACGATACGAATACGGATGCCGACCGGGCCACTATACAAAAAGAGTTTGACCAGGCCATTGACCAGATTGATGATAACGCTAACGTCACCTATAACGGGCAGACGCTGATTGATGGTACGAAAAATCACTATGTCGTCGACGGTGGTACAGCAAATGTGTTGACGAATAAAAATTTTTCTATTTACGAAAACTTCGATATCAATGTACCTTTGGATGAGTTGACTGACCGGAGTGGTCGTGCCTTGTCGATTCAAAAGACGGACAGTATTGTTATCTCCTATTTTAAGGGCGGTAACTATATCGAAAAAACCATTCCAGCTTATGATTCTACATGGGGGACGGTTTTATCTTTGAATGGTACGTTCGACAAAGAACCGATGAAGAGCGACTTCAACCTGACCTATGATGCGGACGATCCTACGTATGAAGGCACGGATCATAGTGGCAATAGAGTGCATGCCCTTGATGCGGAAATGGCTATCAATATTAGAGCAGCCGATAAGGGGATTGATAATCAGATTGTGGGATTTAATTATTGCATTATTGATGCTAATGGTAAGCCGCGCACGGATTTAAACAACATCTTTAATGATTTTCAAGAATCTATTCCTGCGGAAGATGCTTCACCAGACAATGCCCTAGATTTTCAGGTCGGGACAAAGGCTAATCAAGTCGTGCGTATGGGCTTTGCTGATATGCGGGCGCGTGCCTTGGGGCTGAAAACTGGTAATGATCCAGAGGTTAACCTAAGCGTGCGGACACAAGGACAGGCTAATTCGGCGTTGCAGGCTATTGATACTGCATTGCAGAAGGCCCTTGACCAGCAAACCAATATCGGTTCTACGGAAAGTAAGCTGGATTTCACCAATGCTAATCTGGTCACGTCGAGCGAGAATACGCAGTCTTCTATGTCGGTGATTCGTGATGCTAATATGGCACAGATGATGACTGCCTACACGAAGGACAGTATCTTATCACAGACGGCACAGGCCATGTTGGCGCAGGCCAACCAGAATAGCAGCAGTGTGTTGCAGCTTTTGCAGGGCCAGTAATTTCACGATAGCGATTGAGCAGAGAAGCCCTTCTTTCGAGAGGGCTTTTCTTTTTCGGATTTTGTTTTTATAACCCAAGGGATGGAGAATTAACATGGATAAGTTAGCGCGTACGGAGAAGTTAACCGCGCAGGTCAGTCTGGCGCTGGCAGCGGGCATGTTCAGTATCATGCCGGTGACTTATGGCGCGCCGGTGCTGGATAAAGTCGTCGCAGGCGGAGCCGAGGTCAAGGCCAACGGCACGACTACGGCCATCACGAGTAAAGAGCAGAACAATATCATTAACTGGCAGGATTTCTCGGTCAATCAAGGCGAGAAAATCCAGTTTGATGGCGGGCAGAAACAGCACAACTATCTGAACCTCGTCACGGGCGAGCAAACTTCGCGCATTAACGGCACCATCGAGGGCGGCAAAGATGTCTACATCGTAAATCCGCATGGCGTGGTGTTCGGCAAGGAAGCCAAAGTCGATGTGGGGAGTCTCTATGTCTCGACGACGAAAGAGGCTCTGAACACGGATAAATACCTGTCTACAGGTGCCTCGCCGCTGGTGAATACGGCCAGTGCAGCGGCAGGCGATGTCGTGAACATGGGCCAAATAAATGCCAGCAAGGTCTATGTTGAAGGCGGCACCATCAAATTCCTCGATGTGGATAAAATCAGTGCCACCGGGGATAATGTCGAGCTCTATGCCAATGATGCCATCAAACTAGGTCATGCGGCGACGAGCAGTGTCAGTGTCGCGGCCAATGAAGTATCGGATGCGGCAGTTACGGACAAGGCTGCCTATAAGACAAATACCAAGCCTACGGATTATACGAATATCACCAAGGATAATCTGTTTACGGCAACGACCGGTAATTTGGCGGGGAATTATTGGTTGACAGAGGATATTGACCTCAGCAATAATGCTCCCATCACGCCGATTGGCTCGCAGGGCACGGCTTTTTCTGGCGTTTTTGACGGTAATTTTTATACGGTTAGCAATTTTGCGGTCTCCAGTGGTACCTATGGAGGCCTCTTTGGCGATGTTACCGGTACTATTAAGCATTTGGGTGTTATTAAGCCTAGCATTAGTGGCACGACTTTTGCAGGCGGTTTGGCAGGTCGTTTGAGCGGCGGCACAATTTCCCAGTCGTATGTTAATGGAGGTAGTGTAGCCTCTTCTGTAACCGGTCAGCCGCGTACGGCTGGTGGCGCAGGCGGTATTGTTGGTGTGCTTAAGGGGGGCACGATTAGTGAGTCTTATGCGACTGGTGTATCTGGCAGTGCAGCTGGAGGTATAGCCGGTTATTTTGCTAAGGGCAATATTACCAATGTTTATACGACGAACATGGGCACTGATAATGGCATTTTTGTTGTGTCAGGTGGTGATTCTGCTAATGCCTCATATGCCTATACGACATCATCAGCAACGAACTATGGTAAAAATGGTTCTAGTACTGTATTGGCATTAAAAGATACAGATACATATCATTATAATGATACCTATAGTGCCTGGAGCATTAGCAATAAGGGCGGCGAAAACACTACCTGGCGCATATATGAGGGGAAAACTCTGCCCCTTTTGCGGTGTTTCCTCAAAGCCAACGGCACGGTGAAGGTAAACTATAGCTATACGCAGGGTACGCAGTCGGGGAGCAATAACGGTGCTGACCTCGAGACTACCTATAACCATGAGCAGGTGAGCTTCGGTACGCCTAGCTATAGTGAGACCTCAGCGGGCGTTACGGTAGACAGCAGTGTGATTACTGCACCAACGGATAGTGTTGACTACAAAAATGTGACGTGGAACTCTGTGACCAATGCGGTCGGGCTCAAAGCGGCTTACTACACGGGGCAGGATGGGTATGACCTCGTGGGCAACAATATTACCATCAAACCGCGCTCGGTGACGATTTCGGCGGATGGCCTTGCAGGCAAGAGCCTTGAGAAAACCTATAATGGTACGGCGGATGTCGATAAGACTAAACTGAAGAGTCTGTTCACGGGCAATACCACTACCGCTGGCTTTATTGAGGGTGACGATACCTATGAACTGAATACAGATAATATCTCAGGTACCTATACACGGGACGGTGTGGCTAGTGCGGATGTAGGCAATGGCAGTGTCGATGGCAAGTTAAAAGTGACGCTGAAAGGTGGCGTTACCTTCAACAATAAAGATGGCTACCATAACTATGAACTGAGCGGGAGCAATTCAGCTGATTTCACAGACAAGACGCTCAACGGTATTATCAATAAAGCAACGCTGACCGTTACTGTAGCGAATAATAATACTATCTCGCGCGAGTACAACGGCAAGAATAACTCGGCGGTCAAGGATGCAGACAAGCTCACCAGCTCGAATGTGGGCTCGTTCCTCACGCTTAAGGGCGCGGCGACGACTACCGGCTCGGATAATAAGTCCACGACGGATGATGTCCAGCTGGCGGTGAATGGCGAGAGTGGTACCTATGTAGACCGGGCAGAGCAGACTGATGGCAGCTATGTGGACACAGCTACGGGCAAAGTGGGCTCGCATAAGGTAAAATATACTGGTATCACGCTCACGGGCACGAAAGCGACTAACTATAAGCTCGTCGACGCCGACGGCAATGACATCTATCAGGTCGCCACGAATGGTGTAGGCGAGGATATCAATACCTCCGGCGGTACGTTCTATGCCAGCGGCAAGATCACGCCGAAAAATATTACCGTCGACAGCTTCTCCATGCCTAACGCTACGGCCACCAAGGAGTATGATGGTACCTCGTACCTGAAGAAAGTGTCGGTAGATGGCACGGATACAGACGTTGTAGGCATGACGCTTAATTCTTCGGATATTATTTCTGGGGATGATGTCAACTTTAAGGTGACGGCGGATAGCAGCGGTTATGGTGCATATTTCACCAATACGGGCACCAGCGATAAAGTCAGTAACGCGGGTAAGGACTATGATATCACCTATCATGTGACTATCTCGGGCGAAGATACAGGTAACTATACCTTTAATACTAAAGAAATTACCAATGGCAGTACAGACGATGTGACGGGCTCGGCAGGGAGTGGCTCTATCACCCCGCGCCTGCTGACCTTTGTGTTGGGCTCGAAGACCTCGGGTATCAACAAGACGTATGACAAGTCGGCCTCGGTCTATGCGGATACGACGAATAAGCGCACGGCGATTACCCTCGCTGATGGCCTCGTGGCCTATAACTCGACGGATGCGGCGCACCAGCTGTTGAGCGGGGACAATGTCACGCTCTCCATTACGGGCGAGTATGAGGGCGCGGATGTCAAGGGTACAGCCAGCAATCCAGAGGCGCAGGCTATCACCTATACGGTGGCCATTTCGGGCGATAAGGCCAAGAACTATACACTCAAATACGACAAGGACAATCCACAGAACGTCGTCAACAGCACGACCGTGACGGGAGCCAAGGGCACGATTAACCCCGTGCGCTTGACGAATGTGGCTTTGGCCTCGGGTGCCAATATCCATAAGACTTTCGACACGGCGACGACGGCCGGCGCCGTGGACACGGACAAGCTGACTATCGACAAAGTGACCTTTGACGGTCTCGTGTCGGGTGACAGCAAGAGTGATATCATCACGGATGCGGTGCTCGATACGCTGAACAAGAATGGCAACTACTATAAATTTAATAAAGAAAAGAATGCCTATGTGCCGGACGCGCATGTAGCCCGCGACGGTAATAACAAGGTCACAACGCAAAAGGTCAAATACACGGGCCTGAGCTCGGCCAGCAATAACTATCTCTTTGACACGGATACCGTGGAGGGTGAGGGCACCATCGATGCCCTCGCTATCAAGGATGTTACGCTGGCGAAAAAACAGGCTATCACCAAGGTCTACGACGGAAATGCCTCGGTCGAGCGTGACGCCTACGACCCACAGAGCCAGACGGCGCAGGCGGCCACGGAATTCGTGGGCGACCTGAGTACCGAGGTCAACGGCCATACCATCACGCTGGACTATACCCTCAGGGACGCCAACTATACCGATGACAGCGGCGCGAAGCAGAAGAACGTGGGCAAGGCAACGCAGGCCCGCTTTGTGCTGCAGGTCTCGACCGATGGTGATAATGGCGACTATTCCCTCGCGGGCGGCGGTGACGCCAACTATACGCTCGATCAGGATGGCAATGTCGTCAAGGATCTCGTGCTGGACAAGGGTAAGGGTGACGGCATCACGGCGCGCCACATCTACGCCCGCGCAGCATTGGAGCCGGTGAAGGACTACGATGGCACGAAAGTCGTCAAGAAGGACGGCAAGGCCGTCAGCGGGGCCGATGTGGTCACACTCACGGGCATGCTCGATGCCGATAAGGGCGACAACGCGAGCACGGCACTTTACACGAGCAAAGATGTCGTGCGCAATCAGGACGGCAGTGTCGGTACGCAGACGGTGAAATATACCGTCACGCTCCATGGTGACAGTGCTACGAACTATGAGGTTTATAAAGATAGCGATCACAGCCAGGCGGTGACGCTGGATCAGGCTGGCGCCCTCACGAGTGATGGCATTATCAACCCGCTCGATACGAAGGTGCATTTCAGCACTATCAGCAAGACCTATAACCAGTCGGCGGCCATCGACAGTGCGACGCATGCCGATGAGGATAGTACCAAGCAGACGCTGGCTACGGTGAACAATCTGCAATCACATGCAGACGGCACCACGACGGCGCAGGATGAGGTCAACGTCAATATCGATACGAATAAATCGTCCTTTGATTCGCCGAACAAGGGTGTCAAGACCCGCAAAGTGACCTATCAGTTCACGCTGAGCGGCGCCGAGGCGAACGACTACAACCTCACGAACGACGGCCTCACCTATACGACGGATGCGTCGGGCAACCGTACCTATACGTTGACGGTAGAGGGCAATACCATCAGCCCGTATACGCTGAGTGATAGCGATATCGTGATCGGCTTTAATGACATCAATAAGGTCTACGATGCGACGACAACGCTGGACAATCCCGAGAGCTATATCAATACGAAGGATAAAACGAAAGATATCGGCTTTAAAATTGCAGGCTATACGGTAGGCACGGGTGACTACAGCATCAAGTCGGCGGCGTATCAGAGCGTGAACGTCACGAATACTAAGGCGGACTATACCTTTACGCTGTCTGATACGATGGTGGAGAACTTTGACTTTAGCAAGGTGTCCTCGACCTTGTATCAGGGCAAGGCAGTGACAAAGGATGGCGACAACGAGGTCTATTGGCACCCCACTGCCACTATCACGCCGAAAGACCTCACAGCTACGCTGACGAAGACACCGGCGGACAGCACCATTTTCAAGGATTACGATGGCACCAAGGCAGTCTATCTGAATAATGATAAGAACTCTCCGCTGAGCGGCAGCACGCTCAACAGTAAAATCAAGTTCGAGGGTTTCGTCGATGGCGATACCGTGGCGCTCGATACAGCTAAAACCACGGCGCTTTATACCGATGCCAACGCCAGCGATACGGCGGGCAGCAAGACGGTGGAGTATACGCTCGCGCTCAAGGACACGACGGGCGGCACGCATGCGGGCAACTATCGTATCAATTATGATGCAGGTACGAAGCAGGCAAATAATGTGCTGAAGGGCAAGGGCACCATCAACCGCCGTCAGCTTACGCTGAAAGTGGCGGACGATGCGCTGACCAAGACCTATGACAGTACACCGACACTCTCGACGGACAGCAAAAAGAAAATCGGTCTCGACGGTTTGCAAAACGGCGATACGCTGGTGCTGAACGTCGATAAAATCAACGCTGTTTACGGTAAAAATGACAGTACGGCGGAGAAGTTTGAGCAAAATGGCGATTCTGAGCAAAATGGCGATGTCAACTGGGATAGCAAAGCTGGAAAGGCGTTGTCCAAGACTATCTATATCTCAGGCCTCAAGAATGCGGCGGCGAACGGTACGGGCACGGCGGATTTTGCCACGAACTATAAAATCGACGATACGCGGTTCTACAGAAGAGAAGATGGCAAAGGCCATATCAATCAGCTCGACTTGACAGAGGATAACATCGAGACCGGCTGGGAGGGGACGATTACCAAGCAGTATGATAATACTGACAAAGTTCTCGACCCGAAGAGCCATTTCTATATTCGCGTCAAGGCAGGGGTTGTCGGTACGGGCAGTGATGTTGTGCCGATTGAATATGATTTGGGCAATGCCGTCTATGCCAATGGCCAGAAGGATGTTACTACCGCACCGGTAAACGTCGTTTATACGGTCACGGGCCTGACCAAGACTAAGTTGAACAATTTCAATATGACGACGGCTTTGGCAAATTCGTTTGCGCATGATTATCAGACGACCGGTACCATTACGCCGCGCCATTTGCTGGTATCCACCCAGATGGCGGACGAAATCAGCAAGGTCTATGATGGCACGACCACCATCGCGCAGACGGATCCGCAGACCTATAATCAGACCAAATCCAACGTGCTCATCAAGAAGCTGCTCACGGGCACGGCTAACGATGATGGTGCCAGCGTGACCATCACGCCGACCTATGCGGACGAGAATGTCAGCTACAGCGGCGGCTATAGTGACGCCAACGTCACGACCAAGGATGTGAACTTTGGCCTGGCCATCAAGAACGGCACGGCGGGTAACTATGTGTTCTATGATGCCACGGACACGAATAAATTGCCGCAGAATGCGGACACCAAGTTGCAGACCATTACGGCACCTAATGCAGGTAAAATCACGACCGCGACGTTGACGCTCAAGGATGTATCACTGGCCAACCGTGTCTATAATGGCGAGTCGAATGGCGAGTCGGACATCGATATTACGGATATCGACACCGCGGGCATTACCTTTACCTTGGACGGCTTCAAGAAAGATGCCGACAAGACGCTGGATAATTTCGCGGGTGACGCGAATATCAAAAAAAATAATATCAAGGGCAAATACGGCGCGGCTGCGACCGAGGATGCCTATGATGTCAACCGCGATACCACGGACGGTACGGCAGGTACGGATACACAGGGCAAGGACTATGGTTACAAGGCTGTTTACTATAGCGACCTCAACGATGCTTTGCAGAAACTGCGTGAAAGCGGTAGTACTGATGCGATCAAAACGATCGCGGGGAACTATACCATCGGCAATACGCAGTATTTCGCGGCGGCCAAGCGGCGCGGCGTGATCCGTCCGCTCGCTATTACGGCGGCGGCCGTGCGGGAGAACCTGATGGGCACGACGAAGGTCTACAATGGCAACGCTTATGTCGATAAGGCCAATCTGAAAAAGAATCTGGCCTATGGCGTGGTGCTGGATACGCAGGCAGGTGAAGCTAAAGATAAAGATTTTAACTATGACGATACAGACCAGCGCTACCAGTGGGTCAATATCGACTATCAGCTGGCGGATGGTGACGGTGCAGCAGTCTATGATGCGGGCAAGAATGTCGGCAAAGACCTTGCTATCACCTATACCATCAGCGGTATCACTCCGGAAAAGTTGCATAATTTCGCGATGGACAGTGGCGCACAGAACGCCGTCATCGGTACGCATCATGCCAACAAGGGCGCGATTACGCCGAAGACGGTGACGGTGCATCTGGCCCAGACCAAGGACATCAACAAGGTCTACGATGGCAATGCGCAGGCCAAAACGCAGAATATGCTCGTCATCGACGACGGTATCCTAGCGGGCGATGTTGGTAAGGTCAACGTGGCGCTGACGGATGGTTACTATACCGACGGCAGCGGCACGGCGGACAAGAATGCCGGTACCAACAAAAATATCAAATACACGGTGACGTTGAGCAAGAGCGATGCGGGCACGGATACCGATAAGGAGAACTACACCCTCGTGGCGCAGGATGATACTGCCTATCCGTCTACGGGCAATACGCAGACAGAGACGAAAGAGCTCGACGCTACGGGCACCATCAGCAAACGGCCAGTATATGTGCATTTCACGGATGACCGGTCGCCGACGGGGCTCGACAAGGCCTATAACGGCAGTGGCAACACGACCTATACTACCGATGCGGCCAAGCTCGCGGCGGCGCAGGGCAAAGTGACCGTCGTGAAGGCTGGCACCGAGTCGGGCTTTGTGACCGGCGATGATGTACAGCTTGATAGCGGCGCGATTACTGTCAACTATGCCGATGGCAACGTAGCGCGCGATGCGGCAGGCAAAGTCACAACCAAGGATGTTTACTTTGCCAACTTCCAGGGTACTGGTGCCGATAAAGATAATTATGACTTTAAGACAAAAGAAGCTGATTCGACTAAGCTTACGGCGAAAAACGGCGGCACCATTACGCCGCTGACGCTGGGCGTCAGCCTCAAGGACGCCAATCCTACGAAGGAATACGACGGCACAAGCAACGTGTCGGCGGCCTATGCGGCGGCTCCGGCTTCTACGACCTCGAATGTGGCTGTAGATCGCACGAACCTTGTGACGGGCGACAGCATCAACGTCAGCTTTGCCAAGGACGCTAACGGCCATACACTTACGCCGCAGTATGCGGATAAGCATGCGGGCCAGAACATCGGTGTGGATTATTTCCTGCAATGGGATAATCAGAACTATGAACTGGTGCGTACGCCGACGGGCACGCAGAGCACTAACGATGTAACAGTGGCGGCGGATGGCAATGGCCTCACGACGACGCTGCACACGACGGCGGGCAGTATCACGCCGCGCGTGCTCAGTGTGGCGAACGTGGCACAGGCCGAGAAGACCTATGACGGCAACGCAACGGTCAACAACGCGGCGGCCAATATCACCTTTGGCAACGTGGTGAGCGGCGACACCCTCGGCCTCACGGCTGCTGGCCTCTATGACAGTGCGCAGGCGGCGCATAACGAGCAGGAGGACGAACAGGGGCATCAGGTCACCTATAACCTTGCAATCAATAATGCTGACTATAAACTGGCAGACGCGACGGTTACGGGTACCGGTGTCATTCACCGCCGTGGCCTCGTAATCAAGGCTGACCCTGCCTCGGTGCGGGCTGGTGAGGCGATGCCGAGCTTTACCGGCAGCGTGAGCAACTGGGCCACGGGCGAGGATGGTTCGTCCAGCTTTGCGTTCCAGACGGAGCCTGAGGTGACGACGCAAATCCCGGGTGAGTATGCAGTCTATGGCTGGTACAACGGCGCTACGCAGGGCAACTATGGGCAGAACTATACCTTTGCCCAAGACCCGGCCAATGCTACGGCCTTCACGGTCGAGCTTATCGACCCGGGCAAGGAATACCACGAAAATGTCAACCCGCGGCAGCAGTTTATCCCCGACCATACCACCTACAGTCAGAGTTCACATGACGGTGTGGGCGGTTTCGTCAAGCCACCAGAGGCGCAGGTGGCCTACATGGTCAATCAGCAGCTGGTGCAGTATGCTGGCAGCCAGAGTGACAACAGCAGCGCGGCGCAGCTGGGACAGAACACGTCCCTGCAGGGTGTGTATACTTTGCAGGATACAGGCACGGTGCTTGGCAGCATGAGCATTCAGGCTGCGGACGTGGTGAACCTGGAGGGTGACAACCGTCTCGACCTGACCGATGCGACCACGACGGCCGAGCAGGCACCGAGTGGAGAGATTGCGATTGTGAGCGAGGACAACGCGAGCATCGCCATCGAGAGTGAGGATAATGCGCGTATTGCCATCGAGCAAGAGGGCTGATAGCGAGATAGTGAGGAAAGGAAGCAGAGCATGGTGAGAGCAAAGCAGAGCAGGACGCGGGGGATGTTGGCCTTGACGGTAGCCCTTTGTCTGGGGAGTACCGTGGCTGCGGCGGCACCAGCGGTGCCCCAGCCGCCGCGTGAGGTAGATAACTCGATCGCGGCCCTGCCGCATAATCCCGGTCTCGAGCAGAAACAGCCTGCACAGGCTGAGGCTCAGGTCGAAAATCAGACACCGGCGGCACCAGCGGGGCCGGATGAGGTGAAATTCACCATCCGTAATTTCCGCTTTGAGGCGCCGGAGATGATTTTGGACAAGGAGGATTTGTCGGCCATCCTCGAGCGCGCTATGGGGCGTGAACTGACGCTGGCGGAGCTCAACCGTACGGTTAACGAGCTGACGACTTACTGCCGTCAGCACGGCTATCCGGCGTCGGCGGCCTATGTGCCAGCACAGGAGAGCACGGACGGGGTCGTACTCATCCGGGCACTGCCGGGACGTCTGGGCGAGGTGCAGGTGGAGAACCACAGCCAGCTCAAGTCGCGTGTGGTGCAGGGCTTTATCAACGGTCTGCATGCTGGCGATATCATCAACACCCCCGAGCTCGAGACGGCATTGTACAACATTTCCAGCGTCAGCGGCACGCGGGCCGTCGGTGTGCTGCGGCCGGGCAAGGCTTTTGGCACGAGTGACCTCACGGTGCGCATCGAGGACGGCAAGGGGACGAATACCGTGCTTTACGCCGAGAACTACGGCAGCTACAATTCGGGCCGCTATCGCTACGGTTTGCAGCACAACGTCTACGATGTGGCGGGGACAGGCGCCAAAATCAATACAGGCGTGCTGATTTCCAACAACAATCTGCACAACTACTATGTGAACTACGAAATGCTGGTTGGACACGGCGGTACGACGGCGGGCGTCGGCGTGAGCCGCATGGACTATGACATGGGGACGGTGCCGAATGGTACAGGCGGACATGTAGATGATGTTACCGGTATGGCGACGACGCTCAGCCTGTTTGGCAGCCGTCCCATCTACCACCTGACTCAGCGCATGTTGCAGTTCAACTATGGCTATGATTATAAAGACCTGCATGATGACCTGGTGGCGGGTGTGATGCGCAACAGCAAGAAGCATTCACACAGTGCGCATGTGGGACTGTCGGGCTATTGGAAAAAACACAACTTCCTTTCCGATTATGATTTCAAGGTCACTTATGGCACCTTGGGCATGGACTCTGACTATGCGCGGCTGCTCAATGCCCTGCATGAGACGAGCGGTACCTATACGAAGGCCGAGTTTGCGCTGAACATGGTGCAGCAGCTGGGGCATCGCAGTGATGTGCTCATCAAGACGAGCGGACAGATTGCGGGACACAACCTCGACGGCTCGGAGGAGTTCTACCTCGGCGGTGCGAACGGCGTGCGGGCCTATCCTCAGGGCGAGGGCTCGGGCGACTCGGGGCTCATGGGGACGACGGAGTTCCGTTACTATACCGATGTGCCGGGGCTGGTGGCGAGCACTTATTTCGATATCGGCCATGTCTGGTATAACTATGATGGTGCCTATGAGAGCATCCCCGGTGGCCGGGCTAAGGACGGCCAGACGCTCAAGGGCTGGGGCCTCGGCCTCTCCTATACGCGGCCCAACGACTGGTTCTCGCGTCTCGACTATGCGCGGCGCATCGGCGACGACCCGAATCTCACCACGCATGCCTGGGCGCGTGACCGCTTCTGGTTCCTCATGGGCAAGAACTGGTAAAACTTTGGTTGCC
>Ga0256871_1001080_pt1 | contig 12894 bp, 11 predicted proteins | sample RumenRJG_07RNA_FD_185439 | JGI IMG/M metagenome (GOLD analysis project Ga0256871, IMG submission 185439) | Metatranscriptome of bovine rumen microbial communities from Lethbridge, Alberta, Canada - Rumen RJG_07 (Metagenome Metatranscriptome) | ecosystem: Host-associated > Mammals > Digestive...
AGATTCAATTTGAATAAAATCATCATCTGCTGAACTAAAAAAGGTTCTTTCTTTGTTCTGATGCAAAAAGTATGGCTTTCAAAATCATTGCGATTAACATTTTGCGTTCAACAAAAAGCCCGACTCACATTTCTGTGAACCGGGCTGAAACATCATTGTCTTTAATCCTTATATTTATCAGCAAGACTTTTTACTATCTTCTTAATGTGGTCCCTATATATAGGAGGTGCAATAACTTCCGCATTGTCTCCAAAAGAAAGAATTAACGAGTCTAACTCATAGTTGGGAGAGACTTCAATTGAAATCTCATTATTCTTTAATATTTTTTGAGTAGGATGAAGACGTTTAGAACGAACATAATTAAAAGAATTGTCAGAAAATCTGATAAGAATCGTAAGGATAGGTTTATCATCATATTTTGTGACACCTACAACATCCTTGTAATAATCATTATCACCACCAAACTGAAGTCCATGACATTCAGGTTCTTCATAAGGGATGTCGAGTTCCTTAAAATCAATTACTCTTTCAAAAGAAATATTGTAGACATGTTCAGCTTTTGGATTCCAGCCAAACAAAAACCACCTCCCATTATACCGACGTAAATGATATGGATGAATTATGTATCTTTCCTCCTTTTCAAAATCTCTCAGAAAAACAACTTCTATAACCTTTTTATTAATGATACAATTATAAAAAGGAAGCAACCACTCCAATCCTTCCAATTTCTTATCCGATGCATATGAAATTACAGAATTGTCTGTTCTATTAACTCCAGCAGTTTCACATAATTCATCGATAAGGTCATCTATCCCAAGCCCCTCCATTTGTGAAAGTTTTGAAATGGTTTCGAAAGTTCTGCTGTTTACATCTATACCTTGTCTTTTATCTGAATATGTATAATAAACCTTCTTGCCCACTTGCGACTTTCTAAAAACATCCATGTTTTTGAAGAACAATGCACGCATGTTTCGTATATCCCTATTAAACTGTTGTTGCGAAAAATTCTCCAGATCCAACTTGTTTAACACCGTCTCGGAAATCTCTTCCCAACAATATCCATCAGGTCTGTTGGTATCACGGAAAAGTCTGTCATAGAGTCTGTATCTTTCATCAGCATTCTTACATTTGGGCATAATTTCTGAATTTTATAAAATTAAACAAAACTCTTTTCTCTCCATTTCCGATTTCCTCCACCACTCTTTCCGTTGTGGAACACACACATTCAATACCCACTTTCTGCAATTTGCAGATGATGGCGAAAGTGAGAGTCATTTCCCCCATGACATGTACCACAGCACCGTCTCCACTAGCAATAGATATTATCTTCCGCACATATTCATTCGCTAAATCCTCGATATAGGTTGTATCGCCAGACGGATCGACGCTAGGAAATTGCAAATCCACAATTTCACCATACTTCTTAGCTGCTTCGATTTGTGGTTTCATCCATTTTGATGAAGGATGATTAGACAGATTAATTAACATGATTTTATTAATTCAATACAATTGTTATAGGTTTCTGAAAATGTTTTCTTAATATCGGAATATCGTTGTGATCCCTTTGCATGGTTGACTATATTTCGATAATCTGAAAATTTTCCGTATAAAGGACGGATCTTTTTTATCCAATCGATATCTAGAAGTTTTTTTGTCAAGTCTATGTTATCGGAAAGGGTTCCTACAATAGATCCTGATGCAACATCATTATCAGAAATTGCAAACAAAGCTCCTACATATATTCGGAATTTTTTTTCTTTATCTGCTTGATAAAAATTATATTCCTTCAATTTTTCTGACAAAAGAGAAATCATATACTCTTGTCCTAAAGTGTAGGATTGCAATATCATATCATATTTTGCAGTCCACTTTATTGCAGATTCTATGTTAAGATTACTGCATTCTGGTACAAATGAAGAAAACTCATTTTCCAAACGATAAACAATCGTCTTAATAGGAGTAGGGATATTTGATTTTTTTAATGATTTTAGACAATTGTAAAAATCACAGAGCCATTTTCCTGATTTTATTTCATTAAGTCTATTGGTTTTTAGATACTCATCAAAATCACCTAATGATTTTCCTATTTTTTTAAGTTGTTGATCCTTTTCTGATTTGAACAACATACTCAATTCATTCACTCTTCCGTACATCAACATGGCATTAGCCATATCTGTAAACTCCTGTAATTTAATGATATTTGTAAGATCCAGAATTGGTGCGACACGGTTTACAACGTCCATCTTTCTGACTTCGTATCCAGCTCCTAACTTTTCAAAAGCACCATACAGAATCGAAACAACATTTGTTCGTTTCATAAATTTTGAATAATCAAAAAGTACGGAGGAGAAAAGCGGTATAGACCTGAACGCATGAGTCACATCAAAATAGATTTCATCTTCAGGTTGCAATTTCTCATATACGACATCGAATATCTTCCAAACCTCTTCTTCAGAAAAACCTTCATCTATCGGAACCATTTCTACAATAGAGTTCAAATGAAAGTTTTCCTGTAATCTACGTTTAAGTCCAACTTTTTCTATAGCTAACTCTGTCCTTTGTCCGTCATCTTCCCAATTGGCTTTCAAAGATCCCTTTGTACAGAATATAAAGATTTTATCCTTGGAAGACCAATTTTGGCAATGTTTAAGAATCAAGGCTTCTTGAATGAAACGTACGGGTTCAGATAAAGATTTATCAGGAAACATATATATTGTTTCAACATAATTGTTTGTTCCTAAGAACGATATGAACACATTTCTACTCATAATAGAATACTATTTAATGTAAAGGTTTACCCAATAATTCGACAATAATTTTTCCTTCTTTTTCATTACAGAATAATCTCCTGCAATCCTTGTCTGCCCATGCATCGCATTCGTGAGTGCAATCTTCATGAACTTGTCTTAACTTTTTGTAATCTAACCTTTTGATACAATTACGACCTTCTCCTTTTTTGTAAAAGCATAGATCATCTAATCGTTCATTTAATTGTTTTATTCTTGTCCCATCTAAGTCGAACAATGAATTTCTAAATCTTTTCCCTTCTACCACTTTGTCATATATAATAGGAAATACTTTTTCTGTGTAAAGTTTCTTCTTCGCATTTTCCCAAGCGATTAACCCCCAGGGAGTAAATTTTCCTCTTTTAATCCATAATGAATTCAAATGGGAATAATTCTCTAAAGATATACCTAATGCGATCCTATGGTAGTCATCAAAATATTCTCTAATGGAATCCACCTCACTCCAGATGACTGGCATGCGAGGAATAGAAAGCACATTATTGCCACTTTCAAAAATGTAAATTGTCTCATCAGCCAGAAATTGACCTAACAACTGCATAAATCCAGATACTGACTTAAATCCTCCGGCAACATTAAAAACCCTCTTTACTGACTTATTATCAGGATCAATGTTGTCAAAAGCCCACCTTGCCAAATTAGACAACCCTTCTTCAAACGTTTCTAAATCAGATGTTTGTAAATTTCCAATAGCAACAAGTTTTACACCCTGATAATTGTTTTTTTTTAGCCATACCTCAACTAACTGTGCGGCCAGCCATCCAAACACTGTATCTGTATATATTAAATAGCAAAAACAATCTCGTGAATTTATTTTGTTTTTTTCTTGCCAACTGATCAGACTTTTTAATTCTGCAGAATTAATTTTTGCCTCTTCTACATTATAATTTTCCCATTTGTAAATTTGCTCAGACCAATGATTTTTTATATTCTCTAAGTCAACATCTACGATATCGGATTCTATCTTTGCGTTACTCCATTTGGTTAGAGAATCGGTAAGTATTTTATTTCCCCTTGCTGGACTTGTCAAAGTACTAGTTCCACATGTGTTAATCACTTGATACTGCATATTCTAATGTTATTTATTAGTGACTTTATCCAAAATGTTATGAATGACGCCAACATAAATGAAATATATATATTGTTTTAGACAATCTATGACTTAAGATATTCAATATCGAAAATAAAATTATATATCGAAGAAATCAAATTCAAAGCAAGTCTCGACCAAAGTTCAAATTTTGAGAAATCAACATTCTCCAGTCGCACCCATTGAGGATTTTTAATTTCTGTATCAAAAGAAAAATCCGAGCTTTCTATTCTCACAAGAAAGACAAAGCCGGTATGACAATGTCCGACTTCCGATTCTTCCTCATTAATCATACCTATCAATTCAAAAGAATCAGATGTCAATGTTAAACCTGTTTCTTCTTGAAATTCCCTGCATAATCCAGAAATAAGACATTCAGACAAAGATTGCCCCATATCAAGATCATTCACATGGCCTCCTATTCCGACAGAGTAAAAATCCGTCAGCCGTTTTTCAGAGCCATGTCGCTGATAACATAATAATTCACCTTTATTGTTTTGGACTATAGCATAAGGAATTATCTGCTTTAGTTGAAAATCACGTTCCGCCAAACTTCTGTTATGATATTCATATGGCAAAGAGTCAATGGTTGATTTTGTCACTTTCCAATATTGTTTTTCCAAATCAAAAGCAGCATTCATCAACTGACGAGTCACACACAATACATTTTCGTTTTTCATAATATACCATTGTTTATCAAATTTCCTATCTCACGTTCTACATTGCGAATCAACTGTTTTTTCTGTTCATACGGATAGAAAGCAGAGCGGAACCCATTACATATCAATTGCAAGATATCCCACTTAGAAAGTCCACATGGAGTCATTCGTGCCGCTTTGTGCAGTTCATGTGTCATATCGGTGAGTGAAATACCTGGGTCGTCAGTGTTTACACTTACTTTGAGTTCCTTGTCAAGATACTTTTTCAGCGGATACTCTGGCAAATCCACCGTTTTTTCCAAATAGTTGTCTCTGAATCCAACAATTTGGAAATTGCTCGACGGACACATCTCCACTGCGATGCCGCGCTCCAAGAATTTTGTCAGGAGTTCTCCATTATCCAACAGTTTCAAGCCATGTCCGACACGTTCTGCATTTAGATGGTAGACCGCTTGCCAAATACTCTCAACCTCCTCTGTCTCTCCAGCATGGATGGTAATATTGTAGCATTCCTTCATGATGTCCATGAAAGAATCTCGCAATTCTTCGGGTGTCTTGATGCTTTCATTTCCTGCTAGGTCGAAACCACGAAAGATTTTATTGAACCATTGTTTGTCCTTGAGACGTTTGACCAAATCTACATAATCTGATGTTGAGTCTCCACGATGGCGTGATATAATGAAAATCAAGGAAGTCTCTAATTTGTCACTCACGGAATCCATCATATGGCATATCAACCGAACGACATCATCAACGGAGAACCCCTCCCTAGCATAGTTGAACGGAGAACAACGGATTTCCAAATATTTCACATTCTCATTGATACAACGACTGAGTAAAATTTCCATCGTTTGTTTTATGCAGCTCGGTATATCAAGAAGCGACGATCCCTGTAAATCACCGAGCTGTTCATATTTTTCTATTCCAACTTTGCAAAAGTCCGGTTCACTATGATAATTGCCATACCAGCGTTTTGACAATTCTTCTTCACGACCATTAAATTGACGCAAAATAGGTATTGAAACATAACTTTTCGGTATTTTGTACTTTTCGGAAATTTCTTTCACATTTGTTTTCCATTCTGGAGTTATTAAATCAAAACATGCGTGGTAATCCACCTCTTTGATCCATGCAGCATAATCAGGATTTTGTTCAGCGTATTTATCAACAACATCGCCCGACTTAATTGCGACATCTATCAAATCCATGGGATTTAGAACACCACCCAAATGACAATGTAAATCAGACTTGGGCAATTGCCTCAACCAATCAAGTTCTTGCTTTTGTTTATCTGGATTAACACCAATATGTTCCGACTTTAATTGTTCTATCTTGGACGGAGGTAGCGTGTAAAGTACATGAAAATTTGAGCGCGTCTCTTTTTCGTTCAGATAGTATGATGTAAAGAAATGCTGGGATTGCTGCTTTTGTTGCTCTATGAAATCAAAATAATCAGTTGCAGGTGAAAATCTGATTATTTCGCAATCTTCAAAAATCTGCTCTTTGTGGTTTATCGCCTCATTACGAATTATTTCACCCATCAGGAGTGGCTGTGCATTTTCAAATCTATCTCCCAAGACATGTAAAAGCTGATTGCAACCGAAACAATATGCGGCATCTTGCATGTCGGCACTCATTGTTTTTCGTCCACAAGCAAGTGACAAATAAAGCATTCCTTCATTTTTGCTCTGATGTGCGAGCGTCACAACCCGGAGCAATAAATCATGAAACGCACGAGCATCGCTTTCGGAAGTGATATCTGGCACATTGTCAAGTACGAACAACCGCAGCTTAGCTTTATATTTTTCACAATGTTCTTTGATATAATCAAAAATTTCAATTGTCGATTTCATATCTTTGCCTTGTGCATTGACCCAATGGGGTTGGTCTGTGGCAACAAGCCATACCTCATCCACACGTTGCAAACCATCCCGCATCTTGGCTACAAAATCTCCCTTTTCTTCATAGAAGTCATTCTGTTCATCATAATTAAACAATCCAATAGTTTCTTCGATAATATCAGGAGAAGCTCCAAGAGTCGATATAAGTATATTCTTTTTATTCATATTATTTAAGATGATGCCATTGTCAAAAAATAAAAATAATACTATATATTTCCTTCATTCGCAGGACAAAATGGCGGGAATATATTAGACAATAAGCAAGCCGAAATATGATTCATTTCGGCCTGCGGAGGAAACAATTATGGATGGACTATTTCATTAAACCAATTTGAAGCCATGTCAGAACCGACAAGTGAATCCAATTCTTTTCCAAAATTTTTGAGTCTGTCACGGTCTTTTGGTTTCATCTGAGATACAATATCTTTTATTTTTCCGAAAATCGATTTCAAATGATCTTCATTCAGTGATTCAACACCATTAATTTTCATCCAAGTTTTCACATTACCACATAATGTTGGAATCTTCTGGGCATTCGCAATCTTTTCAGCTAAAGGAACAGCATTTGCTTGACGACGTTGTTCTTCTTCGGCTTGTTTTGATTGAGCTAATTTTTTTTCCAATCGGATAAAATTTACATTTTTTCCCAATAAATCCACATCAATAATATTTTGCGTGAAATTTGGAAATTCATCACATGTATTAAAATACATATCCAATGCATTTTCATATTGCTCAGCATCAATTAAAAGTTTTACTTCTGCAATACGTTTATCATATAGTTTTTTACGTTCTTCCTTTTCTCTCTGCTCTTCTGCTTCTTGTTCTGCTTTAATGCGTTTTGCTTCAATTTGTGCTTGTCTTTCTTGCTCTTTGTGAAGCATTTCTGCCTTATGTATTTCTTCCAATTGCTTCACTTCCTCATCGCTCATAACACGTAACCTAACAAATCCCATCAAATAAAAATGATTATTCCAAATTGCAATTTTACGGGATTTTGGAAGAACTATTCCTGCTTTTTTTAGATCTTCTTTGTTCGCACGTTTTCTATCAAATTTTCCATTTGTATAATTTTGAGAAAACTGCCAATCACCGGTAATGGAATGGAAACCTGAACCTGCCGACATCTTCAGTATGCAGCATGAGTCGTCCGAAGGAATTTGATTCAAAAGTGCGTCAATCGAATCAACAATTTCATCGCTACGCTCTGCGTGAAATTTCTCGAAGAACGCCTTTTCTTTCAATAGATAATCATTTGTGTGTTTGTTGATTATTTCGAATAGAGATGAAAAACCACTATGCAAGATTGGTCTCTTTTGCGGTGATTTAATATGCACTTTCTGTTTTGATTCATACAAATCAAAAAGTGTTTCCGACATCATCAGCGAAGCATATCCCTTTTGCTTCGGCATAAGGCTTTCGTACAACGTGTTAAACCCAGTGGACTTAAAATGTTCATCAGTAAAAGAATTGCCATCGCGATTAGTCTGCTGATGTTTCCAACCACCTTGCCAATTGTTCCCATTGCCACGAAGATTGAAAATCTTGGTATTCACCAATTCCGTTTGGTCAAATTCCGCATCCGAAATCTTGATGAATCGCATGAATTCGTCGCCATCATTTGATGAACCGAAAATGAATGATTCAAAAGGTTTTCTCCTTTGGTTTGCTTCGGAAACAGCATTAACAATTTCATCTTTAGTCGCAATATAATCTAATAATACAGAACGGATAGCACCTTTCAATGAACTACCCGTCAGTACAGGATTGCCTCCGAGTTGATTCTTGACAAAAGCTTTTACATCATTGTCAGTTTCAGCAGGAAATGACATTGAAAAATCAGATACCTCGTCCAACTTATCCGCCAATTTAGATTTAAGGCCTGACTCATTTTTCGATGCAAAATATCCTGTCAAATCATTAATATCAACACCGCTGTCAATCATCTTTTTCAAATTGAGTTTGTAAAGAGTTCCTTTGTCTACAACAAAATCAACTCCACGCACCCAATCTTTTTCCTGACCGGCACCAATGGAAAGCGGTGTAAGCACTTCGATTTCAAGATTGTATTTTTTGTTGATTCCTTCCATATCAATTCACTTTTATTGGTAAGAATAAGGCACGTCCACAACGCCAAATAGGATGCTCTACCATCTGCAAATCGGGTTTAAGGTCAATGCCAACTTGTCCTAAAGTTTCAACTCCATCACATTGGTGTTTGAACACTGAAGCTGCCGTAAATGCATAAATCACATTCTTGCGCAATGTGTTGTTCGGTGGCGTTGTAATCCAACCTCCACGACGCTGAAAGTCATAAGCAATATTGTCCGAATCAAGCAATGCTTGCAACTGTTCTTTAGATTCTGGCACAAACGAGGATAATGCGAGAGAATATTCTGAACCATTTGGAATATCCAACTCCACAGTCGTTGAATCATATTCAAAATAGCCGTTGCCCACATTTCTGTCAGTGCCGATTCCCTCATGTTGAAGAAGATTCAGAGCCTTTTCAAGCAACGACACGTCACCATCGGCTATGAAGAACAAGCCAGAATATCCTTTGAATGTAACTCTGTCCATATAAAAAGGCTTAGCGTCTTCACTGAAATCACGCGAAACGGTCACTCGAGGCGACACCTGAGAACTTATGAAATCCTTATCAATAAGTGCATCTGTCATGAACTCGCCTTGAATGGCATTGCCCCCAATGGTTTGTTCGTCGAACAATTGTTCACCTCGCAAAATCTTGGTGAAATACGAGGCATCGAGCCAAGTAACTTTCTTTATTTTCTTGCGTTCCTCCACTGCCTTCTTAGACTTCGGCAAAGTTTGCTTTAGCGGCTTCGGAAAGAATAAAACAGCATTGCCATCCGCTTTATCTTTCTGATAGAAAGGAAACAAGCTGCTTATGGTGCACTTCAAATCACCATCCTTGGGGATTTCTTCGCCGAGTTTTGCCAAGCTCGAAATCAGCGCGGCGTACATGGTATCAGATGCTATCGACTTGAGACTGACACCGTAATCGTCGCGGGCATCGCCCAAGTGCAATGGCGAAGTGAAATGCAGTTTATATATATTAAACGTATGTTTCGCCATATTTTATGCTTTCCAATTATTTGCATCCGACAATTCGGTTTGCTTTAGTTCACCGAACTTGATTTGACCATAACCGCGTGAACCACTTCCGCCTAAGTAGTCATTTTCGAGAGCATTGATGCCTTTCTTCAATAGATTGACCAAATCTTCAGCCTTCTCATCGTCCCAAACATTGATTACAAATTCGACATCAAACGAAACACCAGCAGGGATACGCTCGGTTTGACGTGGATGCTCTGCTGTGCCTTTCACACGGTCGATTACATTCTCCCACTTGCCTTCGGTGTATGGCATATCCAAATTCTCACAATCGCGTAACTTTTGAGCAGATTCTGGCGTTAGCATTGCATCACGGACGATAAGTTTTGAGGGTTGATTGGTTTGAGAAAAACCGAAAAGATTATTGATTTTGTCGTTTCCTCCAACTTTTGCGGAACCTGCTATTTGCTCCAACAAGCAACGCATTTTACCCTTCAATGAACTACCAGGGATATATGGCTGACTATCAAAAGTGTCAGAACCATCATCTTGCTTGTATTTTCGAATGGTTCTAATTACAGGATTATCAATTCCGCCAATTTGAACACTTTCTTTGCTTCCTCCTACGTGAAGTCCTGTCAACAACTCAATTGTTGTATTTATCTTGATTTTCTTTACTAACTTTTCCATTGTTTACTGTTTTTAGTTATTATTCTCTTGACCTCCATAATACTTATGATAAGCTACAATCGATTCAAAAATCTGAACAAAATTCTTATAATCAGATTTTACTACATCATTATTGTCTGACCATCGAATCGCCTCGACTGCTTTGCTCAGTTCTTCTCCGAACTCTTCAATTCGTGTCTTATTTACCATGTCTCGTCCTGCTTTCTTTTTGTCGCGTCCTACAGCATAAGCTAGCAATGGCTTTAGCATTGGTATTTCTGCCTTGTGCTTAACTACATCGGCATCAATACGCTTTACTTCACCGAAGAATTTTCGTAATTGACCAGTAGTCAATGCCTTCTTTGTCGGATTTTGTTCACCATAGGCGCAGAGATACTTTCCAAAAGATTCTGTCCATTTCACAATGTCTGGTGTGATACCATCTATCACCCAAGACTTTTCCAATTTTTGATTAGGGTAAACCAACATAATTATTCGTTTTTATCGTTAATACTATCTTTAATTTCTCTCAATTCAAGTTCTGCCCAACGAGCTGCAAGTGACACAAGTCTGTAATTATCTGTTTTTACCAATTGCTTATCTCGTAAATCTTTGCAGAAGTCATATACAACCTTATTATCTTTTTCTTTGCCCATGAAACGAGTCAGATAATAGGCGGCATGCCACAAATAGCTCATGTCGGGCTTACGCTTGTAGTTTCCATTCTTGTTTTCCTCTTCAATGGTTTGATTCTCCTTTACAATGGCAGCATAAGTCATGATTTTATGAAGAACACCTCGTGAAAGACCACATTTCTCAACCAATGTAACGAATTGTTCTTTGTACGATTTCACATAATCGAACTCGCCATTCCACGAAACGCTTTCACCAAACATATTGAAAGCGTTTTTCTTGCCGCTGTTGTATTTCTTTGCTGCATCTTCGGCTTCTCCTGCCATTTCGGCTGCTTTGGCAATTGGGTATTTGGCATTAACGATTGCAATACCGCCAGAAATCGATAACGTGGTATCATTCAACGCCTCTTTACAATAGGCTGCGAACTGTGTCCTGACATCATTTGCGAAATCAATCACCTTGTCCCATCGGCCAACCACAAAAATGTCGTCACCGCCGGCATAAACGATATTCAAATGCTCTTTATTTCGTTCTTGAATAGTATGGAGATTGCCATTCTCTGCATCAAAGAACTTGTCCAATTTCCCAGAAAAGTCCTTGTACTTCTCCATAGATTCAAAGCCTTTGATAAATCTTGCACCCAATCCATCAACATCCATACGCAGAACACCCAAATAGGTTCCATCGGCATACTCTTCGAGCATTTTAAAATGCTGCTTGTCACGAAGTTCAAGCCCTTTTTTTATCTGTTCTTTCACAGAATCAAGAACATATAGTGATTCTTTATCTCCATTTTCATCTTCAAATGGAAGTCCATATTTTTCAGCACCTTCAATACCTGTTATCTGGCACACCTTCACTTCGCCACCAACTTTCTGAACTTCAAACAGATCATTTTCAAGCAACAGGCTTTTGAATTTCTGATTTTTCAATGCATTGAATTTCTCGGTGATTTTCGTCCAAAGCAAACCGATATTATTTGTTTCTCCATCGACGTTCACTTTATCACCTTCATAGACAAAAGGTACAAAGTCGATGTTAATGGACAATTGCCCTTTATGTTTGTACCATAACTCTTCTTCCGTCTTTTTTCTTATCGCGACAATAGAAGATCTGACTTCTTCCAAATCGGGTAACTGTAAGTAGAACTTTCCTCCAGAACAATAGATTTTCATATTGTCTTTGCTCATAGTGTTCCATTGAAGCGCAGAGACATCCAAAATCTTACCGCAAATTTCGTCTGTGTAACTTCTCAGATAGGCAGAGCGACCTTTCAAACTTACCATAGCACGTTTTGAAGTTATATTGTATATAAACTTCTGAATGCCAGACAAGTCGCCCCCCACGAAAAGTAAGTTTCTGTCCATATAATTATTCATTTATGTTATTCTTATTGTTGTGTTTTTTTGTCAGCGTTCCAAATCCAAGACTCACTCCTTTTCCCAGTCCGATATAGTCGGGTAAGGAGACGTTGGTTTTGAATTCTATGTCAAACCCCATCATCTTGATTCCTTTGTATGTGTAGGTGTGAGTCTCTATAATTTGGGTGATTGTGCATTTTATCTCTTGATCTATGGTTATGCCCAATCCTTTGCAAAATGATAGAATGTTGCCTACTAATATGTTTTGCAAAAATTGAATTTGTTCAGATATTCCTTCTAATGAACGGTAGTTACGATAGTTGTCTGAACTCAATGGTAACCATTTACGAATGTTATAGTGGAATTCCTCATTCCAGACTTGTACCAATGTTTGCTTTGCTTCTATACGATCAAATTCCATTTGTTCTGTACGATCGCCAATTTGTATGTTTACGTCTGATTTATTGAAAAACTCACCTATCGCCTCTGTGCCTTCTCCCACACAAACAATGGCTGCTTTGCCTCCTATTCTTTTATATTGAATAAGTGGATATGAATATCTTAATCCATCGTCTGTATGATTATGGAAAAGTATGCTGTGTTTTTCTTCCAAAACAGCGTTTATTGCACCTCTGAAGGCGGGAATCTCACTCTGCCTTATATCTGTCGTGAATTTTATTAATATAGTCCTAATTTTCA
>Ga0256871_1001102_pt1 | contig 12832 bp, 9 predicted proteins | sample RumenRJG_07RNA_FD_185439 | JGI IMG/M metagenome (GOLD analysis project Ga0256871, IMG submission 185439) | Metatranscriptome of bovine rumen microbial communities from Lethbridge, Alberta, Canada - Rumen RJG_07 (Metagenome Metatranscriptome) | ecosystem: Host-associated > Mammals > Digestive...
ATAGATGGACTGATCGTCATCTCCCACCACGAAGAGGTTTCGGCCGCCTTCTGTCCTCTTTCCGTCTCCCGCGAGGAGTTTTACCGTCTCGTACTGCTGCGGGCTGATGTCCTGAAATTCATCTACAAGAAAGTAACGGAAGCGCTCCTGCCACCTCTCGCGGACGGAGCGATCGCTTTCGAGAAGCTCGCGGCAGCGCAGAATCATGTCCTCGAAGTCGATGAGGCCATTTTCCCGAAGGAAGAAATCATATTCCGACGCAATGCGGCGGACCGAGTTTTCACTCCGGAAAAAACGCAGGGAAGAAAGATAGAGCGGATCTGCCTGAAGCGTTTCCGCGGAGCGGGTTTTAATGAGAGCGATACTGCCCGCGGCCGCAGCGATGCAGTTCTCCGGGTCGGAGGTGAGCAGGTCCTTGTGTGTGAAAACGATATGATGGATCAGTGAATTCTGCCCGCCCGAGTCAATGAGCCGGATGGGTGACGGCGAGGAGCGGCGCAGGATTTCAAGAAAACAGGAATGAAATGTCCCGAAGGTGACGGAAGGGAATCTTCCGTCTGTGATTTTTTCAAAACGGGTCCGCATTTCTGCGGCGGCCGCCTTTGAAAAGGTGAGTACCAAGATCGAGGAAGGAGAAATATTGCTTTGTTCGATGAGACTTTGGATGCGCTGCGTGAGGACAAAGGTTTTTCCGCTGCCGGGCCCGGCGATGACTTCGCAGGGACCGTTTACATGGCGGATTGCCTCGGATTGGGAAGAATCGCCGCGGACAGGCCCGCTTTTCGAAGGGCTCGCCGCGGCGATTTGTATAGCTTTATTCTGCCGGATTTTCAGCTGCTGCTTTCTTGAGTTTTTCGATTCCGGTGCGGATGCGGGAGAGAGATTCTTCCTTGCCGAGGATCTCCATGATCTCGGTTGCACCTGCCGGAGTCGTCTGCTTGCCGGAGACCGCAGTGCGGACCGGCCAGAGAACATACCCGTTCTTTACGCCCTTCTTCCCTATGTAGTCCTTCAGGGTCGCAAACAGCGCATCATTGCTGAAATCAGTCTGCTCTTCGAACAGAGGAAGCACCTCCTCCAGTACTTCCAGAGATGTTTCGGCATTCGTCTTCATCTTCTTGTGCGTATACATGGAGACGTCATAATCCGGAAGTGTCTCGAAGAAATCCACCATTTCCGGAATGTCCGGGATAATTTCGATCCGGGACTTGACCATGGCTGCAATCTTGCGCAGGTCCTGTCCCTTTGTGAGGCAGGACTTAAGAACAGGCTCTGCCATCTTGTAGAACTTCTCATCGTCCATTGCCTTGAGGTACTCGCCGTTCATCCAGCGAAGCTTCGTATAATCAAAGACAGCGGGCGATTTCCCGATGCGGTGGTAATCGAATTCCTTTACAAGCTCTTCGAGCGAGAAAATCTCGCGGTCACTGTCCGGAGACCATCCGAGCAGCGCGATAAAGTTCACGACCGCCTCCGGCAGGAATCCTTCCGCGACGAGGTCCTCATAGGAGGTCGCGCCGTGGCGCTTCGAGAGCTTTTTGTGATCCGGCCCGTTGATGAGCGGGCAGTGGATATACTTCGGAATATCCCAGCCGAACGCCTCATACAGACGGTTGTACTTCGGCGTGGAAGAAATATATTCATTGCCGCGTACGACATGGGTGATTCCCATCAGATGATCGTCGACCACGTTTGCAAAATTGTAGGTCGGATATCCGTCTGACTTGATGAGAATCATGTCATCGAGCTCTTCATTGCTGACCGTGACATCGCCGTAAATCTCATCGTGGAATGTGGTTGTACCCGTTGTCGGATTGTTCTGGCGGATGACATACGGCATTCCTGATTCGAGATTGCGCTGCACCTCTTCCTTGGAAAGATGGAGACAGTGCTTGTCATAAACAGAAATTTCCTTTTCGTCGATGACCTTCTTCAGTGAAGCAAGACGCTCGGGTGTGCAGAAGCAGTAATATGCCTCGCCCTTGTCGATAAGCATCTTTGCATACTTCATGTAAAGGCCGGCCTTGCAGCGCTCGCTCTGAACATACGGTCCTACACCGCCGTCCCTGTCCGGGCCCTCGTCGTAGCGAAGACCTGTCTCCGCGAGCGTGTGATAGATAATGTCGGTTGCTCCCTCGACATAGCGTTCCTGATCGGTGTCCTCGATCCGCAGAATGAAATCTCCGCCCTCATGCTTTGCGATAAGATATGCGTAAAGTGCGGTTCTCAGGTTTCCTACATGCATCTTGCCCGTCGGGCTCGGTGCGTATCTTGTTCTTACTTTTACTTGTGCCATATTCCCCTCTTTTGTAGTGTCCGGCGGCTTGTCTTTACACCGTCAAAACCAATGCCGGATCCGCCGTTTCTTCAGGCAGCCTGCCTTCTTTGAGGCGTTTTGACTGCGGCGCATTCGCGCTACACAAGTATATCTTTGACCTGCCGTTCGCGCAAGTTCATTTCCGGCCGGTTGAACCGAATCCGCCGCGGTCTTCGTCCATCAGGTGATCTACTTCTTCAAACTCGATCTGCGGCTGAACCTTCTCGATGCGGAACTGGCAGATGCGGTCATTTACATGAAGCTCGGTATCCCGAACGGCGAGAACGGGATATTTCCACTCATCGTTGTCGCCGCAGTAGGCGTGATCGATGACGCCCATATGGTTTGTCTGAATGATGCCGAAATTTTTGAATGTGCTGCTCCGCGGCACAACATGCGCCTCGTACCCTTCCGGCAGAATCATTCCGACGCCGAGGCGCACATAACGGGACTCTCCCTTTTTCAGCGTGACATTTTCCGCGCAGCGAAGGTCGATCCAGTCGGACTTTTTGCCCTCGATGGCGGTCAGATGTTCAATTTCCCTGCTGAAATATTTGATGCGGATATGTGCCTTCTCTTCTTCAGCCATTCTTCTTCTCCTTCATTCTGTCCGCTGCACTTGTCGCGAGGGCGTCGCAGCGCTCATTCTCCGGGTGCCCGTCGTGACCCTTGACCCAGTGAAACGTCACATCATGGGACTCTTTTGCTTTCAGAAGCCGCTCCCACAAATCCTGATTCTTCACCGGCTCCTTTGTGCTCGTTTTCCATCCGCGGCGGATCCAATTTTCGATCCAGTGTTCGTTGAATGCCTTGATGAGGTACTGCGAGTCGGAATAAAGATCGACGGTGCACGGCCTGTTTAAAGCCTCGAGACCCACGATGGCGGCCAAAAGTTCCATCCGGTTGTTGCTGGTAACGTTAAAACCCTCTGAAAACTCTTTTTCATGAAGGGTTCCGCCGGCGTCTTTGTACTGAAGAATCACGCCGTATCCGCCGGGGCCGTTCGGGTTGCCCCTTGCAGCACCGTCCGTATAGATTGTCACATGCGGTTTTGTATCCAAAGCGCTAAAACTCACCTCTGTTGTCAACGAATATGTGTATTTACTGTGCAAGTAAAAGTCAGGTGTTTCCGGAAATATGAATCTGGAGACTTACGTCCACTCACCGGTTTTGGTGAAACGGGTTGCCCTCTCTTCTGCCTTCTTTGTTATGTCCTCATCGTATCCGATCATGGAAAGGAGCCGGATAGCATTCCGCGAAGATGCCTTCCCTTTCTGCAGACGGTAATTGAAGCGGATATCGCCGTTCTCAATCGTCTCGTCAAAGTGATAATTGGCATAACTCTTCTCGAGAAGTGACGTGAGTTCGATATCATGTGTCGCTGCAAATGCAAGTATGCCGCGGAGGCGGAAGCTATCGAGAATCTCGGAGGATGCTGCGATGCGCTCAACGGTATTGGTGCCGCGCAGTACCTCGTCGATGAAGCAGAGAACCGGACGGTCCGGGTCCCGGGTCCTCGCTGCAGCGTCAAGAATCCGCTTGAGAGAGCGGATTTCCACAATGAAATAGCTCTCTCCTTCCGACAGGTCATCGCGCAGCGCCATGCTCGTATAGATGCGGAAGAAACATCCCCGGTACTCCCTGGCGGGCGCAGTGCGGATTGTCTGGGAAAGCAGGGCACACAGAGCCGAAGCCTTGAGAAACGTCGATTTTCCGCTTGCATTCGAGCCGGTAACCAGCACATAGCCGTCGGTTGCTATGGAATTCGGCACCGGATTCATGAGAAGCGGGTGATAAAGATCTGCTGCCTCAAAAAGCACGGCGTCTTTTTCCCCGGACGTGCCGTCCATGCGGGACGGGTGAAGGAAAACGGGCGCCGTCCACCAGGGAAGAGAGGCGCGGAACAGGGAAACAGAAATAGTAGCATCGATCTTTCCCATCAAGGTTATGAGCCGGTCGATTTCGGCCTTGCGTTCGGAGATGGAAGCAAGCATCGAATAAAATCCGATCAGGTCAAGGTGCAGGAGAATCCGGAGATAATCAAGGAATATATCGGCCGGATTTCCGCTGCTGCCGGAAGAAAGAAGAAAAGAGGTTCTGTTCAGTCCTGAGAGCTCGTGCGTGATCCCAAGGATCTCCTTTTTCTCCTCCGCGAACACATCCTCGCCGGACGCTTTCAGGCTTCCGACCCTGCCTGCGCTGTTCGAAAGGCGCACGATCATTTTCATCGATTCAAAATAGGGATCGATTCCGGCTCTCTCCCGATAGTATGTGAGAATATTGAAGGAAAGAACCGCGAAAAGAGCGACGACGGCTCCCGGTACGCTCACAAAGAAAAGCAGGACCGACAGAGCAAGCAGCAGGATCGCATAGAGATTGGAAAATACACTTCTTCTTTTGACTTCGTCGATCGCGTCAATATAATCGTAAAGAGAATACTTCCCGCGCTGTGCGGACCGGTGCAGTTCCGTCTCCAGACGGATACGGTACTCTTCATTTTCCTGCATCGCGCTGATCTGCGGCTCCGAGAGAGAAAGACTGTCTTCTCCCTCCGCCGGTGTCCTGAGAAGCCAGTAAAGATATTCTTCCCCCTCTGCGCTCTGTGTGTAATTGATCCGGTCGTATATTCTGTCAAGCTCAAGATCCGACCAGGTGATGCCGTCAATCTGGTTTTCTGCCGGATGCTTGCGGAAATAGCCCGAAAGATGCGCCCGCCGTTCTTCCGGGCACTTGCTGAGAGGTGCCTTTCCGAACTGTTCTTTCAATTTGCGGCGATAATCGGCTGCCGCTTTTTTCTCCTGATTTTTCCCGGAAAGAAAGAAAAGAAGAAGAATCGCTGCGATTATCAAAAGAAAAACAATGGTACCCTGATCCAAGATTTACCTCCCATAATGATCAAGAACCTGTACTTTTCTTGTCGATCGGGTTTCGCCGGATTGTTCTGTCCTCACATGCCGGACAGGCCTTTTAAGGGAAAGGGCCGGTCAGTCGCCGAGCTCGCTGTCCGAATCATAGTCAATCTCGGCTTCGGTCTTTTTCGGCAGTTCTCCCACCTTCGCCTCGACGACAGGCTGCACAGTCGCCTGCATGGTTCTCGAGATGAACGCCGGCGTAACATTCTTCATCAGCTGTTCTGTCAGAAAACCGGCATTGCCGCTTCCGAGCGTTATTTGTTCCACGGTGTTCGTAATGATGACATCGCCGGGCGATTCGCTCCAGTGCAGCTCGATATTGTCAGGGTCGCGGAAGACAATTTTCAGAGTGCGTGCAGTGGCTTCTTCGATAAATGCGATCTCCAGTGCGAGCACCGGAAGACCGTCCTCATTAAATGCAAAACGCCCCTTCGTCCCGACAATGTATTTCTCACCGTTCATATCGATGGTCGTGTGTCTGCCCTTTCCAAAGCCCACAGGCAGGACGTGGAGCTGCTTTCCCTCCTGAAATTCGAGATTGAGAATCCCTTTCTCATAGCGGAAGGTGAGGTCTGAAATTCCCCAGGTGTAATTGTTGTGAACGACCTGCATGATCAGAGGAAAAAGTCCCACACCGTTCTCGTTCATGTGATAGGTCTTTCCGTTCACCTTATGGAGCAGAGTCTGGATACTGGAAGCACCGGTATTCAGAGCAGCCGGCCGTCTCCAGCCTCCCCGGACGATGACCGGGCGCTGCGGTGCATCCCCTTCCCACTCCTTCTTCACGAAAAGAAGATGGCGGAAATGTCTCTTGTCGTCGGAGAGCGCCTGATCCGAAGGCTTATAGGGCAGGTTGAAATAACGGTGCACGATCGAGGTCATGACGCCGCTCGTAAAAACTTCCTGGTTTCCGGCATTGGTGATGACAATCATGTCAATGTCCCGGTAGCAGTGCATGTCCTGTCCCAGCATGCCGTTGAAGATGAAGCTGTCCGGACGGCTGTCGACCCAGATGTGATATCCGTATCCGGCACCTCCGTCTCCGGTATCAATCTGTTTTTTCGTGGATTCGCGGACCCACTCCTTAGAGATAATCTGTTTTCCCCTGTACATGCCGTCATGCATGTAGAGAAGACCGAGCTTTGCCGCATCCTCCTGCGTCAGGAAAAGTCCCCAGCCGCCCTTTGTGATGCCGAGCGGGCTTGCCTCCCAGAAGACTTTGTCGATGCCGAGAGGTTTGAACAGCCTCTCCTTCAGAAACTCAAACATCGACATATGCGTGATTTTCGAAACAACAGCAGACAGCATGAAACTGTTCATGCTGTTGTATTCGAATTTCGTTCCGGGCTTGAATTTCACGCCGGAGTCGAGATAATTGTGCACCCAGTCATTGCCCGAGACAGCGCCGGCCTCATTGAATGCGACACCGGTCGACATGGTGAGAAGGTGCCGTATTGTGATTTCGTGGTAGCGCATGATGGAAAGAAGCGGCGGATGCGCCTGGCTCCACTCATCGGAAAGAATGTCAGTCAGATGATCAGTAAGGGACAGCTTTCCGTCATCAATCAGGAGTCCGACTGCCATATTCGTGATGCTTTTGCAGAGAGAATAGGTTACATGCCAGACGCCGGCCTTGTATGGATCATAGCCGCCTTCATAGATGATATGACCGTGGCGGAGCACCATAACCTGATGTATATGGACGGACTTCTCTCTTCCCAATGCATCGACAAAATTGGCGATATGCATTGAGTCGACACCCTGTCTCTCGGGCGTCGACCTCGGAAGAGCCTGACGAATCGGAAATGTATCGTCAAATGCTGGTTTCTGCGGTTTAAAATCGACACGGCCAAGTTCGCCGGTTCTGCTGTTCAGAAGCTGCCAGAGCAGATTCACGACAGCGAAATCTTCACTTGCTGGCATCAGCGGTCCACCTTCATGACTACTTCAGACTTGTTCTTGTAGATATGATCCGCCGGAACACATCCGCGGACCATGGAGAGCGGATAAATATTGGAATGGCGGCCGATGACGGTGCCGGGGTTGAGAACCGAGTTGCAGCCGACTTCTACGTAGTCGCCAAGCATCGCACCCATCTTCCGCAGTCCCGTCGCCAGTTCTTCATCTCCGTCGTGAATCACGACATTGGTACGGTCGCTCTTGATGTTCGAAGTGATTGCGCCGGCGCCCATATGTGCGTGGAAGCCGAGGACGCTGTCACCGACATAATTAAAGTGAGGCACCTCGCACTTGTTGAAGAGCACGACGTTCTTGAGCTCACAGGAGTTTCCGACTACGCATCCCTTTCCCACGATTGCCTTGCCGCGGATGAAGGCACACTGTCTTAACTCCGCATCCTCATCGATGATGCACGGGCCCTTGATATAGGCACTGTCAAAAATGTGAGCACTTTTTGCAATCCAGATATTTTCGCCGCGCTTTTCAAACCTGTCTTTCGGCAGTGTCTCGCCCAGCCGGATGATGAATTCTTCGATCTTTCCCAGAATTTCCCATGGATATTCAACACCGTCAAAAAGAGGAGCGGCGATGCTCTCTTCCATGTCAAACAGGGATTCACAGGTATAATCTTTAATTGCCATTTTTCTCCTTCCGGGCTCGTGTATGAGTCCTGCCCGATGAACGGAAATTCTGATTCCAGGAGCTTGCGCGGCTTTTCTCCGGATAGAACCGGGAAATATAGCGGAACTGCTGCTCCAACTCCCTTCGATAATCCGTTTCCTTTACATGATCGGTTCTCCTGATGACGAAATCCTTCAGCTTCGTCATATATTCATCCTCAGAGACGGAACCCTCCGCGACACCGGCCAGGCCTTTTTCCCAGCTCGCCGTAAGTTTTGGCTCCAGAAGCGGTTTTAACGAACACGATACTGTATCGAAGATCATTTCTCCGAGCTGCGTCGGCTGAATGATCTGTGTTTTCTTTGCAAGATAGATGTAGCGGTTTGTTTCCAGCTTCTTGAGAATTTCGGCTCTGGTCGCCGAGGTGCCGATTCCGTTTCCGCGGATCTGTTCGCGGAGCTCTTCGTCTTCGATGAGCTGACCGGCGTTTTCCATAGCGAGAATCATGCTTCCGGAATTATATCTCGCCGGCGGTTTTGTTTCGCCTGGCCGGATGAGATATTTTTCTGTGCGGAGTACGGCGCCCTTCTTCAGGCCTTCAAAGACCTTTGAGAGAGAGACGTCAACGCTCTCCTCTTCCTCACCGCCGTCGCCGGAGGGATCGGAAGAGGGCCTCTCCTTATCGTCTTTAAGGGTGCCTGCGTCCTCCGCCTGGCTGCTCTGTTCTCCGCCGTCCGGTCCGCCGGATTCTTTTTTCCGGAAGAAGGAATAATCGAGAACCTTCTGATAGCCTTCGTCCGTGCAGGTTTTGACGGAAGCGGAGAAAAGTTCCGTCCGGATGCGAACCTGCATGGATATTTTATCAAATACAGCCGGAGGATAAAAGATTGACAGAAACCTGCGCACGATGAGCTCGTAGACGTTCGCGACCGTCCGTGAACACGAGTTCAGAGCCGAAAGGCCCTCCCCCGTCGGAATGATGGCATAGTGGTCCGTGATGGCCTTGTCATCGGTATACCGGGTTTTTCCGATCCGCTGTGCGGTTCCCATCTCCGCGATTTCGCGGATATAGCCGCGGTACATCGGGAGGCGGAAAAGGCCGTTGAGATTTTTGGTGATCTCCTTTGCAACCGCGCTCGAGAGAACGCGGGCATCTGTTCTGGGATAGGTGGTGAGCTTCTTCTCGTAGAGCTCCTGCGCCGCGTTCAGCGTCTCATCCGGGCTGATTTTAAAAAACCTTGAGCAGTCATTCTGCAGTTCGGCGAGGTTATAAAGAAGCGGAGGCCTCCGGTTCTCTTTTTTCCGGGTTACGGAATCAACTTTGGGAATGCCCGCAGCATCCTGCAAAGCGCCCTCCGGAAGGGGAGAAATCTCAACGGTTCCGTCACCCGCCGCATCGGCTCTGCCGGCAGAACCCGCAGCACCGCCGGAACCTGTCACACCGTCAAAGCCCGGTCCATTGGCCGCGTCTTCGGGGCTCTCCTGCGTTTCCTTTCTTCCGGTTTTCAGATATTCAATCAGGACGCGCGCATCCTCTTCCCGCAGGAAACCCGTGTCGCGGTAAAGCTTTGTCGGATTCGAAAAAACCGAGCTCTCCGAGAGGTGCCAGTCTGCCCGGAAAACAGCTTTCCCGGCGGAAGGAAGACGGGAACTGCCGGGCAGAGCCGGCTCCGGTACGGAGAGATTTACGGACACGCGGTAGAACGGAGTCTTCACAAAGGAACGGATCTCACGCTCTCTGCGCACGACCATGCCGAGAACGCAGGTCATGACGCGGCCGACAGCAATGACGCAGCGGTCGGCATTCAGAAAGGTGCGCAGGGTATATCCGTAGCGGAGCGTGAGGGCCCTCGAGAAGTTGATGCCCATGAGGTAGTCTTCTTTCGCTCTCAGGTAGGCGGCGGATCCAAGGCTGTCGTATTCCGAATCGTCCTTAGCATCGCGGATGCCGCGCAGGATCTCTTCCTTCGTCTGCGAATCAATCCAGACCCTAAGCTGCCGTTTGCCTTTTACTTTTGCCTCCTGGGCGACGAGTCGGTAGATATACTCTCCTTCCCGTCCCGAATCCGTGCAGATATAAATCGTGTCGACATCCTTGTCGGTGAGGATCCGTTTTACGATCCCGAACTGTTTCTTCGAGGATTCGATCACCTCGTATTTGTAGGTGTCCGGGATGAATGGAATGGTGTCCATCGACCATTTCTTGTATTTTTCGTCATACGCGTCCGGATAGCACATCGTGATGAGGTGGCCTACGCACCAGGTTACGATCGTGTCGCCGGCGACGAGACATCCGTCTCCCTTCCGGAAATTCATATCCAGTGCATCCGCAAACTGACGCGCGACACTCGGTTTTTCTGCAATGAAAACTTGTTTTCCCATGAAATTTATATAGAGGTCAGATAAAACAGGGGCCGCGGAGAACAGGTTTCTAAAAAGCCTGTCTGCCTGCGGCCCCATATGAATCAGACTTGAAAGATTATTTTGCCAGAATGTAATTCTGAACCTTCAGAAGTTCTGCAAGTTCCACACCGCCGCCCGCGGCTCCGCGGATGGTATTGTGGGAAAGACCGACGAACTTCCAGTCAAAGATCGAATCCTCGCGCAGACGTCCGATCGAAACACCCATGCCGCGGCCGAAGTTGACGTCGAGGCGTACCTGCGGACGGTCATCATCCTCAAGATACTGGATGAAGTGCTCCGGTGCACTCGGAAGGCCAAGCTGCTGCGGAATACCGCGGAAATTGCGGAGCTTTGCAATCAGCTCATCCTTCGACGGCTTGGCGTCAAAGTCGATGAAGACAGCGGCCGTGTGACCGTAGAGAACAGGAACGCGGATGCACTGACTCGTGATGATAGGAGAATCAGCCGGAACGATCGCGCCGTTCTTTATGCTTCCGAAGATACGGAGCGGCTCCCTTTCGGATTTCTCCTCTTCACCGCTGATATACGGGATGATGTTGCCCTCCATCTCCGGCCACTCCCGGAAGGTCTTGCCGGCACCGGAAATTGCCTGGTACGTTGTCACAACAACTTTGGTCGGCACAAATTCCTTCCATGCGGCAAGTGCCGGTGTATAGCTCTGAATCGAGCAGTTCGGCTTGACAGCGATAAAACCGCGCTCTGTACCGAGGCGCTTTCTCTGATAACGGATGACCTCCGTTGCCTCGGGGTTGATCTCCGGAATAACCATAGGGACATCCGGTGTCCAGCGGTGCGCGCTGTTATTGGAGACGACGGGGGTTTCCGTTTTTGCGTATGTCTCCTCGAGAGCCTTGATTTCATCCTTTGGCATGTTGAGAGCACTGAAGCAGAAATCGACATCCTTTGTGACGTTTTCCACATCGTCGACACTCTTGACGACGATATTCTTCACCTTTTCCGGGATCGGAAGTTCGCCGAGTTTCCAGCGGTCCTTAACTGCTTCCTCATAGGTTTTTCCGGCGGAACGCGGGCTTGCCGCGATCTCCGTCACCTCAAACCACGGATGATCCGCCAGCAGGGATATAAACCGCTGACCGACCATGCCGGTACCGCCAAGAACAGCAACTCTCAATTTGCCAGCCATACTATTTTCCTCCTCGCCGCATGGGATTTCTGCGGCTGTTTATGCGAGATAACTTTCGCACTCTGCGATTTCACGGCGGATCGCATCCGGTCCGGGTGCACCCGCTGTGAGACGTCTGTTCACGCAGGTCTTCAGCGATATTGCATCGTAGACATCCGTGTCAAATGCCGGATGGACTGCCTTCAGTTCTTCGATCGAGCAGTCATCGATGGATTTGTTGTTCTGAATGCAGTAGAGCACAAGCTTTCCGATGATTCCATGCGCATCGCGGAAAGGAACACCCTTGCCCACGAGATAATCCGCGGCGTCGGTTGCATTCGTGAATCCGCGGACTGCACTCTTTCTCATCACATCCTTGTTGAATGTAATGGTCTTTATCATGCCGTTTGTGAGGATTATGCAGTTCACAGCGGTGTCGATCGCGTCGAACGCTGCCTCTTTATCTTCCTGCATATCCTTGTCATATGCAAGCGGAATTCCCTTCATTGTCGTGAGAAGCCCGAAGAGGTGTCCGTACACGCGTCCTGTCTTGCCGCGGACGAGCTCGGCGATATCCGGGTTCTTCTTCTGCGGCATGATGCTGCTTCCCGTCGAAAAACCGTCGTCGATCTCGACGAACTGATATTCATTCGAATTCCAGAGAATGATCTCTTCACTGAGCCTCGAGAGGTGCATCATAACGAGCGAAAGATCCGAGAGAAATTCGATGAGATAATCGCGGTCCGAGACGGAATCCATGCTGTTGCGGGTCGGGCAGTCAAAACTCAGAAGCTTTGCAGTGTATTCGCGGTCGAGAGGATACGTGGTGCCTGCAAGAGCACCGGCTCCGAGCGGGCATTCGTTGAGCCGCTTCCTGCAGTCAGCGATGCGGCTGCGGTCCCGGCGGAACATTTCAAAATAGGCCCCCATATAGTGGGCAAGCGTCGTGGGCTGTGCTTTCTGAAGGTGCGTAAACCCCGGCATATAGGTCTCCGTGTTGTCCTTCATAATATCAAGAAGGGTACAAAGAAACTTCTTCAGCTCGGCATTCACGGCATCGCATTCACCACGGATATACATGCGCATGTCAAGGGCCACCTGATCATTGCGGCTCCGACCGGTGTGCAGCTTCTTCCCGGCATCTCCGATGCGGTCGATGAGATTGGCCTCGACGAAGCTGTGGATGTCCTCATAGTCATCCGTGATCTCCAGAGTGCCGTTCTCAATATCCCGGAGGATGCCGCGCAGGCCGTCGACAATCTGCCTGCATTCCTTTTCTGTGATGATTCCCTGCCTGCCGAGCATGGTGGCATGTGCAATGCTTCCGGTGATGTCCTCTTTGTAGAGACGGCGGTCAAAACGGATGGATGCATTGAATTCATTCACAAGTTTGTCTGTCGGTTTCGTAAATCTTCCGCCCCAAAGCTGTGCCATTTGCCCTCCTTTGATGACCAAAAATGATTGCCTGATAATTTC
>Ga0256871_1001108_pt1 | contig 12798 bp, 13 predicted proteins | sample RumenRJG_07RNA_FD_185439 | JGI IMG/M metagenome (GOLD analysis project Ga0256871, IMG submission 185439) | Metatranscriptome of bovine rumen microbial communities from Lethbridge, Alberta, Canada - Rumen RJG_07 (Metagenome Metatranscriptome) | ecosystem: Host-associated > Mammals > Digestive...
AGCGCCCGGCGTCGTGCGCGGCAAGCACGCCCACAAGTCACTCGAACAGATCCTCGTCTGCATCCACGGCAGCTGCAAGATCAAGCTCGACAACGGCTATGAGACGAAGATCGTGCCGCTCGAGAAGCCATATGAAGGCCTCTACGTCGCGAACAACATGTGGCGCGAGATGTACGACTTTTCCGATGGCGCCGTCCTCATGGTGCTCGCCTCGGAGCTCTACAACGAAGAAGACTACATCCGTGATTACGATGAATTCCTGAAGATGGTGAAAGCGCATGAAGATTGATCTTGCCGTGCTCGGACGGCAGTTCGAGCTCCATCAGGCAGAATATGAGGCCGCCGCTTTGCGCGTGCTGCGGAGCGGCTGGTATGTGCTCGGCCCCGAGGTCGAAGCATTCGAGCACGCTTTCGCGGCCTATGTCGGACGGAAATACTGCGTCGGCGTGAACTCCGGCCTCGACGCGCTGACGCTCGCCGTGCGCGCGCTCGGCATCGGGGCAGGGGACGAAGTCCTCGTGCCCGCGAATACGTACATCGCGACGGTGCTCGCCATCACAGCGAATGGCGCGACGCCGGTCTTCGTCGAGCCCGATGCGTATTTCACGATGGATGCGGCGAAGATCGAAGAGGCCATCACGGAGCGCACGAAAGCCATCCTAGTCGTGCATCTCTATGGCCAGGCGACGAAGATGGACGATGTCTGCCGCATCGCGAAAGCGCACGGCCTGCATCTGCTCGAAGACTGCGCCCAGTCGCATGGCGCGCGCTTCGGCGGCACGATGACGGGCGCGTTCGGCGATGCAGGCTGCTTCAGCTTCTATCCGACGAAGAACCTCGGCGCGTTTGGCGACGCCGGTGCGGTCGTGACGGATGACGCGGAGCTCGCACGGACGCTGCGCATGCTGCGCAACTACGGCAGCGAGAAGAAATACCACAACAAGCTCGTCGGCGTCAATTCGCGTCTTGATGAGATGCAGGCTGCGCTCCTCCATACGAAGCTCGGCCACCTCGACGAACTCATTGCCGAGCGCGAGCGCATCGCCGCCGCGTATCTCGACGGCATGCACAATCCCGCTGTGAAGCTCCCGAAGACCCGCGCGAATGCGAACCACGTCTGGCATCAGTTCGTCGTCCAGACAGAAGATCGCGACGGATTCCAGCAGTACCTCGCAGACCACGGTATCAAGACCGTCATCCACTATCCCATCCCGCCGCACCTCGCCGAATGCTACGAAAGCCTCGGCCACAAAGCAGGTGACTATCCCATCGCCGAAAAGATGGCAAAGACCGTCTTGAGCCTGCCGATGTTCAACGGCATGCGGGAAGAGGAAGTGCAGTACGTCATTGAGACGGTGAACGGGTATCGGAACTGAAAAAAGCAGGTGCTTTGAGTGGAGAACATGCATACGAAGATGCCAATCGGCATGGATGATTTCGCAGAAGTGCGGGAACAGTATTATCTTGTGGATAAGACAGCGTTCCTGGGAGCATTTTTGAAAGATCATGCGAAAGTGACCCTTTTCACGCGCCCGCGTCGCTTTGGCAAGACGCTGACGCTTTCCATGATGCGCTATTTCCTCGATATCGAAGGGGCGGCAGAGCATCGGCAGCTGTTTGACGGGCTTGCCGTTGCGGATGATCCTGCGGCTATGGCCGAGCAGGGGACGCGGCCCGTGCTGTTCCTGACGCTGAAAGGCTGGAAAGGCCTGACCTGGGACGTCATGCAGGTGCGTGTGCGTCAGCAGATTGGCGACCTCTTTGGCAGGTTTCAGTTTCTGCTGCAGGATGATCTGATCGAGCGCGACCGTATCAACTACAAGGCCGTGCTTGAAGATACGTGTGATTTTGCCGCCCTTTCTGGTTCGCTCGCGTTCCTGCTGCGCCTCCTGGAAGCTCACTACGGCAAGAAGCCCGTCCTGCTGCTCGACGAATACGACGTCCCCATCCAGTCAGCATGGGAGCATCGCTACTACGACGAAGCCATTGACTTCTTCCGCGAGTTCTACTCCGCCGCGCTGAAGACGAATCCCGCGCTCGATTTCGCCGTACTGACAGGAGTCCTGCGCATCGCGAAAGAAAACATCTTTTCCTCTCTGAACAACTTGAAGGTTGACAGCATCCTCCAGATGCAGTATCCAGAGGCCTTCGGCTTCACGTCGGCGGAAGTGGAACGGATGGCAGAGGATCTCGGTCATCCAGACAAACTGCAGGAGCTTTGCTATTGGTATGACGGCTATCGGTTCGCTGGACATGAGATCTATAATCCTTGGTCGGTCGTCAACTATTTCGATCGCGCCTGTGCGCCTGCGGCCTACTGGGTCAATACCTCGGGCAATGCCATCCTCGCAGAGCTTATGAAGAGCGCGGATCGCGAGCACTTCGAAGCCATCGACACGTTGCTTCGCGGCGGCACGGTATCGGCCTTCCTCGAAGAAGGCGTCATCTATGACGACATCGGCGAAGACCAGGACGCACTCTACACGATGCTCTGCACGACGGGCTACCTCACGATCGACCATACGGACAGCGTTGCGGGCGAGACAGAGTATGTCCTTCGTTTGCCAAACCGCGAGATGCGGACGCTTTTTCGACAGGAAATCGTGAAGCGCTACCAGAAAGGCTTCGGCAAGTCCGCGCTCGTCGCGCTCATGCGGGCGCTGCTGCGCGGCGACGTCGAGCGCGTGCAGTATGGCTTGGAACGGTATCTGGAAAAGCTCGCGAGCTTTCATGATACGGCGAAAGGAAAGGAAGCATTCTACCATGGCTTCGTCCTCGGCATGACCGCCATCCTCGTTCCTGCGTACGACGTCCGCTCGAACCGCGAATCCGGCCGCGGCCGCTACGACCTCGCCGCCATCCCGCAGGAAAAAGGCGAGGCAGGCTTCCTCCTCGAATTCAAGACAGCGCAGAGGGAAGAAGAGCTCGAACAAAAAGCCCAGGAAGCCCTCGCACAGATCGAAGAAAAAGACTACCTCGCCGAATTGCGAGCAAGGGGCGTCACACACGTTCATCGCTACGGCATCGCGTTCTGCGGCAAGCGCGTGCAGGTAGCGTATCAGGGCACCGTTGGCCGGGACGGACAGGAGGATGGATGGAATTGAAGGAACTATCGTATGAAATTCGTCGCTACGAAGAGCAGGATGCAGCTGCATGGGATGCGTTCCTCTCGCAGACCGTGAACGGGACATTCCTGCAGAGCCGTCGGTTCCTGAGCTATCACCCGGCCGGGCGGTTCGAAGACTGCTCGCTCATGATCTATGATGCGAAAGGGAACCTCGCGGGGCTCTGCCCCGGCGCGGCGCAGATGCGCGACGGTCGGCGCGTCTTCGTTTCGCACCCCGGCAGCACGTTCGGCGGGCTGCTGGTTGCGCCCAAAAACTGGAAAGCTGAGAAAGTTCTCGGGATGCTCGAGGCTTTGGAACATTGGCTTGCACAGGAAGGTTTTTCGGCAATCGATTTGCGCATTACGTCATCCATGTTTTCACAAGAACCCGACGACCTGTTGGAATATCTGCTTTGCTATCGAGGTTATCACGAAAGCGTTGAGCTGAGCACCTATATTGATTATGAGGGATATCGAACGCCGGCGGAGTCCAATTTCGCACAACCAAAACGTGCAGCGTTCCATCGTGGACAGCGAGCGGGATTTTACGGTCGGCCGCTTCGCATGCCAGCAGAACTTGACGATTTTTATGGGCTCCTTTGCGAGACGTTGTCGAAATATCATGTAAAGCCAGTTCATACATTGGAAGAACTCCTGGATTTTTATGAACATCGTCTTTCCGAGGAATGTGGATTTTATGGAATTTTTCACTCCGAAGAAGATGGTGAGCGAATGGTGGCAGGTGCCATGATGTTTTATTTTTCGCACGTCCATGTCGCACATATACAATATTCTGCGGCTTCACCCAAATATCCTAGGGAAAGCCCAATGACATTCCTTTTCACATACATCATCGAGACTATGCACCAACGTGGTTTTCAGAAGCTGTCCTTCGGCATCAGTACGGAAGAGCGTGGGCGCGTGCTCAACAAAGGCCTGATTTTTACGAAAGAATCTTACGGCAGCCGTCATAGCGTCAATCGGAAATTCTGGAAGGATTTGTGAGAAAGCATGAGAGATATCGATCAATACGAACGGGATTATTTGCAGGATGACCATGATTTCGAGCGCTATCAGGTGCGCTATCGCCGCAAGAAAGTGCTGGAGCTATACGAGAATCTTCCATCAGAGCACGTTCTTGAAATCGGTTGCGGCATGGAGCCGTTGTTTCATTTCGTCCCGCAGGACAGCTTCTCGCGCTGGGTCGTTGTGGAACCAGCCGATGCGTTTTACAACGCGGCTTGCCAGGCAGCAGCAGGGGATGAACGTATTGCCTGCGTGCATCAGTTTTTCAGCGAAGATGACAAAGTCGTTACAGCATGCTTTGGATATCTAGAGGGTACATTTGACCTTGTGGTGTGCACCAGCTTGTTACATGAGCTGGAAAATCCTGCTTCCCTGTTGCGCGGCATCCAGAAACTGTGTAGTCCGGCGACGCGCGTCTTGCTGAATGTGCCGAATGCCGACAGCCTGCACCGCCTGCTCGGCATGCGCTCGGGCTATATCGCGGATCCGCATGCGATGACGGAACGAAACCAGACGTATCAGCAGCATCAGGTCTTCGACCGCGCCTCTCTGACCACCTTGCTGGAGCAGACGGGCTTCGTCGTCGAAGAAACGGGGACGTTCTTCATCAAGCCCTTCACGCATCGTCAGATGGAGCTATGCCTCGAGCATCATATCATTGACGAGCAGGTGCTCGATGGCTTCTACCGCCTGAGCGGGGATTTGCCAGATATGGGGTCGGAGCTTTATGCCATCTGCCGCCCTGCCCATGCTGCCGGGCAATCATAAGCAGATGGGGTGATTATGATGTGCGAAATGAATAGGGAGTATGAAATATGAACCTTCAGCTAAGCTCAATCGAGCTGATGTACCAGATCGCCTCTAACCAGCTGACAGAAGAACAGTTGCAGAAATATCGGTATCAGAATCTCTTGGAACTGAAGAACCTGGCGGTGCAGCTGCAGGATGGAAAGAAGCTTTATCCTGCGATGCGGCAACGGCTCTTCCAAAAGATCGCGCATCATCTGGCCGGTCTCAAGCGCAAGATCGTCGTTGGCATCATGAACGATGACTCCAGTTCCTGGATTGGTGACGAGCTATACTGGCTCTTGGAACGGTCCGATATCTTTACACCATATGTCTTCGCCTTGCGCGACCATACGCGCGAAGCAGAAGATCAGGAATTGCAGATTGCCTACGAGGCACTCATTCAAGATCTGCAAAAGCGCGGCCTGCGCACCGTTGAAAACTACGACGCGCAACACCAGCGCGAATACACCTGGCAGGAGCTCCCTGTCCATCCTGACATCTGCATCTGGATGACGCCATGGATGTATCTCTTTGCAGGCGACCTGCGCGTCTGGAACTTCCCGCTGACGACGCTGCATACGTATATCCCGTATGGATATTTCGTTGCTTCGAATGCCGACCATACCTTCCCATACGATCAGTACAATCAGGAGCTCCATAATCTTGCCTGGCTGATTTTTCAAGAGGACGCATTTTCGTTGCAGATGGCGGAGAAATACTGCTTCAGCGGAAATGGCAACTGCCGATATACCGGGTATCCGAAGATGGATGCATATTATGCTGCGAACACAGAGGAGCCTTCGCTGTGGGAACCATTGCTCAAGGCAAATGGCACGCCGCAGGCAAAGAAGATCATTTATTCGCCACATCATTCCTTTACAGCGCAGGACATCGTTACGCTTTCGACGTTTGCCCAGAACGGGCAGCTGATGCTGGAACTGGCGAAGAAGTATCAAAAGGAGACGGTCTGGGTCTTCAAGCCGCATCCGCAACTGGGCATCAAGGCCATCCGCTATGGTATTTTCAAAGACCAGGCAGAGTGGGAGGCATATCTCTCGTCATGGGAGGCACTGCCGAATGCGACCGTCCAGACGACAGGAGAATACCACCGCTTGTTCCAGGAATCAGACGCCATCCTCAATGACAGTGCTTCCTTCATGGCAGAATATCTGTTTGTTAACAAACCGATGCTCGAGTTGCGGCGGCCGGAGCAGCAGTTCAATGAGTTTGGGCAGATGATCTTGCAATTCCTGTATCAGGCAGACGGCGGAGATGCGGCAGCCATCGAACGCTTCCTGCAGGAGGTCGTCCTGGGCGGGAAGGATGTAAAGCGTCAGGAACGCGAAGCATTTTTTGCAAAGTATCTTGACTATGGGCATGAGACGCACCATACCGCAGCTGAAAATATTTTCGGGACGCTCTACGCTCAGCTCTGCGTTGATGGAGGTGTGAATGCGTGAAACAAAAGGATACACAGTTCATCTTTGATCTCGATGGGACGATCACGCAGGAGGAGACGCTGCCGATCATTGCGGAGCATTTCGGCGTGACGGCGGAGATCGAGGCGCTGACAGCAAAGACGGTGCAGGGCAATATCCCATTCGTCGAATCGTTCATCCGGCGCATCTATATCCTGGGGGAGCTCCCGGTGGACGAGGTCGCACACCTGCTCGGCGGCGTGCAGCTGCATGAGGGTGTGGCACGGTTCATCCGCGAGCATGCCAGCCAGTGCAGCATCGCTACGGGCAATCTGCGGCCATGGATTGCGGAGCTCGCAACACGTCTGGGCTGTGCCTGCGATTCATCGGAGGCGGAGATTGTGGACAACCGCGTGGCGAAGCTCATGCACATTCTCCATAAGGAAGATGTCGTAAGGCATTATCAGGGGCTCGGGCGGCGCGTCGTCTTCATCGGCGATGGCAACAATGATGTCGAGGCCATGCGCGTGGCGGATATCTCGATTGCTTCGGCGCTGACGCACGATCCCGTGCCGGGCGTGCTGACCGTGGCAGATTATCTCGTATTGAATGAGGCGGCATTATGCAGACAACTCCATCAGTTATCCTGAGTTGCGCGGGCATCGGCTCGCGCCTCGGACTTGGCAAGACAAAGGCACTCATCGACATCGGCGGCAAGACACTGATCCATTGGCAGCTCGACTTGTTCCGCGACGTCGAGGATGTCCGCATCGTCGTCGGCTTCCAGGCGAATGACGTGATCGAGGAAGTTCGGAAGTATCGGCCGGATGCCATCTTTGTCTACAACCACAATTATTTCGAGACGAAGACGGGGACGAGCTATTACTATGGCGCGCGCCATGGCGGCGACTATGCCATGGAGTACGATGGCGACCTGCTGATCCATCCTGATGACATGCAGCGGCTGCTGAGGACGCCTGGCGAGTGGATTGCCTATGCGGACAAGATGTCCGAGGACGGCGTCTATGTCAAGACGAACGAAGCGGGACAAGTGCTCTCATTCTCACGGAATGAGGGCGATTATGAATGGACGGGGCCGTGCTGCTTGCAGCGTGAGCACGTCCGCTATACCTCGGAGAATGTCTACAACCAGCTCGAGCCGCTGCTCCCGATGCAGGGCATCCATGTGCGCGCCTGCGATATCGACACGATCGAGGACTATCGTCGCGCGTTGAAATTCATTGAGACATTTTCGATGGAGGTGTAAGGCATGCCGGAGAAAGATCGGCGAGGTGTTCGTGTCAAAGGAACACGAGTGGCAATCGATGAGACGACCGTGCGCTCGTTCTTCGCTCATCGCCACGAGAAACAATTGCCGCATCGGCTGAACTATACGAATTATCAGGATGCACATCCAGAACTTGCGCTTGTCCGAGATGCAGAGGAAAAGGCGAAAATCCTGCCGATGCTTGACATCCATCCAGGCATGCGCGTGATTGACATCGGCTGTGGTGTCGGACGCTGGAGTACGGAGATCCTCGCGGCAGGTGCAGATTATGTTGGCGTCGATTATGAGCAGAGCTTCCTTGATCTGGTCTCTGAGGCACAACCGCTTGGTTCGCACGGTGCATGGGTGTGTTCAGATTTCCAGCATGTTACGCAAGCGCTCGCAGATGCAGGTATCGCTATGCCGTTTGACCGGGTCATCATCAATGGCATTTTCATGTATATCAATGATGCAGATATTCCTGCATGCCTTTCTCAGATGGACAAATTGCTCTCTCGGGGGGGGGCATTGCGTATCTCAAGGAATCAGCATCCCGCACGGAACGCCTCACACTCGACGGCATCTATTCCGATGAGCTTACGAGCGATTACAGCGCAATCTATCGCAGCATCCGAGAGTATGAAGCCTGTTGGGACGAGTGCTTGCGAGGGTATCGAGTCCTGTGGAAGGGCGAACCATGGAAAGACCTCGCAATCCGTAAAGAAACAACGGCATACGCTTGGATCTTGCAAAAATAAGACAATGTTTTTGGGAGAGACAAGAAGATGAAAGAAACAACACAACAGGGCATGCGTGTAAAGGGAACACGCGTCGCGATTGACGAAAAGGCAGTGCAGTCATTTTTTGCACGCCGGCATGAGAAAAAATTACCGCATCGATGGAACTATGCGACGTTCCAAGATGCCAATCCCGATCTCGCACTTGTACGTGATGTGGCGGAGAAAGAAAAAATCCTGCCGCTCCTTGACATCCATCCGGGGATGCGCGTACTTGATATCGGCTGTGGTGTCGGGCGCTGGAGCGGGGATATCCTCGCGGCAGGGGCAGATTATGTCGGCGTTGATTATACGCAGAGCTTTCTCGACATTGCCGCTGAAGCACAGCCTCCTACTTCGCATTGTACCTGGGTATGTTCTGACTTTCAGCATGTCGGTATGGCATTGAAGGAAAGAGAGATTCCTGTGCCGTTTGATCGAATCCTTATCAATGCGGTCTTCATGTATATCAATGATGAAGATATCCCAAAATGTCTTTCTGAAACAGACAGGTTGCTCGCACGGGGGGGCAGATTGTACCTTAGAGAATCTGTTTCTCATACCGATCGCCTCACACTCGATGGTATTTATTCGGAAGAACTTACGAGCAATTACAGCGCTATCTATCGAAGCATCCGTGAGTATGCCGACTATTGGAAGCGTTACCTGCCTGGCTATCGGGTTTTGAAAGAGGATGAGCGAGCGAAAGAGCTCGTCATTCGCAAGGAAACAACCTCGTATGCCTGGCTGTTGCAGAAATAAGACCATCAGAGCAGAAGGTGAACGTTGTGTACAGGGATATTATCGGCATCGTAGGTGGCATGGGTTCCTTTGCCACATTAGATTTTTTCGGCAGGGTACTCCGTGCTTTTCCAGCTGTCAAGGAATGGGAGCGTCCGAGGGTCTTGATTGACAACCGGTGCACGATGCCCAGCCGCGTCCGTGCCATCCTTTATCACGAGCAGGTGGAGTATGTCACAGAGTGTTTGGCGGAATCCACGCGGAATCTGCTGCATGGCGGCGCAACGGTTCTGATTTTGGCGTGCAATACCTCCCATGTCTTCTTGGAGCCAATCTTGGAACGCGTTCCCGAGGCGCAGGGGAAAGTCATCAACATCATCGAAGAAACCGGACGGGCGTTGCAGTCTCTCAGGAATCGTGACCGTTATCTGCTCCTCGCTTCGGAAGGGACGCTGGACTCCGGCATCTATCAGAAATACTGCGAGCAGTACGGCGTGCAACTGGAACTCCCAGACGAAAGCGTTTATCCCAAATTACGAAATCTGATTGAGGATGTCAAGCAGGATCGCATTTCAGATGGCACCCTCGAGCGTTTCCTCCAGCTGATCACCTCGTTTGAAAACCATCATGTCATCCTCGGCTGCACGGAGTTCCCAGCCATCTATGCAAGATGCAGGGAACGAAAAGAATTGCAGGCGTATCACATCTATGATCCGCTGACGTTTGCTATCCGGGAATTGAAACGGAGAGTTCAATAACGCAACGTAGCAAGAAAACGGAGGGGCAGGGGAATCGTCAACCTGATGAGATATGACGGGCAACGTGACGGCCGATGACAGCTCGTGAAGCCGCGAAACCCTAGTATTTTCGCGGCTTCACGGGATTTTTCTTGCTGGCGTGTGACGGGCGTGACGGGCATTTGCATTTGTTTTGCGAGAAAAACGGGAGCATAGGAAAAAGTTTTGATTTGACCGTCACGCCCGTCACCAAGATGTCTTCCAACGCAGAAAATCCCCATCGACACCAGATGGTATCAACGGGGACGAGGTCAGATTTCCGCTTTGCAGTTGTCTTTGCCGATGAAAAGGACCTCACAGCTGTTCCAGCACTTTTGCACGGAGCTCCATCGGGACGGAGACGGCTTCTACGGCCTGCTGGGCGGTCAGCTTCATGTTCTTCATGATGTTGCGTGCAGATGCTGCCCAGGTCTGTATTGTACCTTCGGCCCTGCCGCGAGCTTCACCGCGAGCTTCACCGCGAGCTTCACCGCGAGCTTCCCCACGTGCCTCGATCTGATCTAAAAGAATGGATCTCATCGTCATCGACGCTCCTTCCTTTACGTTTTCCTTTGCTTCTTTGAAACGGATGTCTTCGGTCAGCAGTGCCATCAATTCCAGCATTTCCTTTGCATGCCGGACGTATTCTTCGCTGGGATGGTACTCCTGCTGCTTGCGCATCTGGCTGAAATATTCTGCAACCATGCGGAACGGGTTTGAAAATTTTGCAATCTCGATGACGTTGATTTGGTAGTCACTGACATAGGGTTCCAGTCGTTTCGGGATCTGAAAGCATTCCTTCAAACGGCGCGGCTTTTTCCAGCGTTGCTCCCATCCGAAATAGAGCACGACCGTAACGACGGGATAAGCCTTTTGTCCATCTTTTAATGGCAACTGGTTCCTGTATGCTGCGCCGTCATATCCCATGATGCGGAGCGGCATCACCTGGTCGATAGCGGATTGATTTTCGAGTCCGAAGAGCGCGAGCCGGAGCTCGTTCCCTTTCCAGAGTTTCGCGACGTCGCGTTCTTGTTCGCGGAGCCGCCCATCTGCATTGTAGGTCGATCGCGGCAGGACATCCGTCAGTTCATCTGGACGGATGGCCTCGTCGCCTTCGAAAAGCCCAACATTCAGGATGTTTGCAAATACGTCAGCATAAGCAAGCAGCTGCTTTTCAGCGATATCCTTTTCTGCCATCGAATCACCGCCCCTTCCTGATTCTTATTTTACATGGGTTTTGTGGAGAAAGCAAGACGCGGATATCTGATGTTTCAGCTTGCTTTTTTCGTGATTCTTTGCTAGACTGAAGAAAATTGAAGATGTATTCCACTAGGGGAGCTTTTGCTGAGAGACGTTTCGTCGACCCTTGGAACCTGTCGGGGTAATACCTGCGTAGGGAAGTGGCACGCGTTTGACGTCAGACGGGGTACCACCGTCTGGCGTTTTCTTCTGTATCTTCGAAAGCACCTGTGGCAGGAGAAATGGCATATGTTGCTGCAAAAGAAGCCATGAATGCAGCCCTCCGAGCGGTTTCCAAAGAAATTTGCCGGAAAGGCCATCGCGTCAACAGCATCCTGCCTGGATGGGTGGAAACGCCGATGACGGATGCAGCGAAATCCGATGGGACAAATATGAACCTGATGACCGCACGGACCTTATTGGGATTTGGAAAACCGGAGGATGTCAGCGGAATGGTGCTCTTTCTTTTGAGCAGCCGTGCTCGCTGGATTACAGGCACGAGCATTCCCGTGGATGGCGGTTATCTTGCGTGAGCTTTGTAGGAAGATAACAGCAACGGGATGGTATTTTCTTTGAAATCGAGGGCGATTTTTTGAAAGCATACATTACGAGATTGGCAACGGCAATTCCTGTGCAACGTGTGGAAAATCCGCCGGGGCGCATGCGGAAGAAGACAGGAATTATTGCAAGGCATATTGCATCGGATTGTGAAACAGCAGGTGATCTCGCATATCAGGCAGCAGAAAAACTGCTTGCTGTGACTGGCTGTCGCGAATCCATTGATTTTTTGATTCTCTGTACGCAGTCGCCGGATTATTTCCTTCCGCCGACCGCTTGCGTCCTGCAAGATCGATTGAGATTGAGGAAGTCGTGCGGAGCGTTTGATTTCGATCTCGGCTGTTCAGGCTATATCTATGGTCTCGGCATTGCGAAAGGTTTTATTGAGTCTGGACAGGCAGAGCATGTGCTTCTCCTGACATCAGAAACATATAGCAAGTACATCCATCCTGAAGACGGTGCGACGTTGCCGCTCTTTGGCGACGGTGCAACAGCGACGCTTGTAGAGGCTGTTGATGCAAATTCATCCGGCATTGATGGTCTTGTCTATGGGACAGATGGCAGCGGAGCAAAAGATCTCGTTGTTCCTGTCGGTGGACAGCGCCATCCGTATGAGACGACACCGACGGAAGAGTCAAAGGACAAGTATGGCAATGTCCGAACGAATCGAAACCTCTATATGAGCGGTTCTGGCATCATGAATTTTGCGCTCGATGTCGTACCGAAGGCCTTGGAAGAGATTCTCTCGAAGACGCATCTTGTCAGGAATGACATCGATTATTATGTTTTCCATCAAGCAAATCGATTTATGCTCCAGTATCTGCAGCAAGAATGCGGGCTGGAGGGCTTGCCGTATTGGAATGATGTCGCAGAAATAGGAAATACAGTATCGAGCTCGATTCCCATCGCGCTCTGCGATATGATGCAGGCGAACGCAGGCAGAGAATTGCATCATGTCCTGCTCATGGGGTTCGGCGTTGGCCTGTCATGGGGTGGCTGTGTCGTAGATCTGACACATATGCGCACGAAGTGCTAGCGACAATTGGCTGTACAACTGCAACAGGGATTTTCCTCATCTGGAAAGCAAGGAAAGCAAAAGGAG
>Ga0256871_1001115_pt1 | contig 12772 bp, 9 predicted proteins | sample RumenRJG_07RNA_FD_185439 | JGI IMG/M metagenome (GOLD analysis project Ga0256871, IMG submission 185439) | Metatranscriptome of bovine rumen microbial communities from Lethbridge, Alberta, Canada - Rumen RJG_07 (Metagenome Metatranscriptome) | ecosystem: Host-associated > Mammals > Digestive...
CGAAGGTCCGTGATCTCTTCAAGCAGGCCAATGAAAAAGCGCCCTGCATTGTTTTTATCGACGAGATCGATACCATCGGTAAGAAGCGTGACGGCGGCGGATATACCGGCAACGATGAGCGTGAGCAGACGCTGAACCAGCTCCTTGCGGAGATGGATGGCTTTGATGCCAAGAAGGGTGTTATCATCCTCGGTGCGACCAACCGTCCGGATTCCCTGGATCCGGCCCTGACGAGACCCGGCCGTTTCGACCGCAGAATTCCGGTCGAGCTGCCCGACCTGAAGGGCCGTGAGGAGATCCTGAAGCTGCACGCCAGAGATATCAAGATCTCCGACAATGTCGATTTCAACGAGGTTGCGAGAACAGCAGCCGGCGCATCCGGTGCTGAGCTTGCCAATATGATCAATGAGGCTGCCATCAATGCCGTCCGTGACGGACGTAAGTTCGTTGTACAGAGCGACCTGATGGAGTCTGTGGAAACGGTTATCGCCGGATATCAGAAGAAGAACAAGGTGCTGACGACAAAGGAAAAACTGATCGTTTCCTATCACGAGACAGGACATGCCCTTGTTGCGGCGCTGCAGACGAATTCCGCTCCGGTTACGAAGATCACGATCATTCCGAGAACCTCGGGCGCACTGGGCTATACGCTGCAGGTAGATGAAGGCGAGCACAATCTGCTGAGCAGAGAGGAGCTCGAAAACAAGATCGCCACACTGACCGGTGGCCGTGTCGCGGAGGAGCTTGTGTTCCATTCCATCACGACCGGTGCTTCCAATGATATCGAGCAGGCGACAAAGGTGGCGAGAGCCATGATCACCCGCTACGGCATGAGCGACGAGTTCGGTATGGTGGCACTGGAGACCGTGACGAACAAGTATCTGGGCGGTGACACATCCCTCGCATGTTCCGAGGAGACGGCAAGCCGCATCGACCAGATGGTCGTACAGGAAGTGCAGAAGGAGTACGCAAAGGCAAAGGATCTCATCAGTTCCCATATGGGCAAGCTGCATGAACTGGCAAAATACCTGTATGAGAGAGAGACGATCACAGGCGAAGAATTTATGTCGATCCTGAATAAGAAACCGGAGCAGATCACGGATAAGAACGAAGATGGTTCCGAGGGCGGAGAAAGCGCAGAAACGCCTGAGCAGCCGGTACAGCAGTAACAGGAGGGCCTGACTTATGCGCAGCAGTGAGAAAAGTATGGAGAGCAGAGTTTACGACCGCATGGACTGGTCGGAGATTGAGGCTGTCGTTTACGCGGAGGAGGACCGGCCGCGCCGGATCCTCGGTCCGCATGTGACGGACGACGGCATTCTGGTGCAGGCATTTTTCCCCGGCAGGGAAAATGTCAGCATCCGGTCCGGCGGAAAGACGATCCCCATGGTTCAGGAGGATGAGGCGGGTTACTTCGCCGTCATGCTCAACGGTAAAAAAATACCGCCGTATGATTTCATCCTGGAAGATGAACCTGACCAGGGAAAGGCGGTAAAAGACCCGTACGCTTATCCATGCCAGATCACGGAAAAGGACGAGACGCGCTTTGTGAACGGTATCAGCGCGCATGCCTTTGAGAAGCTCGGCGCACACAGGATGACCATTAACGGAGCGGATGGCGTTTACTTCGCCGTATGGGCACCGAACGCGGTCCGCGTATCCGTTGTGGGTGATTTTAACGGATGGGACGGCCGTCTCCATCAGATGAACCGGCTGGAGTCGGGTATTTTTGAAGTCTTCGTACCGGACGTCGGGGACGGCAGCTTTTATAAGTATGAGATAAAAACAAAGGCAGGACTTGTCTATCTGAAACCGGATCCCTGCGGATTTGCTTTTCAGCAGGGAAATGGCGGCGCCTCCATCGTGACAGATATCACGCACGAATGGAAGGATGCTGACTGGATTGCCGGAAGAGAGGTAAAGGATGTCGGCTCCGCACCGATGGCGGTGTATGAGCTCAACATCAGCACGTGGAAGCGCAGGGAGGACGGTTCAGCGTATACCTACGCGGAGATCGCGCCGCAGGTGGCCGATTATGTGAAATCCATGGGCTATACCCACGTAGAGCTCATGCCGGTGATGGAGTATCCGGACGATGAGAGCATGGGATATGCCACCAGCGGATTTTTCGCACCGACGGGACGCTGCGGAACGCCGCAGGACTTCTTCTCGTTCATGGAGACCATGCATGCGGCGGGCATCGGCGTCATCCTTGACTGGGTGCCGGGCTGCTTCGCGAGAGGAAACGAGGGACTTGCCTCGTTCGACGGGACCTGTCTCTATGAGCATCTGGATCCGAAGAAGGGCGTGCATCCGTTCAGCGGAAGCCTGATCTTCAATTACGGCAGGGGTGAGGTCTGCAGTTTCCTCATCTCGAGTGCCATGTTCTGGCTGACGACATATCACGCGGACGGCCTGCGCATCAACGACGTCGCAACGATGGTGTATCTGGACTACGGCCGCAAGGCCGGGCAGTGGATCGCGAACATGTACGGCGGCAATGAGAATCTCGAGGCCATTGCTTTTCTGAAAAATCTGAACCAGACGATTCACCGGGAATTTCCGGGTGTCATCACGGCTGCAGAGGAGGAGACGGGATTCCCGCAGGTGACCGGCAGTGTATCCGGCGGAGGACTCGGCTTCGATTACAAGTGGAACAACGGCTGCATTCATGACTATATGAACTATATCCAGCTGGATCCGCTTTTCCGCGGGGCGCATCAGGATGATCTGACGTTCAGCTCCGTGTACATGTACAGCGAAAAATTTATCCTGGCTCTGTCGCATGATCTTCTGAGCGACGGAGGCAAGGCGCTGATCAGCAAGATGCCGGGTGCAAAGCCCGAGCTGAAGATGGCCAATCTCCGCCTGACGTATGCCTATCTGATGACTCATCCGGGCAAGAAACTGATCACGATGGGACAGGATTTCGCACAGAGATCGCCGGAGACGGCAGCAGGCGGGGTCAGCTGGGAGGAAGCAGATACGCCGGAGGGCAGACAGATGACTGCCTTCACCAGAGCGCTTCTGAAACTGTACCACAGCCAGCCGGCGCTCTATCAGCTGGATGAGAATCCGGAGGGCTTTGAGTGGATCAGCAATCTGGACTGGGAGCGCAATATGCTCGTCTATCTGCGCAAGAGCATGAAGACGGAGGAAACGCTCCTGATTGTGGCCAACTTTTCCAATGTCACCTATGAGAATTTCATGGTCGGTGTTCCGTATCCCGGCAAGTACAAGGAGATTTTTACAAGCGATTCTGAGGAATTCGGCGGGACAGGCGTGACCAATCCGAGAGTCAAGCTGAGCCGTGCGGTCGAGCAGGATGAGCGCAGGGATTCCATCAAGATCCGTGTCGCGCCTCTCGCGGTAGCGGTTTACCGCTTCACGGAGCCGGTTATCCGGATGACTTCTGAACACGGAAAAGAGACCGAAGCTCCGGCGCCGGCAGTGAAATCAAGGAAGGCTGATGGCGAAGCGTCGGGTAAGGCCGGTAAGGCGCAGACAGAGACAGCGGATAAACCGAAGAAAGCGCAGACAGGTGCAGTTAAAACAAAGAAGACATCGAAGTCTTCCGCGTCCGGAACGAAAAAAGCAAAATCGACAGCTTCTGATACAGCGAAAAAAGCAAAGACGACAGCCGCAGATACAGCAAAAAAGATAGGAACGGCAGCAGCGGACACAGCAAAGAAAGTACAGACGGCAGCAGCGGACACGGCAAAGAAGGTACAGACAGCGGCTGCGGATACAGCAAAGAAGGTAGAGACGGCTGCTGCGGATACAGCAAAAAGGGTGGAGACAGCCGCAGCGGACACAGCGAAGAAGGTGCAGACAGCGGCTGCGGATACAGCGAAAAAGGTAGAGACGGCTGCCACGGATACAGCGAAAAAAGTGCAGTCTGCGGCGAATAAGGCGAAGAAAACACAGAAGTGATCATGGCAGTGGATTATTTAAGCGGAACTTCATCAACAAGCTGCGGCCAGACGACGCTGGAGGATCTGGCGGCGACGTCAGAGAACGCCATGCAGACCGGAGGCTTCGGCAAATGGCTTGAGACATTCGGAGGACAGGCGCTCAATTATCTGATACGCATCGGTGTCGGCGTCCTGATTATTTTTGTCCTGTGGAAGGTGCTGAAAAAGTTCTGCAGGTTCATCGACAGGCGTATGGCCGGCCGAAAGGTCGACCCATCTGTCCGCTCCTTCGTGACCTCCGTGATCACCTGGGGCATCATGATCCTGACGATCGTTGAGATCTGTATATGGCTCAATATTGTGGAAGCCAGCACGATCGCAGCGATCGTGGCGGCAGCCGGCGTGGGCATATCGCTCGCCGTACAGGGAACGCTCTCCAACTTTGCGGGCGGCATCCTGATCCTCGCGCTGAAACCATTCCGCGTCGGGGATTACATCAAGGTGCCGGCGCTGAACGCGGAGGGAACCGTCGTCAGGATTGAAATGTACTACACCACCATCGAAATGGTCAGCCACGAACTGGTCTCTCTGCCGAATTCCTCTCTCACGAACAATCAGGTCACCAACTATTCGTCCTCGGGCAAGAGACTTGTTATGATCAACTGTCCGGTTTCCTATGCCGCTGACCTGGAAAAAGCAAAGGAGATTCTCTGGGAGATCATCCGCGCGGACAGCAGGATGGATGCTTCGTCCGCAACAGTGGTCGTCAGCGAACTGGGAGACAGTGCGGTCGTCCTTCAGCTGCGCGCGACGGTAAAGACATCAGACTACGTGCAGACGGTCTGGGATACCAACGAGCGTGTCAAGAAAGCTTTCGATGAGGGCGGCATCGAGATCCCGTACAATCAGCTGGATGTGCATATCCGGGAATCATAATCATTTTGCAGTTGCAGAATCTGCCAGAGGTGACAGGAGGCCGAAAGCATGCAGAAAGTCTGTGAAAATGCCGAAAGTACGCGAAAAAGCTTGCAATACCGCCTCAATGGTGTTAGAGTTGTGCATGTTAATAGTTGACTAAAGCAGGAGTGGGCCGAGAGGTCCACTCCTGTTCGTTGTCCGGGCTGCTTCCGGGTACGGACAGGGAGGAATCCGATTGAGCAGAACAGAAGAAATAGAAAAAAAGGCCGAGGAGATTTTACTATCCGTGATCGGTGACACGTATGAGTTCGTCGATCTGGAATATGTAAAGGAAGCCGGCACCTGGTATCTCAGGGCATACTGCGATAAAGAGGGCGGTATCACGATCGATGACTGTGAAATCATCAGCCGCGCGTTTGAGGAAAAGCTGGACGCTGCCGATTTTATCGACGATGCCTATGTGCTTGAAGTGAGTTCTCCCGGACTCGGCAGACCGCTGAAGAAAGAACGGGATTATAAGCGGGCACTCGGACAGCGTGTGGAAGTACACACCTACAAAATCATTGATCATGAGAAGAGTTTCACCGGCGTTCTGAAGGATTACAGCGATGATACGGTTACACTGGATCTGGATGATGACGGCGGAGAAAAGACATTCAACAGGGCAGATATTTCCCTGATCCGGATGGCTTTTGACTGGTAAACGATGAGAACGGCGAATGCCGCGATGATGAGATAAAACAGTATAAGGCGTTTTATCCCGTTCTGTAGATCACAGCAGATAAACAGGAGGACAAGAGAAGAAAAATGCGTGCAAAGAAAAAGGCCGAACCGCAGGATAATATGGTAGAGATTCTGAATCTTCTGGAGAAAGAAAAAGGCATCAGCAAGGAATCACTGCTGCAGGCCATTGAAGATTCCCTGCAGCAGGCATACAAATACCAGCACCACACGGATAACAGTCTGGTCACGATCGATCCGGAAACCTGCCAGCCGCATATCTATCAGGTGCGCAAGGTTGTGGAGGAAGTGGAAAATCCGGAGACGGAGATCACGCAGCAGGAAGCTTTTGAATATGATTCGACGGCTCAGATCGGCGATGACATCCGTATCGAGATCGATTCAAAACAGTTTTCACGCATTGCCGCTCATACGGCGCGCAATACCATCGTCCAGAAGATCCGCGAGCAGGAGAGAAGCCTTCTGTACAACGAGTATAAGGAGAAGGAAAAACACGTGGTTACCGGTACGGTACAGCGCGTGATCAACAACAATGTCAGCATTGATCTGGGCAGAACCGATGCACTCCTCACAGAGCGTGAGATGGTTCCCGGCGAGACGCTGAAACCGAACGAACGCGTGAAGGTTTATATCAAGAGCGTTACGGATACGCCCAAGGGACCGAGGATCATCGTATCCAGAAAGTGCAAGGAGCTGGTTGCCTGCCTCTTTGAAGAGGAAGTGGCCGAGATCCAGAACGGCATCATCGAAGTGCGTGCCATCGCGCGTGAAGCCGGATCCCGCACGAAGATCGCCGTATGGTCCAATGATGAAAATGTCGACGCGGTCGGTGCCTGCGTAGGTATCAAGGGCAGCAGGGTTGATACGATCGTCGATGAGCTTGACGGGGAGAAGATCGATATCATCAACTGGGATGAAAATGAGGCGCAGCTGATCGAGAATGCGCTCTCGCCCGCAAAGGTCATCACCGTACTGGCAGATCAGGAAGACCGTCAGGCACTTGTCGTTGTTCCGGACTATCAGCTTTCGCTGGCAATCGGCAAGGAAGGCCAGAATGCCCGCCTGGCAGCCCGTCTCACAGGATACAAGATCGATATCAAGAATGAGACACAGGCGAGAGAAGAAGGTATCTTTGACGCAGAGGAAGCATACGGCGAGGATGCTGAAGAGGATAATGAGGAAGAGAGCAGCTTCGAGGAATCAGCGGAAGATTATGATGCTGCAGATGAAGCTGTCCCGGAAAATGACACTGATGACAGCACAGAACTGACAGATGCAGATCCTGCGGAAGAGGCAGAGAACGCAGAGGACAGCACGGAAACTGCTGAGGACGCGTTAGAAGATGCAGAGGACAGTGCAGTATCAGAAGACGCACAGGATGATGCAGATAAGGCGGAATAAACTGCCGACGGAGACAAATTATTGAGTGAAGGCCGAAAGGCGCCTGAACGCACATGCGTCGGGTGCCGTCAGAAAAAAGAAAAGAAAATGCTTGCGCGTGTCGTGAGAAAACCCGATGGCACGATCGTTTATGATCCCGGCGGGAGACAGAACGGACGGGGCGCTTATCTGTGCCGGAGTACGGACTGCCTGAAAAAGGCCGAAAAGTCGCGGTCACTGGAGAGAGCGCTGGGCGTGAGCATCCCCGAGGAAGTTTACCGGGAGCTTGAGAAGGAGGTCGCCGCGGATGAATGACCGGAGAGCAGCCTCCATGCTGGGCATAGCCCGCAGGGCTGGTAAGGTGGAAAGCGGGGAGTACGCCACAGAACAGGCGATCAGGAGAGGCCGGGCAAAGCTGCTGATCCTTTCCGTCGACGCCTCGGAAAATACAGTAAAGAAGTTTATGAATATGGCAGAGGGACATCATGTTCCCGCGGTTCGTTTCCGTACCAAAGCGGAGCTCGGACATGCCATTGGTACAGGCGATAGATCCTGTCTCGCCGTTACGGATGATGGACTGGCCGGTGCCGTGAGTAAATATCTGGAAGAAGAATAGTTGGCACGGCCGGTGCGTTGTGACAGACGCAGGACCGGTGAGCAGGAAGAAAGGCTGGTGTTGTAATTGGCAAATCAGAGAATCAGGGATCTTGCAAAAGAACTGGGCGTGGAATCCAGAAGCATCCTCGATTTCCTCGCGAAAAAGGGAAGCAGTGACAAGACAGCAGCGAGCAGTATCGATGGTGCGCAGGCAGATGAAATTCGCCGCGCACTGAAGAACGGTGCTGCCGCCGGAAAAACGGCTGCTTCGTCAGGTGATGCCGCAAAGAGCAGTCAGGAAGCTGGAAAAGCGGCAGCGGATGGCGCAAATGACGCGGCCAGGAAAGATGCGCAGGCGAAGGCGGATAAGCCGAAGAAGAAAAAGTTCGTCATGGTTTTCCATCCGCAGAACGCATCCAGTAAAGAAGTGAGAAATTATCGTCCGGGCGGTGCGCAGCAGAACCGCGGCAAGGCGGCAGCTCCGGCGAAGGACACGCGGAGCACGGCGGGCAGAGCAGAAGAGACCAGAGGCGGCCGTCCTGTCGGCAAGACCGGCAATGCTTCAGCTGCCAAGGTGCCGCTGATCCACAGACCGCGTCCGCACGGCGTGATCCGCAATGAAAATCCGAAACCGCCGGTGAGCAATGTTCCGGAGAGAAAACCGGCGAGCGCACTGACACGTGAGGCAGAGGCTGCGGCAGCTGCCAGAACGGATGAGGCAAAGGCAGAAGAAGCAGCTGCAAAGGCTGCAACGTCTGCAGCAGAAGCAGCGCGAAGCACGGTTCCGGCAGGTGAGCCGTCCGTACAGGCAGAGAAGCCCGTTTCCACAGCAGCTCCCGCAGCTGCAGAGGCAGCGGCGAAAGCAGAGCAGACAGCCGGGGCATCTCAGGATACAAAGGCACAGGCTGCTCAGGCATCTCCTGCTGCAGATAAAGGAAATCATCAGGATACGGCAGCCACTGAGAAACGGACAGAAGCAGCTCCGGCAGCGCAGAAGGCAGGCGGAGACCGCACTTCCCGTCAGGGACGTTTCGGTGACCGTAACGGCAGTCGTACCTACGGTGACAGATCCCGCAGCCAGAGCGGCGAGAGAACCCAGGGAGGCGAGAGATCACAGGGCGGAAGGTTCGGCGACAGAAACGGTCAGGACCGCGGCCCCAGAAAACCTTTCGGAGACCGGAACGGAAGACCGGGACAGGGTCAGGGACGCATGTCTGCTTCCGGACGTCCGGGAAGACCTGGCGGATTCGGAGCCGGCAGAAACGAAGCCGGTACAGGCAATCGTTTTGGATCCCATACAGGCGGGCGTCCGGGTATGCACAGTGATCATCGCGGCGGCAGCGCAGCGATGGATGTGTCGGTGAAGAAGCCGACAAGAGATTCACGCAGCCGTGACAAGGATAAGAATAAAGAGGATCTGAGAGGAAACAAGTTCACCAACGACAGTCGAAGGAGCGGTGGACATAATAACAGACAGCTGATCCCGAAGGCTCTCCAGAAACCCACCCATAAGAAGGATGAGAAGAAGGAAGAGAAGGTTACCGAGATTAAAATCGGCGATAAGCTGACGATCCGTGAGCTGGCTGAGAAGATGAAGATCAATCCTTCCGTTGTTGTCAAAGACCTGTTCATGAAGGGTGAGATGTACACCGTCAACCAGGAAGTGAGCTACGACAAGGCGGAAGAAATCGCCATGAACTATGACATCAGCTGCGAGCATGAAGAGGCTGTCGATGTGATCGCCGAGATGCTCAAGGAGGATGAAGAGGATGAGAGCAAGATGGTTCCGCGTCCTCCGGTAGTCTGCGTCATGGGCCATGTCGATCATGGTAAAACTTCGCTCCTCGACAAGATCCGTCATTCCCATGTGACAGAGCGCGAGGCCGGCGGTATTACACAGAACATCGGTGCCTACTGCGTTTCTATCAATGGCCGCAGTATCACATTCCTCGATACGCCCGGTCATGAAGCTTTCACGGCCATGCGTATGCGTGGTGCGAATTCCACGGATATCGCCGTACTCGTTGTAGCAGCGGATGATGGCGTTATGCCGCAGACCGTCGAGGCGATCAACCATGCGAAGGCAGCCAATGTCGAGATCATAGTTGCTATCAACAAGATCGATAAACCCGGCGCAAATCCTGACAGAGTAAAGCAGGAGCTGACAGAGTACGGCCTCGTTGCCTCTGACTGGGGCGGCCAGACAGAGATGGTCGAGGTTTCCGCCAAGACCGGTCAGGGTATCGACGACCTGCTGGATACCATCCTGCTGACGGCTGATATCCTCGAGCTGAAGGCAAATCCGAACCGTCTGGCGAGAGGTCTTGTGCTCGAGGCAAAGCTGGACAAGGGCAAGGGCCCGGTAGCCAACCTCCTTGTACAGAAGGGTACGCTTCACGTCGGCGATTACATCGCCTGCGGTTCCGCGTCCGGTAAAGTCCGCGGCATGACCGATGAGAACGGCAAGTCCGTCCGCTCGGCCGGCCCGTCCGTACCTGTTGAGGTGCAGGGCCTGAACGGCGTTCCGGATGCCGGCGAGATCCTCCTGGCAACGGAGACGGATAAGGAAGCGAAAAATATTGCGGCGACCTACGTCAACGAGCACAAGAATGCACTTCTGGAGGAGACAAAGTCCAGAATGTCGCTGGATGCACTTTTTGATCAGATCAAGGATGGTTCTGTCAAGGAACTTGAACTGATCGTCAAGGCTGATGTGCAGGGCTCCGTTGAGGCGCTGAAGCAGTCACTGGAGAAGCTCTCCAATGATGAGGTCGTTATCAAGATCATCCATGGCGGCGTCGGAGCGATCAACGAATCGGATGTATCGCTGGCGGCGGCTTCCAATGCCATCGTCATCGGCTTCAATGTCCGTCCGGATCAGACGGCCAAGGCACTGGCAGATGAAGAGAAGGTCGATATCCGTCTGTACAGAGTCATCTATCAGGCGATCGATGATATCACAGCTGCCATGAACGGTATGCTCGAGCCGGTCTATGAGGAAAAAGTAATCGGACACGCGGAAGTTCGTCAGCTATTCAGGGCTTCGGGTGTGGGCAACATCGCCGGAAGCTATGTGCTCGACGGCACCATCCAGCGTGGCTGCAAGGTCCGTGTATACCGCGGAGACGATCAGCTCTTTGAAGGTGAGCTCGCCAGTCTGAAGCGCTTCAAGGATGATGTGAAGGAAGTAAAGGCAGGCTTTGAGTGCGGTATTGTGGTAGAAGGCTTTGACAGCTTCACGCAGGGCGACCGCATCGAGGCTTATATCATGGCAGAGGTGCCGAGATGAGAAAAAACAGTATCAAAAACGTCCGGATCAATGAGGCTGTGAAGGAAGAGATCAGCAATATCATCCGTTCCGACGTCAAGGATCCCAGGATTGCGATGATGACCAGCGTTACGCAGGCCATTGTCGCTACAGACCTGAAAACCTGCAAGGTCATGGTCAGTGTGCTGGGAGACGATAAGGCAAAACAGGACACTATGGAAGGACTGCGCAGCTCGGCCGGTTATATCCGGCATGAGCTGGCGCAGCGCCTGAACCTCCGCAATACGCCGGAGCTGATCTTCCGTCTGGACACATCGATCGAATACGGTGTGAATATGTCCCGCAGAATCGATGAGGTCATGGAAGAGGACAGAAAAAAGCACGGGGAAAGCAGCGAAGAGGACAGGACAGGGCGCGAGGAAAGCGAATGAGATTAGGAAATATTGGCGATTATCTGGAAGGAGTCAGCAGCATAGCGATCGCAGGCCATGTGAATCCCGATGGAGACTGCGTTGGCTCTGCCCTCGGTGTGTATCTGTATCTGAAGGATAACTTCCCCGGGATCAGCGTGACCGTATTTCTGGAAAATATGCGAGATGAATTCAGGTTTCTGGAGGATGCGGGAAAGGTGCGCTTCACGCTGGATGAGGTCAGACCTTATGACCTCATCATCCTTGTGGATATCAGCAGCCGGGACCGCATCGGCGTGATCAGCGATCTGCTCCCGCTTGCGGGAAAGACGCTCTGCTTTGACCACCATATCACCAACAGAGAATCCTGCACCTGGCTGTTCAATTATCCGGATATGAGCTCGACTTCAGAGCTGGTTTATTATTTCATGGATCCGGATAAGGTATCGGAAAAATGTGCTGAGGCACTCTACATGGGCATCGTGCATGATACCGGTGTTTTCCAGTATTCCTGCACCTCGCCTGACACGATGCGCACGGCGGCGGCTCTCATGGAGAAGGGCATTCCGTTCAGCCGGATCGTCGACGATACCTATTATCAGAAGACCTATGTGCAGAATCAGATCATGGGCCGCACCGTCATGGAATCCATCCTGATTCTTGGCGGAAGGCTGATCATCGGGTACGTCAAAAATAAAGACATGAATTTTTACGGTGCCACACCGAAGGATATGGATGGCATCGTCAACCAGCTGAGAAATACCATCGGTGTTGAAGTGGCTATTTTCATGTACGAGAAGGAACCTTCTGTCTGGAAGGTGAGCCTGCGTTCCAGAGACTATGTCGATGTCAGTGCGGTCGCTCAGAAATTTGAGGGCGGCGGTCATGTGCGCGCTGCCGGCTGCACGATGACCGGATCGCAGTATGACGTCATCAACAACCTGACGTACTATCTGGAGAAGGCGCTGGATGAACCGCATGAAGCCTGACATGAAGACAAGCGCGCACTGTGAATAAGATCCCATCCGTTGATGAAGAAGCCTGATATGGAGACAGGCCTTTGCGGCGGATGATGGTCAGTCACTGCGGTACAGCGGAAGGGTTGGCATCCGAATGATAATGTATCGGGGGATATATGTATATTCGGAGATACTGCCATGATCAATGGATTTATCAATGTATATAAGGAGCCGGGATATACGAGTCATGATGTGGTCGCAAAGCTGAGGGGCATCGTCCATCAGAAAAAGATCGGCCACACAGGTACACTGGACCCGGCGGCCGAGGGGGTTCTGCCTGTCTGTCTGGGAAAAGCAACGCGTGCAGCGGATTTCCTCACGGATGAGACAAAAACCTACGAGACGGTGATGCTTCTCGGGCTGGATACTGACACACAGGATACGACGGGCGACGTGCTGCGGCAGGCAGAGGTGATGTGCTCGGAGGAAGAGGTGTTTGCGGCCATTCGGTCTTTTGAGGGCGACCAGATGCAGGTTCCGCCCATGTATTCAGCCAGAAAAATCAACGGAAAGAAGCTCTATGAG
>Ga0256871_1001119_pt1 | contig 12751 bp, 9 predicted proteins | sample RumenRJG_07RNA_FD_185439 | JGI IMG/M metagenome (GOLD analysis project Ga0256871, IMG submission 185439) | Metatranscriptome of bovine rumen microbial communities from Lethbridge, Alberta, Canada - Rumen RJG_07 (Metagenome Metatranscriptome) | ecosystem: Host-associated > Mammals > Digestive...
CGATTCTGTATCTTTATGGCCCTTACAGTACGCGGCGTACTGCTGAAATGCCTCTGTAACTGGCATTTGAAATCTTGATTCCGTCACGCGCATTTGATGCATGAACGATCTTGCCACCACCGATGTAGATTGCTACATGGCCAGGATAGCATACGATATCTCCCGGCTGCATATCTGAGGTAGATACTCCTCTTCCTACGCTTCTGTCTGCTGAAGAAGAATGAGGAAGGCTGACACCGAACTGTCTGTATACGCTCATTACGAAACCTGAGCAGTCAGCGCCATTGGTAAGTGATGTGCCGCCCCATACATAAGGATTGCCTACGAACTGGCATGCATAGCTTGCTACTGAGCTTCCGCTGCCGCCTGAAGGTGCTGAATATGATGAAGAGCCTGATGAAGATGAAGATGATGATGAACTGCTGCTTCCTGATGCTTCATCTCTTACGCTTGACTTAGCTGCCTTAGTCTTCTGTGCTGCCTTTATCGACTCGATGGTCTTCGCATGTGAGAAGGTATCCTTGACTGTGACATAGTCTGCTGACACATAGCCCTTGTCATCGTCTGCCTTTACCTTGATCCAGCCATCCTTCTCGCCTGAGAGAACCTTGAGCTTTGATGAACCAGGTACGAGGTCAAGTACCTCTGAATCCTTATCGGCCTTTTCACGAACCTTGAGTGTAGTAGTATTGACTGTAGCTACCTTCTTTGCTGCCTTCTTCACTGCATCCTTGCTGCCTACTGTAAGGTACTCGTTCTTGACCCAGCCGGTCACATCTCCTGAAGAGATCTTCGTCCAGCCATCCTTGGTTCCGATGACATGGCCGAGGTTATTATTGTAAATATGGCCTACAAGCTTTGAATTCTGGCTTGCATGCTTCCTGACATTTGCGTAATCTGAAACCCTGGCAACTGCGAGCTTATCGTACTTCTTCTGCTCTGCTGCTGCTTCGGCTGCTGCCTGATCCTCTTCTGCATCGAGCTCATCTGATGTATCTGATACTACATCAGCTAATGCTCTGTTGACACCGGAAAGTGTGCTTCCTGTGCCTGTGACTGAAGTGTCCTCTGTATCTGCTGCAGCTGAATCTGTATTGCTTGCAAGCTTCACCATTGCTGAAGCTCCTGCAACAGGTGCTGCCTTTGCCGGAAGTGATGCCCCCGCGATCATGATTCCTGCTGAAAGTGTAAGTGCTGCTGCCTGTACTTTTCGATTACGATTCATTAATTTCTAACCTCTTATAAATTTGTTATACTGCCTTTAACATTTATTACAAATTTGTTACATTTGTTAATATACACTCATAAGAGGCCTTTGTCAAGTATTTTCTTGAGAAAAAATTGAAGATTCTTTAAAAAAATTCAAGGAAGTGCCGTGTCAGCCGTGCCGGAGAATTTTGCACGGCTTCCACTACAAATAGAAGATTGTTATTTTCTTAAAAAACTCTGGACGGAGGTGATGGCGTTCGCACCGTCGGCGGCTGCTGTGATGACCTGACGGAGCTGCTTCGTACGCAGATCGCCTGCTGCGAAGATTCCCGGAATACTTGTCACACAGTCCTCGCCTGCAATGACATATCCCTTTTCATCTGTATCCGGAAGGCCTTCGATGCCTGCCGTATTCGGCTGGGTTCCGACTGCCATGAAGACTCCGTTAACAGGGATTGTGCTCTTTTCTCCTGTCTTCTTGTTCAAAGTCTCGACTCCTGTGACCATATTTTCACCGTCTACCTGATTTACGACGGTATCCATTACAAATGTTACATTTTCTTTAGAAGAGGCCTCATCCACGAGCGACTGTGCCCCGCGGAACTCATCTCTTCTATGAATAAGGTAAACCCTGCTTGCGAAACGTGAAAGATAGATGGCATCATCAAGTGCCACATCTCCACCGCCGACTACTGCTACATCCTTTTTCCTGAAGAAAGCTCCGTCACAGGTAGCACAGTATGATACTCCTTTGCCACGGAACTCATTCTCTCCTGGTACTCCGAGCTGTCTGTGATCTGCTCCAAGCGCCAGAACCACTGTCTTCGTATCTATCGTGGTTCCGTCATCGAGTGTCACCTTATCCGGCTCCACCTTTACGACCTGACCATCCCTGAACCCGCATCCCAGTTTCTCTGCGTGCTCACGGAACTTCATTCCGAGCTCCATGCCATTGATTCCAAGTAACCCCGGGTAATTGTCAACCCTGTCTGTTGTTGCGATCTGGCCGCCGCCGACCGGTGTATTTTCTATAAGAAGAGTTGCAAGTCCTGCCCGCTTCGCATATATTGCTGCTGTAAGTCCTGCCGGGCCGCTGCCGACTATCACTGTATCATACATATTTTGCTCCCTTCAGGCTAATTGAATTGTGCGCAATTTAATTTAACATATATGTATCCACTTGTCAATTGTAGTATCAGAAGGCCTGATGTTTCACGACTTCATATTCGTTATCCGATTGGTAATACGGGCACGTAGGATAATGGCCTGTGTAGAGCCGCACCATATCGTCTTCATCCATGTCCACGTCACAGACATATGCTTCTTCATCCTCGTCATATACCAGATTATTGCAGGTATCGCACTGATTACTCATATATACACGCCTTTCATTCCTGTAAAAATAGCATACCAGCGCAGTTTTTTCAAGGGAGACAGGGGGACGGTTCTCCTGTCTTGCAATCCCCCTGACACATGTTTATCTTCTGTTGGATTTGCAACGTATATTATCTGACTGACATGATATATTTCAATCATCGAACGGAGGTAAATACGATGACAAACAGAACAGAACTTCTTAAGGAATATGTACAGAGATTAAGTGAGGGTGAGGACTTAGAGTCAGTAAGGGCTGATTTCGTAAAGAACTTTAAGGATGTAGATGCTGCTGAGATTGCAAAGGCCGAGCAGACCCTGATTGAAGCCGGTACACCGATAAGTGATGTGCAGAGACTATGCGATGTGCATTCAGCTCTTTTCCACGGTGCCACAAGGCAGGAACAGATCGACAATGCTGAGAAAGCTGTACAGGCATCATTGAACAAGGCTGCCCATGCACCGCTTAGTGCTGACCAGCAGGCGGCTGTCAACAGACTCAATGGCGGGAAACAGCAGAATGAGCTGCACAGGACAGACGGTGCAGATGACAATCTTATGAAATTAAGACAGATCGAGGGTCATCCATTACAGATATTCTGGCTCGAAAATCAGGCTGTTGAGAAGCAGCTAAAAGCAATGCGCCATGCGCTTGACTCAAAAAAGGATGTTATTAAGACATTTGACAGGACCAGACAGATAGCTGTGCATTATGCAAAAAAGGGTGATCTCTTATATCCTGTACTGAAAAAAGATTACGGTTTCTCCGGACCTTCTGATGTGATGTGGGGTGTTGATGATGAGATCCGTGACGAGATGAAAACCCTTTACAATGAAGCCGAGAAAAATGCTGACCGCATGGAAGAGGAAGCCTGGCAGTCGAGAATGGACAAGGTCCTGACCCGTGCTGAAGAGATGGTCTATAAAGAGAACAACATCCTTCTCCCATTGTGCGCAAAGAATTTCTCTGAGGATGTCTGGAAAGGCATCGCAAGGGATATGAAAGACTATGAATTCTGCCTCATTGCTCCTGTTCCGGAATGGAGCGAAGCCAAAGAGACTGCCAATGTGAATGGATCTGATGATGAAATCGTACTTCCATCCGGTCATTTCAACAAAGAACAGCTGAATGCAATGCTTGATACGATCCCGCTTGAAATCACTTTTATTGACGAAAATGATATCAACAGGTATTTCAACCAGAATGAAGGCACCAAACTCTTCAAGAGACCGCTTGCGGCGCTTGACAGAGAAGTATATACCTGCCATCCGCCTAAGGTAGAGCCGATGGTACGCATGGTGATCTCTGAACTGAAAAGCGGCCAGAAAGACTCAGTCGACATCTGGAATGAGAGATCCGGTGAGCCTGTTCTGATCCGCTATATGGCTGTAAGAGACAAAAATGGCAGATATCAGGGGACCATGGAAATAGTCCAGCATATGGGATTTGCCAGAGATTATTTTACAAAATGATCTGATCTGCCTCTTCTACAATTTTTTCAAATTTTTCAAGTGCCGTATCTATCGGGGCCTTCGTTGTGAGTTCTACTCCGGCGTGCTTCAGCTCATTGATAGGATCGGCGCTGCCTCCCATTGAAAGGAACTCCAGGTACCGCTTGACGGCCGGAGTTCCTTCTTTTCGTATAGCCTCGGAAATGGCAACGGCAGCCGAATAGCTGGTTGCATACTTGTATACATAGAACGGGCGGTAGAAATGCGGGATTCTGGCCCACTCATATTTCACCTCATCATCTACGACAAGCTCCGGTCCGAAATAGTCTTCGATCAGCTTCTTATAGATTGCATTCAGTGCCGTAGCATTGAGCGCCTCGCCTTTTTCTGCAAGCTCATGAGCCTGTTTTTCAAATTCTGCAAACATCGTCTGGCGGTAAACTGTCCCCTTGAAGCCCTCGAGATACTGGTTCAGATACACAAGCTTCTCTCGCGGATCATCGGTCGTATCCAGAAGATGCTCCACAAGCAGATTCTCATTCACAGTTGAAGCAACCTCGGCCACGAAAAGAGTGTACTGGGCATATTGTGGCGGCTGGGCGTGGTTTGACAGCCAGGTCTGCATCGAATGACCCATCTCATGGGCAATTGTAGAAACCGAATCCAGAGTTCCCGTAAAATTCGTGAGAATGAACGGATTACTCTGATATGTACCTGAAGAATAAGCACCGCCTGTTTTGCCCTTGTTCGGGTAGACATCGATCCAGTGCTCCGAAAAAGCCTTCTTTACAGTATCTGTATAATTTTTTCCAAAAGGAGATACGGTATCGAGTACCATCTGCCGGGCTTCTTCATATGTATACTTCTTGTCATTGCCCTTCACGAGCGGAGCATACAGATCGTAGTAGTGCAGCTCGTCTATGCCAAGGAGCTTCTTGCGAAGCGACACATATTTGTACATCGCAGGCATGTGGGCCCTTACGGATTCAATCAGATTCTCATAGACTTCATCAGGAATATACTCATCCGCCATCGCCATGGCCCTGCTGCTCTTATAGTGGCGGGCCTTAGCCTCTGCTGCAGCATATTTTACTGCTCCGGAATAGGTAGCAGCGAAAGTATTGATATGTTTTTCATATCCTTTATAGAAGCTGTGGAAAGAATTCTCCCTGAGAGTCCTGTCATCAGAAGACTGGAGCAGGATGTAATTAGATCCGGTGACCTCAGTCTTTTTCCCATTATCATCTGTAACTTCATCGAATGTCAGATCTACATCCTGAAGCGTATTGGCGATATTCTTCGGAGCTCCGAAGACCTCTCCGAACTGAGCCAGGAGCTCTTCCTGATCGCCGGTCAGTGTATGAGGTTTCTGTCTCAGGAGCTGCACCATTGTATAGTGATAGTCCTTCAGTTCATCACTGTCAGTGATCTTTTTCAGCTCATCTTCAGGCAGTGAAAGGATCTGCGGCTCTGCAAACGCAGTCGCCGTAACGGCCTGCACGTATTTGGAATAGATCTTTGCATACATCTGCTGTCCGGCATCAGCGCCATTGTCCTCATTTTTCCTGAGAGACGCATATTCGAACAGGTCATCAAGCAGCAGGCCAAGATCGACCTGCGCGTCATAATACTTTTTTATGGTAGCAGCATCATGCAGCTGTCCTTTGAAAGCCGTGACTGCAGCTATCTTCTCATCGAGCTGTGGCAGGGTATTCTCCCAGTCCTTATCGCTCTTATACAGTGTCGTCAGATCCCATTCGAATTCAGGATCCATATTCTTACGTTCTTTTAATTCAGTCATTTAAGTCTCCTTATAGTTCAAAAAATTTATGTAAAAAGACAAAAGAACCGTCCCCCTGTCTTTAGATCCGGCCACTGGTGATCGATACATTTTCTTCGCCAGCAAGGTCACGGATGTAGTCTATCAGCTGGTCATCGGCCGTGAAATGAAGGGATGAATAACGCTTCATCTGCTTCTCTGCATTCAGGTATGCGACCAGCGAATCCCGCCCCTCAGGACGGCCCTCGAAGAGCTGGAGCAGCCTCGGCTCATTTTCATCAAAAGCTGCCTTGTCTGCAAAGCGAACCCATACATCCTTTGGCAGGTTAGTGAAGCTCACGAGCTCATCAGCTATAAATGTCGCATCTTTTTCATCGTCGACCGATGCATGGCCCCTGATCAGATACTTGCCGTCCTCAACGAGTTCATGACGGTACTTTTCAAAACAGTCTGGGAAAAATATGATCTCTATCGTCCCATACAGATCTTCGCCGGTCACGAACGCCATGGTTCTGTCCGTCTTTGTAAACTTGACCGAAATCTCATTTACAACCACGGCCATTGTTCCGCGCTGGTTCTGTTTCACATCAGGCTCACCTGTCTCTTCCCTCAGATGGAAATCCTTCGAATACAGCGTTACATTTTTCTTAATAACAGGCATATACTCCTCGAGCGGATGCCCGCTTATGTATATGCCAAGCACCTCCTTCTCAAAGGACAGCAGCATATCGCGGTCGAACTCCGGCGTCACCGGGAGCCTGTGTTCAAGCTGCTTTCTGTCATCTCCTGTAGATATCAGGTCGAGGAATGACATCTGCCCGGACACCGAATCCTTCTGCTCGCGCGCTATATCATCCATAATGGAATTGATGCCTGCATACATAGATCTGCGGTTCGCGCCGAAACAGTCACAGGCTCCGGACTTCACGAGATTTTCCATTACTCTCTTGTTCAGACCGAACGGCATGCAGCGCTTCAGGAAATCCTCATACGATACATATTTCCCGGCTCTCTCGCGCTCGGCTATGATATTATCTGCCATTACACCGCCGACAGCCTTTACTGCATTGAGACCGTATCTGATCCTTCCATTGCTGACAGAGAACTCTCCCATTCCTTCATTCACATCGGGCGGCAGAACCTCTATACCCATATCACGGGCAGCATTCAGGTAGTCATACAGCTTGCCTGCTGAATCTATGACAGATGTAAGAAGAGCTGCCATATACTCGGCTGGATAGTAGTGCTTGAGATATGCAGTCTGCATGGATAGCACGGCGTAGCTTGCTGCATGGGATTTGTTGAATGCATACTGGGCGAAATCCAGCATGGAATCATATATCTCATTAGCCACCTTTTCCGACTCTTCATCTGTATCGCAGATATGGTTCTTGATGCAGCCAGGCACATACCCCTTCTCACCCGGCTTCCCTGTCCCATAGACAAAGGAATCACGGCCGGCATTGATCTCATCCTGATGCTTCTTCGACATGGCACGGCGCATGATATCAGCCTGACCCATCGAGTATCCGGCGAGCTGCTGCACGATCTGCATGACCTGCTCCTGATACACAATACAGCCATAGGTATCCCTGAGTATCGGCTCAAGCGCCCTGCACTTGTATACTACAGAGTCGGGATTCTTTTTCCCACGGATATAGTCAGGAATGAACTGCATCGGGCCAGGCCTGTACAGAGAAATTCCGGCTATGATATCTTCAAATGATGATGGCGAGAGCTCCTTCATGAATGACTGCATGCCAGCACCCTCGAGCTGGAATACACCTACAGTCTTGCCGGTTCCTATGAAGTCTAAAGTCTCCTTGTCATTTAAGTCTATGTGATCTATGTCTACATCTATTCCACGGGTCTGCTTTATATTCTTCACCGCATCCTTAACAACCGTAAGGGTACGAAGACCCAGGAAGTCCATCTTGAGGTATCCGAGCTGCTCGAGCTGGATCATATTGTACTCGCAGGCCGGAGTTCCATCCTTTGACCGTCCCTGCGGCATGCATTCGTCTGCTCTTTCAGGATAGATGACAACACCCGCTGCATGAACACCTGTAGACTTGGGGATTCCCTCGAGCTCTTCAGCAACGGTAAACCACTTCTTATTCTCGTCTGATTCCTGAGCCACTGCCGCCAGATCAGGACTCTTCTTCAGGGCTTGTGGCAGTGTGATATTGAGTTCATTCGGGATCAGCTTGGATACACGATTCGTCACATTGAACGGGATCCCCATTGCACGTCCGACATCCTTGATGACAGCCTTGGCCTTCATATTCTGGAAAGTCGTGATCAGTGACACATGGTCTTCACCATATTTCTTGAAAATATAGTCGTTAATGACACGGTTTCTCTCACGATCTTCGAAATCCACGTCAATATCAGGCATGGATACTCGTTCAGGATTCAGGAATCGCTCAAACAGGAGGTTGTACTTCACTGGATCAATAGCTGTGATTCCGATACAGTAGCAGACACGGCTGCCGGCTGCAGAACCTCTGCCCGGTCCGGTCTTGCACCCATGGGTATTTGCCCAGTTGATATAATCCCAGACTATCAGGATATACTCGACGAATCCCTTCTCCCTGATGACATCGAGCTCCTTCATCGTGTCATCATGGATCTTTTTCGTCTGCTCTTCATTGTATTCAGGGTTGTTGGTATATCTGTCAACGAATCCTTCTTCGATGAGTTCTGTCAGAAACTCCAGAGCTTTCTGATTCTCATGTCCCTCAGGAAGAGTGTAATTCGGCTTCTTGTACTGGTTGAATACAAAGTCAACCTGACATCTGTCAGCTATTTTCTGCGTATTATCAATAGCTTCTCCGAATTCAGGGAAAAGAGCCCTCATTTCCTCCTCGCTCTTCACATAATACTGCCCGCCGGTGTAGTGGATTCTGTCCTCGTCCGTTACAAGCTTGTTCTCCTGCATGCACAGAAGCACATCATGGCTTGCTGCATCCTCTGGCAGGGTATAATGGCAGTCATTAGTGACTACAAGCGGAATTCCCGTCTCTTTGCTGATTTTAATGATAGTCTGGTTCGCGACTTTCTGCTCCAGGGAATTGTCCTCGTGATTCTGCATCTCGAGGAAATAATTGCCATGACCGAAGACCTTATCGTGCCAGAGTGCGACTTCCTTTGCCCTGTCATAGCTTATCATCGAAGCTCTGGCCACTTGGCCGGCTATACAGGCTGACAGACAGATGAGACCTTCATGGTACTTTTCAAGGCACTCACGGTCGATACGCGGCTTGAAGTAGAATCCTTCGGTATTACTGATTGAAACCAGCCTGATCAGATTCTGGTAGCCGGTCATATTTTCACATAACAAAATAAGGTGATAGTATCTCGTATCACCTTTCTGTGCGTTCTTTTCGAACCTGCTGCCCGTCGCTACATAGGCCTCGCAGCCAATGACCGGCTTAATGCCGGCCTTCTTCGCCTTCTGATAGAACTCAATGGCGCCATACATATTGCCATGGTCGGTGATCGCAGCCGCATTCATGCCAAGTGCCTTCACACGGGCTATGTAGTTGTCTATTTTATTGGACGCATCGAGTATTGAGTACTGCGTATGCGTATGCAAATGTACGAAAGCCATGCTATCACCCTTAGTAACAAGTTTAAAGTGATATATTTCACTCTTTTAACTTATAACTCATAACTCATAACTCATAACTTTTAACTTACTTCTCTTTTGCCATCGGCTGTGACGATACGAGCAGAATCACTCCTGCGTAAACCGCCATCATCGACAGCACCAGAATTGCAAAAGCCATTATAGCGCCGCCATTCAGAGCATGCGGGAACAGAGCCTCTATAATGAATGAGCAGCTGTTGAAGCAGATATGCAGAATGATAGTGACCAGCAGGCTGCCAGTCTTGTGAGCTATATATCCGAACAGCAGTCCTAGCAGGAATGCATAGACAAACTGGATCGAATTGCCGTGGATCAGTCCAAACAGCAGTGCCTGAAGGATATTGGCCCAGGCAAAGGTCATCGATTTCTTGAAATATCCCATCGAAAGCCCGCGGAACGCAAGCTCCTCTGAGATAGGCCCCAGAACTGCAGAATATATCACCATGAGTGGCGGAATATCTCCAGCCAGGCCTGACCTCTTCAGCATGGCCGTGTACTTCGCGATTTCCTTCGGAAACGCCGCACTGAGCAGCGACACCAGAAAGCTTGAGATGATCTGTGCACCTAGCACGAAAAGGATCACTCCGATTATCATAAAGACCGGTCTGAAGCCCTTCAGAGTCATGCTCCTGCATTCAAACTGGCATCTTTTCTTAGAAAACCATACTCCGAATACGATGAGTGCAAGTATGCTGTATGCAAACAGGGTGACCGACGTGTACGTCTTCCCTGTAAGCTGGGCTGTCATCTGCTTGTAAAAGTCGGTATAATCGCCGCCTGCAAAGGTAGCGCCCTTATATACAAACATGAATTCCGCCACGATGACAGACATCAGGTTCTGCAGCACGAATACGCAGATCGGCGGCAGAATGCCAAACAGAAAATTTTTCCCTTTATTAGACACGTAAAAACTCCTTAAGCTCGTCTACCCGTCTTTCAGCATCCTCTCTTCCGTTTGCATAGAGCTCTTCCATCACGTCCTGATCGACCTTGTAAGTGCTGACCTCAATATCTGCACGTGGTGAAAAAGTAAGAACCTTGCCCTCATCACGCATCTGCCTGATCTTCGTGATCTGGCGGTTGTAGAACTCATGACGATGATTGAGCCTGTAGATGATTGCAGGATATTTGCGGAGTGCAAGCGTATAGATGACCCTATGGACCTCCGGCTGCTTGATGAATCCCTCCGGCTTTGAAAAAATAACCACTGCCCTGCGAACGCCCTTTTCCCAGGCTCTATGTATAGGAAGGGAGTCGCTCACGCCGCCGTCGAAATATTCCCTGCCATTCACCAGCTGTGGCCTGCTCATCACTGGAAGTGAGCAGCTGGCCTTTATCTCGGCATAGTCATTCTTCCTCATATCCTTCTTATCGAAATACACCGCATGACCGGTCTCGGCATCAGTCGCTACGACCTCGAACTCAGCCGGATTGGCTTCCATTGCATCGAAATCGAGCGGATCAGCACCGTCCTCATTCGTAAGCGTGCTGTATATATAGTCAAGTCCGAAAAAGCTCCCGGTCTTTATGAGATTCTCTATGCCTGCATACTTCTTCGACATGGAATGAATGGAATAGAACCTGCGGTTCCTCTCACGCTGTCCTGCCAGAAACGAAGCCGCACATGCACAGCCGGCTGATACTCCGTTCACATAGTCAAAGGTGATGCCATTCTCCATGAATACGTCGAGTACTCCTGATGAATAGGCACATTTCATTCCCCCGCCTTCGACAACAAGCCCTGTCTTCATATTTTACCTCCAAAAACGCTTCTTATACTTTACAACAAAAACGGGCCCCGGTCAATGAGACCGAAGCCCTTAATCGTCTTTATTATCAGACTGCCTGTGTGGCCTTATCCTCGGCCTTCTCAGGCTCCTTCTCTACGCGGTCAGGATGCTCCTCTGCCCAGAGACGCTTTGCAACCGGAGCCCATGCCTTGGCGTATGGCTCGGTCTTCTTGAACAGATCCTCTGTAGACTCAGGTGACTCAGGATCGGTAGGAACTGCCTTTCCTTCCTTGACGAGCTGTCCGAGGATCGATGGATTCTCGAGCATCGGGCAAGGCTGAAGCATGTTCTTGTTGAACGGCTGTTGCTGTCTGTACAGCTGGAAGATCGGCTGCTTGAAGCAGTCAAGCAGACTGTCCCTGCGGATATTCGCACTTGAATAGTGGATAAATACGCACGGATCAACGTCTCCACGGGCATTGATATGGCAGTACTCACGTCCTCCGGCTACACAGCCTCCGACGAACTCACCATCATTCTGGAAGTCAAGAGCGAAAATAGGCTTGCCGCCCTTGAATCCACGGATCTCACGAACCCTGTGGAACATGTACTCACGCTCCTCAGGTGTCGGGCAGAGCTCTGTGACTCCGGCAGCGCCAGTCGGCATATAATGGAAGTACCAGATGTAACGGGCACCCTTCTCCACAAGGAGATCAAGGAACTCATCACTGGTAACATTTTTATAATTGACATGTGTATAGCAGATTGAGCATCCGAAGAAGAGCTTGTACTTCTTCAGCAGATCCATTGCATGCATTACCTTGTCGAATACACCCTGGCCACGACGTCCGTCATTAGCCTCTGCAAATCCCTCTACCGAGATTGCGAAGCTCATGTTTCCGCACTCTTTTACTTCCTTGCAGAACTCTTCGTCGATCAGAGTTGCATTTGTAAATGGCTGGAAATATGATGTATTGTGCTTCTTTGCAAGCTTGATCAGATCAGCTTTGCGGACAAGAGGCTCACCGCCTGTGAAGAGCCAGTTGTGAATACCCATTTCCTCACCCTCTGTGATCAGCTTGTCGAGCTCATCATATGTGAGGTTGAGCTTATTACCATACTCTGCTGCCCAGCATCCTGTGCAGTGGAGGTTGCAGGCTGAGGTCGGGTCTACAAGGATGGTCCATGGAATATTGCAGTTCTCCTTCTCGCCAAGGGCTCTTGTATCCTTATATCCTCTGAATGCTGACTCATAGCCAAGGTTTAAGGCTGCCATCTTGATAAGTCGTGGATCTACCTCGTCGAAGATCTTGTTCGTGAACTTCATCCACTTGCTGTCCGGATCCTCGAACTGTCCTCTCAGGGCATCATAAGCCGCATCCGGCCAGGTGTCCTTAAGTACCTTCTGTACCAGATCGATGAGCTGGCACATTGCTTTTCCTCTGCCTTTATCAACATGTTTTAACGCTGCTGTTATCGCTACATCAAAAGCTGCACGCTCTGCTTTATGCTTTAAGCTAGCCATTAAAAAAATCCTCCTACATATAGTGTTTC
>Ga0256871_1001146_pt1 | contig 12639 bp, 7 predicted proteins | sample RumenRJG_07RNA_FD_185439 | JGI IMG/M metagenome (GOLD analysis project Ga0256871, IMG submission 185439) | Metatranscriptome of bovine rumen microbial communities from Lethbridge, Alberta, Canada - Rumen RJG_07 (Metagenome Metatranscriptome) | ecosystem: Host-associated > Mammals > Digestive...
AACGGGAAGCATAGGATGGGCTGGATTCCTGCCGAAAGCGGTATGGCAGGATATCCAGCCCATTGTCAGTACACGGAATTCCCAGCATACGCATCGCAAGCACCGTGCCAGCATGCTGTAAGGCGGAGCGTTCTATGGACAGCAACGCCATAACCAGAGAAGGCAGGGAGAACGCCCGGCATGGCATGCTGACAGACATGCCGCTGACGCATTGCGGGCATGCTGCTGTTGCCGATACTTCTGGTATCATCATGGCGTGAGTAAGCGGTAGCAAGAGTCAGTGGCACGCCGATAGTTGCGCGGCAGAATGGGCATATAGGTACGAAACCGCAGCGTGACGCCACAGATTTCAGAAACCTTTAGAGAAAGAATTTTCTGGTGCTACAGACTCGGTTGGTAATCATCTAGAATGCCAATACAGAACGAAGGAGGCATACGATTATGACGGAAGAAGAAGCAAGAAAGATTGCGATGCAAGAAGGTGCAGACAATAAGACAGCAACAGCAGCAGTCGCGTCAGAAGATACCGACAACGCCACTGAGGATGCTGGGAAGCGCGTAGAAGCCACTGAGAGCGTTCCAGAGACACCGAAAGCGGAACATGGCGTAGCCGCCCACGATAACGGAACCAAGCCGCCAGAAAGCCACACAGAGGCTGAGAACGGCAACGCTGGGTGCGGATGCGGGAACGATGCGTGTGAGTGTGGCAATACGGCAGCAGAACCGACGGAAGCATCGCATGGAACAGCTGGCGATGGAAGACCGCCAAAACCCAGCACGGATTGTGGCTGTGGGTGCGGTCATGCCACACATGATGGCAGCACAAAGGCAAAGAAGCCACACCGCACTAATAAGGGGCACGACACGCTGCTCCTCGCACTTGGAATCGTCGGGGCGGTATTTGGCGCGTCTGGGCTTGCTGTGGCATGCAATGTGTCTAACGAGGTTGCGGCACTGAAGAGCAACGTGTCGAACATCCAAGACAACATCGATGGAAACGCAAGCGTCATGCCCCCGTTCGGTTTCCTTGACGATGACGACGCATATGGCGACTGGCTCGACAGTCACGGTCTCTCCGATGACGATGGTACGAAGGTTGGCTTCATCGGGGTGAGGGTACAGGACTCGACGACCGGGACGAGCGGGGCGGAGGTCGTCGGCGTCAGCGTCGGCGAGCCTGCCGACAAGGCTGGCATAAAGAAGGGCGACGTGATTGTTTCCTTCGCTGGCGAGAACGTCGTCAGCGCGGAGGATCTCGTTGCCCTCGTGAGGGACGCCGAGATTGGTGACACGCAGAGTGTCGTTGTCGTGCGCGATGGCAGCAGGAAAACGCTCAACGTCACGGTAGGCAGCACACTTGGTGGAAGCAACGGCAAGCGGAACGGCACGCATAACAATGAGAGCGACAACGGGATGCTCGAAGGTGGCGGAGAGCTTAAGTCTGACTACTAGACTTCGAATGAAGAGCATGCCATCATGAAGGATTCTGGGGCGGATATCGCGACGCTAACGTCGATGTCCGTCCCAGAGCGCTTAACAAGGCAGGAAAATAGACAAACGACTTTTCGTTGCTGACGCGGACACATACCTGCGCCAGACTACCAGCACGCGGACAAGGCAGGAAGCGTACGAGGTCGTGCGGCTTTAGCGTTACCAGCTGCGAGTACGTGCGTTACATCGCGTACGCGGACAGGCAACTACCGACTTACGGGACGTGATGCAGCTCATGGCATGGTGCTCACGCATTGCCATCATGCCGTCTGGCTTGCTGATGCTTACAGCAAGGCATTGAACGTGCGTTCAGACGATTATGTCGTCACGACAACACGCCACTATGTACGCATGCTCTGGAATACGAGGAGATACCCATAGCTGTTTTGTGTAAAGGAACGTGCAGTACGCAGTGCTGACGATGATCATCCATCATGGGATGATACTCATAGCTCGCTTTCGTACGCGGTGACCGCCTGCCCGTTGACAAAGCCGATTCTCATCATTGACACCGTGCCCTTCGTTCCGCTGCCGAAGCCGGTCTTCATGGTGTCCTTGCACGAGACGCGCGCTGCGTAGTAATGCATGTCGTCGTCGGTTCCATCGTCGCCGATGATGTCAATCTTCGTGACCTCGCGGTGGGAGAGCGTCGGGTACACGGTAGAGGCATGATCGGACATCCGATACAGCTCTATGAGGTTCTGGGAGTTCAACGGCATGTTCTCAGGCGTGTACTGTTCGAACGGCTTGCTCGCGAATTGCTGGTAATATGACGTCGGTGCCATGCCAGCATTGTCGCCTGCTGTCGCGTCAGGCACGGCGTCGTTGCCAGCACAAGCTGCGAGCAGCCCGATGACGCTCACCATCTTGTCGTCAATCGCGTTGTCGTCCGTAGTCCCTGACACGCTGACGTCAGACGCTCCGCCATCGCTCGGTATCTGCTTGGTCGCCGTTCGCTCGGCATTGGTCGCTGCATCCTTTGATACGCCATGTGCCGCGTTCCCATTGCCATTGCCGGTATCAACGTTGTCTCCACTTGCGTTAACTGCATTACCAGCGTTCCCAGTGCCGTTGCTCGCGTTGATGCCAGTGTTCTCGTCAATGGAAGCATCGTTTCCGTTACCAAGCAGGCGCGCACTGATGAATATGCCTATTATGATTGCGATTGCGATTAGGCAGATTGACAGTGCAATACGACGCCGCCGCCTTCCGTCTTCCCTGCCCTTGCCTGATGCCGCCGTCATATGACGTCGTCCGTTTCCCATGGTTGCCCACTCCTTAAACGCCGCTCGCAAGCATGTCATCGGTCTCCATCGTACCAGACGGCAGCTGCCGTGTCGCCGTGAAGCTCGTCAATAGGGCGTATGCGAGCTTATTCGTGTCAGCCTCATAGATGACATCAACGGTAAGCTTGCCGCTGCGTCCGTCCGTCAACCGCCCCGTATATGTCCGCGTCAGATACACGAGTCCGTTCTCCTGCTTCGTGACGGAATCGGCATGCTTCACCGTGCCCCAGTCCATCATCTCGAACGAGCTACGCGCGATGTTCATCGCCTCGACTTGGTCGCCATCGCTTGACAGCATGTTCATTCGCCCAGTGTCTGGATGGGCGACAAGTTCTGATGCCCTAGCGGTATCGACTATATCGGCATTGTTAGTAGCGACACCGTATATCATGATGTCGTCGATACCCTTGCTTGCCGCGTCGGGCACGGATGCGGGTGCCGCTACGGTGACGTCGGCATTATCGCTCCCGTCGCCTATGGCGGACTGGACATCCGTGGCGTCTTTCCGTACGTTCCCTGACTTGCCATTCTCCTCATCGGCATCGTGTGCGTTTCTATTCGTGCCTGACCTCTTGACGTCATTGCCGGCGGAAGTCACGGTCGTATGACCGCCATTTCCGTTATTGGATGCAGACACCGTATCGCCATGATTCTGCCTTACGGCAAGTGACCATATGCCGACGGTAGACATGACGGTGATGACGACTATTGCGATGACGCCTATGATTCGCTTCGCTCTCTTCATGCGCTTGCCTGCCTCGTGCCAAACAGAAACGGATATGACCAAGCATGATCAGGATACACCAGGTCCGAAACCCCATTTTACGCCATCGCCGCTTGTGGCGTGCCCCTCGTACGTCGATATCCACTTGTCAACAGAAATCGTACGTATCTCACCGACATTGTCCATCATCATTCCGTCACCAATGTATATGCCGATATGCCCATATCGCGATCCAGCCGATGTAAGATTGTGCGTCCTTACTGCAACCATCATCCCGACTTTCAGCTCCGCCCTGTTCTTGGACGTACAGTATTTGTCGTACATGTCACAGGCATTGCCGCTTGGACGCGGCAATCCAGCTGCCGCGTAGACGTTAGAAACCCATGCGGCGCACAGCCCGGCACCAGGCGACGGAGTCGTCTTACATGCGTCGGCAATGCGCTTCTGGGCGTCACTAGCGGCAGCGTATTCCTGACCACTGCCCGTGCCGCTATCATTGTCGTCGTTGGCATTATTCGATGCGTTTCCGCTCTTCTTGCACGAGATTCGCGAAGAGCCCGTGGAATCGGATGACGTCGTCGTCATACTGCCGAGGTTATACTCGTCATACCAATCGATGACGGCGTTACGATATTCGTTAGACGGGTTCACGCACCAGACGGCGACGAGCTTGTCCCAGAACTTCTTGTAGTCACCGGTCTCCTTCATCGCATCGTCATAATAGCCAGATTTTGCGACGTTCCAGCAGGCGGCGTATATGTAGTCACTGACCGTGTCGAACGCGGCGAAGTGCCCCTTCGACGGCTTATGCGCGCCCGGTATCCCGGTCCATGTGCCGTTGCCAAGCCCACCAAGGTTGTTGGACGACTTGTTCGCTTCCGATATGTTGTTCGGAGCGCCTACTTCGAAGCACGTCTGTGCCGCGAGTATGCCGGGGAACGGTATGTTGAACATCCTGCCGTACTTGTTGTATTCAGGCATGACGAGCTCGAAGTACTGCTTCTTGTCAGCACATGCGAGCACCTGATCCATCGTAATCTTCTTCCCAGTGGACCCGCCCGTACCTCTTGACGATTTCGACGAGGACGAAGACGACGATTTGCCGCTTTTGCCGTCACTATCGTCTCCCTTCGGCGAGCCTGACTTGACGAACGACGACACGGTACCGTATTGTATCCCGACCTTGGGGCTCATGGCCTCCACCGTCTTTCCACCGCCGATGCATATTCCAACGTGCCCCGGACGCCATACTATGTCACCAGGCTGTGCCTCGGACGCGGGTTTCGTGCAGTACTTCGCCTGCGCGCCAGACTGGTGCCTGATGTCCACGCCGATTTGCGAGTAGCACCACTTCGTCAATCCAGAGCAGTCGAACGTCCGCGTCAGCGGGTTCTCCGCGCCCCAGACATACGTGCCACCGATCATCGACTCGGCCGCCTTGACGACCGTATCGCGCCATCCACCAGAACTGGCAGAGGCGTCGGACTCGCCGTTATCGCCATTACCGCATGACTCCGTCACTATCCCAGCGTCCTTCAACTGCGACAACGGGCTTGGCGTGCCCACGAACCTGTATATACGGAAGTCGCGGCTTTTCAGCGTGTCAGTCGTGAAGTGATCCATCATGGGGAGGTTTCCATAATCGCCGCCGCTATATGCTGCTTGGACCACGTTGCTGTCAGTCCCAGGGAAATACTTGCGTGCGATGTCGTTCCCGATATAAATCAGGTCATGACCGCCGCCCTTGTCCGTCTTTCCGCTGATGATATCGGCGTTAGCACCATCGCATGTGGCGAATATGTCCCCTGGCTGCGCATATTGAGATATGTCGCCATCTCCATACGATATCTCCTTCCATTTCCCGTTACTGGTCCGTGAAAGGTAGGTGAGCATCGTCGAAGGTCCGTTCCCCCAGATGTCTTGGTCGACGGTTGCCATGACTACCTTTTCTACGAACTGTGTGCATGACGCATATGCACTGTTGTAATGCTCGCCATTCGTGTGGTTAGCATCAACGCACTTACCGAGCTTTGCCCAATAAGCCCATCGCGAATCAGTTGGTGGTTTGAAGACCTTCGCCTTAGTCCATTTCTTGTCTGTACCAGCACACTTCGCCGCAATCTCGGCAATCAGCGCATTACAGGACCCGCCGTCATTGCCCGTCAGCGAACATGACGTATCGACTACCTCGGTAGAAGGGTACTTCCTTGTCTCGTTTGACGTCAGGTTCTTGTTCGAATTCCCAGCTGACACGCCAATTAGCACGACGCTTGCGATTGCAAGGACGACAGGCAGGAATATCGCCATTGCACGGGCGACACGCCTTCGAATCACATGCTTGGTCATTTTGCCAAGTGCCTTGCCTATTCTAGGCTCATGGCTATTGTCTGCGTTTAATCCCATCAACCGTACCCCGACGCGAACAAGAATACGAAAAATTTTATTATATGCAATCTTCTATGCGAATCATCTTTACCTTACGGCACTATCGTACCGTTGAGGGAGGGAACGCCCTGCCCAGAAAATTAAGGAAAAAAGGCACGCCCATCGTGAAAGTCTCTAGAGGAAGCGTTTTTGTGCCACTCCATCGCCTGCCGGAACGTCACTCAGAAAGCTGTTTAATCGGTTTGGAGGCGATTGCCGCTCTCACGACGAACCGCCTCCAAACCGATTATGCATGCGTCATGGCACATTGATGATTGACGCGTAAACCAAAAGGCTTATGCTATGCAGCGTGCCTCATTCTCCTGCGGACCATGAACATGCCCAAGGCGGCAAAACCAGACAGGACCGTCAAGCCAGCAACCGTGCCAGAGCCGTCACCGGTCTGGATGATTGCATCCTTCTTACCGTTCCAATCGTCAGACGCGCTCAGCTCGGTCCCGGTATAGTAGCTCTTGCCTGTGACCGTACCAGTATCCGTGTGCTTCGTTCCAGGCTTGACGCCCCTCAGCATGCCAATGGCGGTGACGCTCTCACCGGGGTCAAGCGTCTTGTCCCAGCCATCGGGGAACTTAATGTCCTCGACGGTCCCGGTGCCATCAACTGTCTTGTCAGACAGAGAGACATCAACCAAAGGCACGTCACCGGTGTTCGTGATTAGGAACGCAATCTCCGTGTCACCGCTCACGGTCAGCGCGTCATCGGCGGTGTCGCGATCGCCAGCCTTAAGCCCAGAATTGGTGTCATACTTCTCAAGCGTGATAGCCGGGTGCTCTGGGGTGTGAGTCCAGACGACGTTCGAATCCGTCACAGCCCTGTTGAACGTCTCCGTGAACACGTTCTCATGCCTGTCGGTCACCCACGTCCTCTCGCACTGGATATAAGCGTCCCAAGCGTAGTTATGCTCCGTATCCGCGCTCACGAGCTTCCTAAACGCCTCGGTAGCATCGACAGAGTACGTGCCGTCCTTATAGGTCGCCGTGAAGTAAGGCGTATCGCCATACGCCTCCGTCTTCTCGTCAAGCGTCGCGGTATCGCTCAGAAGCCGTGCGTTCTCCTCCGACTCGGACTTGCCGTCGGTATCCTCCTTCACATCACCATCCTTGGAATCGGCAGTGGACTTCGTGCCGTCACCATCCTTCTCGCTTGCCTTGCCCTTGTCAGCATCAGGATCGGTAGCGTCCTTCGCGTCGGCATCGGATGCGTCGGCATCCGCCTTCGCAGGCGTCGCATCGCCATCGGCGCCTTGACCGTCAGTGGCGTCTGAAGCACTCGCCTTGTCGTCGGTTGACGCCTTATCGTCAGCATTCGCGTCATCCGTCGCCTTGGCATCGTCGGATGCCTTGTCACCGGTAGCCTTGTCGTCGGCAGATGCGATTGCACCACTCTTCGCGGCTGCGGCGTGATAAGCCTTGCTCTCGGCAATCGTGTCGCCAGCCTTAAACAGCACCTTGCCATCCGTGCCATACACGTCGTTCCTGGCAATCACGACCCACTGACCGGTGAACTTGTCATACTTCTCGTCAAGCTTGTCCACGATGCCCCATTTAGTGACATCCTGATACGCCCTGTTCAGCGGAATGACGCTGCTCTCAAGGCGGTAATTGAAGAACGAGTTCAGGACGATTTCTCCACCATCGACGCTATCGCCACCGACGGTAATCGTCACGTCCTTGACCGGGTTCAGTGGCTTCAACGGGTTCGACACCTCGTTCGTCACCTTGTTGCGGTCATCCGTAAGCTGCGTCGCGACGTTCTTCACGACATAGCCGTCAGTGACCTTCGCCACCCTGTAAGGCATGATGACGGTGTACTTCTGTCCGAGGAGCGACTGGTCGATGGCAGGCTCCGAGTTCGGGTCATGCTTGTCATTGTCCGCATACGCCTTCAGGTCGTCAGGCTGCGTCGCCTTCACCGTCTCCTGCGTGCTCGGCACGACCGTATCAACGAGCTTAGCGAACACGTACAGCACGCCGTCCTTAATCTGGACGTTGAATTTGTCAGTCACGTCCTTGCCCTGCTCGTCAATGACGGTGACATCCTTCGCATCAGCGGCAAGGTACTCGTCATCATAGTCATCGACGATGCCAAGCCGATACACGTTATAGGCATCGGTCGTCTTATCCGTCGCACTTGGCGTCGTGTACTCGCTTGCGTCAAGCGTGATGTGATACTCGCCAGTGTCGTTCAGCAGGAACGTCTTCCCGTCAATGTCGATCTTCGGGTCGCCCTGGTCAGACGACTGGTGATCGCCCTTCACAGGTGTGAACGGCGGAAGGTTCGTTGTGACGACGTTACTACCAACCTCGCCACCGTTCCCGATGCGCAGGAACCACTGGTTATTGACGGTCACATACCCATCCTGCCCCTTACGGGAATCCGGAATCTTGTCCTCGGACGCCACTCTCGCCTTGAAGCTCACCTGCAAACGCGGGGTACCGCTGGCACGCCAATCAGCAAGCAGCTGCTCGTCCGTAATCTTGATGCCGAACTGATGCTCAGCATCATCCCAAGTTAGTGTGTACTTGTTGCCAGGGATGACCTTACCGCTCTGCAGGTCATGTACCTCGAGCGTCCTCTTGTCAACGGTCAACAGCTCGTCATACGTGTCACGGATGCCAATCTCCTCGACCTTGTAAGACAGGCTTGCCGGGAACTTCGGCTCCGTCGTGAGCAAGTACTCAAGCATGTCACCAGGTTCAGCCTTGCCACCATCGATGCTGCGCTGGTCACCGCCCTCATCCTTTGCCGCAAGCACGTCCTTCTTCACAGGAGGGATGTACCCGTGAATCCACGGAACGTTCGTCTTCACGTCGCTGCCGCCAATCGTCTCACCTGCAACGTTCGTGAATGGTTTACCGTCTGGGGCGTTTGTCATCACGACCTCGTCGCCGTCGTTCGCGCCGTAGTCCTTGCGGACTTGCTCGGCGCCCTTGCCGTACGCGTAGTTCGTGGTCATTGGGATGACCAGTGTGATTTGCTTGCCCTTCTTGAGGTTCAGTAGTGTCGCGAGGTACTCTGTCTTGGCCGTCGCGGTGCATTTGGTCGCTTTCGTCAGGTCGGTGTTGTCATAGGTAATCGTGAAGTATCGTGTGACGTCCTCGCCCGTGCGCGCGATGTCCTGTATCGTGCTCTTGCTTGTGTCGTCGACTTCCTTCGCGTAAACGCGAACGGTACTGATATCTTGCGGGTCGACGATGTAGTCGCTCGCGGTCCAATCGTCATACAGCACCAGCTTCGTCGGTGTCTCGGCAAGGTTCGCTGGGACTTGCCCGTTCACGACGCTACCGAGCTCGACGCCATCCAAGAACGTCTGGTCATCACCGCTGACGTTGCCGTCCTTGTCCGTCGCGTGGTTCGTCTTGTCAGGGTCGATAACGGTATCGAGCTTGCCGTCCGTATCCGACTTCTTCACCCATGCCTTGTCAGGGTTCGGCTGCCACACGTACACGGCTGGCTCGTTGGTCTGTGCTTCCTGACCGTTCACGTTCTCCGTCGCGTCATTAACGAGCTTGACCGTCTCGCCCTGGTTACCGACGGCACTGACCGTCCCGGCGATATAGAGCTTGACCTCATGATCGGTCTTGCCGAAATCGTTCACGATGCCCGTCTGCCCCTTGAGAAGGTCAGCCTTCGCAGTCGCGACGATCTTGTCATCGCCATCCCACTTCACATCGAACTGTGCGGTATAGTCCTTGCCGTCAATGAAGACCTTCGTCTTTGCGATGTCCCACTCGATGTACTTGTTCGAACCACTCACGTCATCGGTGATGCTATACGACTTGAGCGGGTCGACGAGGTTCTTACGGATCTTCCCGTTCACGACCGCGCCGATTGTATCTCCGACGAGGAACGTCTTCGTGTCAGCGTGCCCGTTCTCTATGTCGCTAATCTCGTTGGTCCATTTGGGGTCGGTCGCAGTGAGTGCTCCGTTCTCGTGCAGCACCCATACCTTGTCCGGTGTCGGTGGCTGGACTGGGAGCTGGTGTGCCTCGAAGTCGGTGAATTGGTCTGGACCTGTGATGCTCCACCCTGGTGTGTCCTTGATAATCCATGTTTCCTTGCGGGCGCCGGGGCGTTGTGGGACGTGCAGGGTGTACGTGCCCTTTGGCTGTACGATGTTTGTGATGTGGGCGACGGTGATGGTCTGTCCGTTCTCTTGCTTTGTCTCGATGTCTGCGGGGATTTTCTCACCGGTGCTTTGAATGGTGACGTACGCCTTGTCGTTGTCGACGGTGACGTCGGTCGTGTCGATTATGTCGCGTATCCAGAGGTCGTTGGTCCCGTCTACTAGGGCATCAATGTGCGCGTAGTAGGTCATGTCGTACACGAGCTGCTCGGTGCTCTCGTCTACCTCGCGTTTGTCTGTCTCGTCATACAGCTTTTTCTGCGGATTTGGGAGGGTGGATATGACCTTGAACGATTCGGCTGGTTCCTTCTGGTTCATGTTGACGTCGGCTTTCATCTTGTCCTGCTTGGCGACGTGTATGGTGAACCAGTAGTCGCCCCTGGCCCATGTCTTCCATGCCTCTTGCTGTCCGTTCCAGTTCTTGAACTTGAAGTCGCCTGGCGTAAAGTCCGGTGAGTTGACGTTCTGCCCCGGACTGACCGTTGCCTGTTTGGTCACCGTGGTTTCCTTGCGCGTGCCGATGCCGCCGTAGTGCAGGGTCACGTCGACCTTGACGTTCCCCTTGACCGACTCCGGGTGGTCGACCTTTGTGCTGATCTCGTCGTGCACGGCGTCGGCGCTGTCAATCGTCATGTTCGCCGGTGCTGACGCCTTGGTCGTGACGCTAAGCGTGTAGGGGACCGATGGCGGCGGGAACGAGTCGTCGGCGACGAGGACTATCGCGACGGTGCTGTTGTCGCTGACAGCGTCGGCTTGCTGGATGATGAGGTCCTTGTAGGACGTGTTTCCGCTGGCGATGCTATTCCAAGCTTCGTGGTTGTTAAAGTGCGGCACGCCATTGTTCCATGTCGTCCTGAGGGCGTCGAACAGCTTATTGCCCCATTGATAGCGGCGTCCGACGACGTTACCGTTCGGCACTTGTACATACGCGATTGCCATTCCGACGACGCGCTTGTGCCCGCTGTGGAGTCTTGCCATGGCGGAGTTGTAGGATTGGTCGAGGGCATGAATCATGCCTCCGTCTCCCCATGTGATGCCTGGGTACTTCGATTGGCATTGTCTCAGTATTTTGGACTTGAAGTACTCGTAGGATGCTGATCCTGTGCCTTGTACGTAAGAGGAATTGTCCTCTACATAGATGGCGAGTGCCTGCGTGGAAAGGTTGCCACCACCGCCGGCGGCACCGCCGGAGCTGCCGCCGGCGCCAGTGTCGTCGATGGCGAACGCGTTGAAGCCAACGGCGATTAGGACGCTGGCTATGAGCGCAATGAGCGCCACCACCACCGCCTTGGCTTTTTTCTTCGTCCTGTCGTGTCCGAACATTCTAGCCTCCATTATATGCGCACATGTAATGTCAGATACACAGCAGTCTCTTGTCGCTTATCAGCTTGCTTTCATGGAGCTCGTGTCCCCTGACGTGACCACCTTGCAAGCCCAAGGGGCTTGCACAGCGTATCAGATATCATCAGTCGTCGCAGGCGATGGATGTGGTCTAGCGATGCCGTCATGTGCCTGCGAGGTCAGGTCAGTGTGAAGTCACCTTTGGTCATTCCGTCTGTGTCTCTGGCTTCAGCGTCTTCGTGAGGTAGTCAATTTCGCCCGTGCCGATTGTGGCATCGTCGTCGCCGAGCTTTCTTGCTGCGTCGGCACTGTCGACGTTGCTGCCTGTGAGCAGGTCACACATCGCATCCCATACGTCCTCGCTCGTGCCTTCGTATGGCGTCTTGTCGTCCTGTCTCGCGAGCCATACGGCGTTGATTGTCCATACCTCGAGGTGCCATGTCCCATCCCTTGACGTGACGTGGTATGCGAGCTGTGCCCCAACGTCGCCATACGCGTCAGGTTCGCTTCCGGCGACCCTCTCTATGAGGAGGAGGTATGGGACCTGGTCGTCATTGCGATTCGCAGCGTCGTTCGCGACGGTACCGCTCCCGTTACCCCTCGTCCTTACTATCGCACGGTTTCCGTCGTCTGAGTAGGTGGTAATCGTCTCGCCGTCCCATCTGCGTGGCAGCGTCACGCTCCACCCGTTGCCCTGCACGACCTGCCCTCTGTCGTCATGTGATGACGTTGGGTCGTTCACGTCATCGCTCGTCGTCACCTCTCGCGTGACGGCGTCCTTGCCGACACGCCTGCCGCCTGTCGTGCCGTAGGCGTTCGCGTTCTTGGCGTTTCCATCGATTCCCGTTGTCTCGTTGCTGCCCGTGATGATGCCAATGACGTCCTTTCCGACGTCGTATGGGAACGCGTGGAATACGAGGGTGGTGAGAGCCGCACAGACGACGATTACGGCTATCGCCGACATGGCTCCGCGCGATGGGTTGTTGTCTATCCCGTCACGGACGTCGTCCGGCGATAGTATCCCGCTCATCCACTGGCGCTGCCGCTTGCTGTGCCTTGGCATGTCGATCACGTCCCCTATGAGAGTGGCGAAGGATTGGCAGGTGGCGTATGGCGGTTCGCGCTTCCGTCCCGCGTCACGTCACCGCATACGAGTCTGGGCGGCTTTTGCCAATGGCTGACGACATAACCGCAATCGCGTGGTACGGAACGAGGGCATACTTGGG
>Ga0256871_1001147_pt1 | contig 12639 bp, 8 predicted proteins | sample RumenRJG_07RNA_FD_185439 | JGI IMG/M metagenome (GOLD analysis project Ga0256871, IMG submission 185439) | Metatranscriptome of bovine rumen microbial communities from Lethbridge, Alberta, Canada - Rumen RJG_07 (Metagenome Metatranscriptome) | ecosystem: Host-associated > Mammals > Digestive...
CGGAGTTCTGTAAGTCAGGTAGCCGGAATACCGGTGTAACATCCTGAATACTACTTCGTGTTCCCAGAAGCTCGGTCATTTATGACCGAGTAGTTCACCACGTTGAAATTGCCATCCGGTGCCATCGCAGGAACGACAACAGACTTGCCGATAATGCGTTAGTGAAGTACAATTACGTTAAATTGAAATTAGGAGGGGTACTATGCCTGAAGAACGACTATCAGACGCGTTAAAAATGATACCCAGTCAGCCCGAACCGCAAAAAGACCCGAAAAACCATAAAATGGCAAAACGAGTCGCATATGGGGCTGCGGGTTTAGCCATCGTCGCCGGTATCGGTGCCAGTGTGATCAATCATGATGACAAAACGACGGATAAACGTCCTGAACCAGACCAAAACGCGCATGCCCGTGATGCTGAAAAAGAGAAACAGCAAGATCTGCACAAGAACTTATCCAAGCAGGAGATTCAAATTGAAGCTGCTGATAAGGCCGTCAAGGCGATGGTCAAGGATAAGACCGCGATCACAGAGAACCGTGATAACAGGCCATCCGATGATACGTTAAACAAAGCCGTACAAACTGCAGAAGATAAGGTCAAAGCGATCCAAGGCGATGACGAAGGCATCAAGTCAGTTCGGACTGCTTATACCGATATTATCAACGTCGTTAAAGACCCTAGCTTGGACAACCTGCAAACAGCTAAGACAGATATCAATAACATGAAAAATGCAAACTTGTCTCAGCATTTGAGTGATACGAACATCACGGCCTTGACCAAAGTTGTGGCCACGGTCAATCATATGTCCGTGCGCGACGTTGAGAATGCGACTAAGCCATTGACGGCGCAACAGCAACAAGCCAAAGCCGCCGCAGCTGCCAAAGCAAAGGCGGATGCTGAAGCCAAGGCAAGGTCAGCTGCTGCAGCAAGTTCTGCTCAAGCAGCTCAATCTGCACAGTCAAACGCGCCTCAAGCAACATCACCTGCACAGTCATCAACCTATCAGGCACCCGCTCAAAATACGGCACCTGCACAGTCGTCGACACAAAGGTCGACGGCGCCGGCTGCAAAATCGCATTACACAGCTCCCGCAAATAATACGCAAAGGTATTCAGCACCTGTGAATCGAGCACCCGCACCACAACAACATGCGGCATCTAATAATCAAGCCGCTCAAAAGGCTGCATCCTCCGCTCAAGTTCCAGCAGATGGCGTAGATATGGGTTGGGGTACTAAAGGCGCCAATGGCGAGCCTCTTAATTTGGGTGGCTGGTAATCTAAATAGTCTTGATTTCGAAAAGACCGTCTAGCTAGACGGTCTTTTTTGTGATATGATGATTGAAGATTCAAGAGAAAGGAGGGGACGGGTCGACGATTTGAAGCATTTAAACCGTCGAGGACTATTCCTCCAGTTACTGGTGTCCCGTCCGAAAGCAAATGAAATTCACAGCACACGTTACCATGGTCGGTGAACAAAAGAAACAAAATGAGATCGCAGAAGCAAAGTCAATGCTGTTTAAGGCGTTACGTATTTTGACAAAGAAATCAGATGACAACATTGTACAGGAAGCGGAAGAGTTTTTGAAGGGGGTGACAAACAGTTGATGAATCTATAGACAAACATACAAAGTTATGATATAATATAGTCACAGGAAGAATAAGAAACGTAGGTGACTATATTATGATGATGTTAAAACCTAAAGAAATGGCTGAGCGTTTAAACGTTACAGTCCGAACTTTACAACGTTGGGATAATGATGGTGTTTTGAAAGCCTATCGTACACCAACCAATCGAAGATACTATACAGAAGAACAATACTTAGAATACACAGGTCAATCTCAAACGGTTAAAGACCCACGTAAAGTTGTAGCCTATGCCAGAGTATCAAGCAATGGTCAAAAAGACGATCTGAAAAACCAAGTGCAATTTCTCAGAAATTTCGCTAATGGAAAAGGCATCATTTTAGACGATGTGATTACTGATATCGGCAGCGGGCTCAACTATAAGCGCAAAAACTGGAATAAACTTCTTGATGATGTTATGGATAATCAGATTAAGGCTATCTATATCACTTACAAAGATAGATTTGTTCGCTTTGGCTATGACTGGTTTGAAAATTTGTGCAAGAAACACAATACTGAAATTGTGGTGCTTGACAATATCGAAACAAGTCCCAGTCAAGAAATGATTGATGACATGATAAGTATTATTCATGTGTTTTCCTGTCGTTTATATGGTCTTAGAAAATATAAAACCAAGATCAGAAATGACGGATCTTTGAAGGGTGGTGAAAATGATGATAAGAACTCAAAAAGTAAGGCTGTATCCCAATCGAACCATGAAAAAGGTTCTTGATGATTTGTGTAATTACAGACGCTACTGTTGGAATCAAGGGTTGGCTTTATGGAATGATATGTATGAAGCTTCGTTGATTTTGGGAGACAAATCACTTTTGCCTGATGAGTATAAGGTTCGTAATGAATTGACTGCCAATAAGGAAGACTGGCAATATCGATTATCGTCACGATGTCTTCGGCTTGCTGTTTCCGACTTGGGAAACGCTTGGAAAAACTTTTTTAACAAAGTGCAATCTGACTGGGGCAAACCTCAGTTCAAGTCCAAGAAAGCTCCCAGACAGGGATTCAAGACCGACAGAGCCAAAATCGTCAACGGAAAGTTGCAATTGGACAAACCGCACGGAATCAAGAAATGGTACGACATCCGATTTAAAGGCGCTAAATCCTTAAACGGCGAATTAAAAGTTGTATCAATTTACCGTGAAAATGGTAAGTATTATGCCAGCTTGCCTTTTGAAGTTGAAATTGAACCCAAAGTCAGAACAGGTAAGAAAACAGCTGTAGATGTTAACGTCGGTCATATCAACTATACCGATGGCAAAATTAATACTTTGCCAAAAAAACTTGACAGGCGATACCGACGTATCAAGCACTATCAAAGACTTTTAGCTCGAAAGAGAAATGCCAACGGTAAAAACGCCGTTCAAAGTAATAATTACGTTAAGACGAGAACCAAGTTGCAACGCGAATATGCTAAAGTGGTTAACATTCAACATGACATCATTCAAAAATTAACAACCAAATTGGTTACCGATTATGACAAAATCGTAATCGAAGATTTGGACGTTAAGAAAATGCAGATGACTCATGTTGCGTCTAAGGGCTTACAACGTTCAATGTTTGGATATTTCAGACAGGTTTTAACTTATAAATGCCAATGGTATGGCAAAGAATTAATCTTGGCCGATCGTTTCTATCCAAGCACTCAACGATGTTCCAGTTGCGGTCATGTTAAAAAAGGTGATGAAAAAATCACTTTAACCGGCAATAAGAAACATAATACAAAGCACAATGAATATGTTTGTTATGCATGTGGTGCCGTCATGGATAGAGACGAAAACGCCGTTATGAATTTGCTTGCCTTGGCATAATAATGATTTTGAGTATTTAAAATACTCTAGGGCAGGCTATGTCCTACAAGCTACAAGAGTTGGTCAATGTCATTATCCTCACGTTAGGATATGGGAATACCAATGTTGACGGTAGTAAATAAAACTAAGAAAGGAAAAGCTATATTCTTTCTTCAAACATAGATAAACTGTTTTCATTTCTATGTTTGACTACGTTTTATATAGCGGTCGAATAATGAAACTAGTCCGAAATGGTGAAATGGGTGTTTTGGTCAATCAAGCTGACATCGCTAAATTGACGACGCCGAAGGCAATCGGAGATGAGATCGACCGTATTGCATTAGGTGATTATGAGGTTGTTCGCCGTGATCATAACACGGTTGTTGCACCCGAAGAATACAGTGCGTATTTGAATGGGTTGCTGGCATCGGCCAAAGAAAAGTCGAATAAGCCGGATGACCAAACAGATACAACACCGGATCAATCAGCACCGGCTGACCAAACGGATGCAACACCCGATCAATCAGCACCGGCTGATGACAGCCACGTTCCTGATGAAGATAAACTTGATGTTGAGGCAGGCTTACGTCAGCGAGATCAGATTATTGAACAATTGTTGAAAGTGGCTAAAGCCGAACAAAAACGTGCCAATGAGGCCGAAGCGAAGTTGAATACAGCGATTGCCGAAATTGAGGCTGCCGATGCCGAAAATAAAGCAACAGAGCCCGTTTATTATGCGGGTTCAGTACCGGAGAGCGAACATCGTGCGACGGCATCGATCAAGGAACCGTTGGCCGAACTCTTACGTATCGTTTACGGTGGCAGTAAGATTTCATTATTTGCCAACATTGCGGTTGCACGTGGATTGTTAGGGGATGCACGTGCAGAAACCTTAATTGACAGTATCTATGGTGACGGCACCTATTCAAAATTTATTGAAGCCTTGAAAGGGGACGCGACAGTTGATAACAGTGCAGAACAAGAATCAAAACCATCCGAATCTGACACCGAATGATTTGAAACCGCAACAAGATATGCTGTTATTAGCAGGGTCTAAGGTGTCTTTTGCTGAAATCTATCATCAAGAAATCGACTTGCCGATGTACAAGAACAAGTATTACAAGGCGGAAGATGTTGATAATCTGTTTGTGCTGATGAATGGGATTTTTACCCAAGTATCTGAACAAGCATTCCGCAATGATAAAGCTCTGTCCGAGGCACGGGAGTCCTTCAGTAATTCGCAAGCCGAAGTCAAAAAGGCGTCTGATACAATTGCTCAACTCAAGGAACAATTAGCAGCGGTTCAAGCAGCTAATAATGACATGCAGACGCAATTGGCGGAGGCCGTTAATAAGCAAGTAGCTATGGCGCAACAGTCGCCGCCACAGCAGGACATGATCAATCAGGATCTGGCTAAGCAGCTGGCCGACAAAACCGATGATTACCAGCGCTTGTTGACATCATCATCCGCAAAGATGAATGAACAGAATGCAACTATCAATGAATTGCGACAAACCAATGATAACTTGAATACGCAAGTGCAAAAACTGAGTTCCGAAGTGGAAAAGATGAAGGCCGAAGCGGCTAATCAGAAAGACGCATCGGAGACGGGGTTACAATCGAAGTATGATATGTTATCATATAAGTATGAAAACCTGAAGAAACTGTCTGCACAGCGTATTCAGGCATTACAAGAAAGCAATAAGGGGTTTGGATAATGTCTACTAAATTTTTGAAAGCTCACACAAAGAATCGGGCGGCCCTTGCGTTTGCAACAATCAGTCCGATGGCGCTGGGAGCATTGACAGTAACATCTGCCGGGCTAGTAAATGCGGATACGATTTCCGGTAACGGGCAAGCAATGTTACTGGCCAAGGGCGTAACCGCCGGCAGCTTCAACCTGACAAAACAAGCTGGAAACAATATGAATTTTCCTATTATGTTTGACCGTCCGTCAGGTGTCAATGCCGCCGCTATCGCAGGAACCGTGACCCAACTGGGTGCGGGCTCATCACTTTATAAATCAGCGTTGAAGGCTGTTCCTGAATTGTCAAATACTGTTAAAATGAACAGTTTATTATCAGACGCTTTAGATCCGTCAAGTGCCAACTATGCTAGCGCACGTGCAAATATCGTAAAGTTGATCAACTGGTACAACAGCCTTGGCGGTCAACAGATTAAGACGCAATCAGGAGCCGCATATACGACTGCCAATTTGGATCAACCAATCAATGTGCTGGCAGTCGCATTTTCCAACAACAACAATATTAACACTTCAGCCACAAAGGCTTTGGCATCATTGAACAATGCCAAAACAGTCGGCGATGTGGAAAAAGCTTTGGATGCATATCAATCAGGTGTTTCAACACCTTATGAAACGGCATTCTCAGCATACGCTGCAAAGGTCTATGCGAACGGCGCAGACTTGAATGCATTGTCACAGTATAGCGCAGTAAAACCTGTCTTGAATGCATATCAAAACATGTATGCTAACGGTGCGTCTGCCATCCGTGCCACATTGCTTAACGGCTCTTCATCAAGTGATGAAGCCGGCGTAACGTTCTTCGAGTCAGCCGTGTTAGCTGGTTCAACAACGGACAGTAGCGGTGACGGTGGCTCTACCAACGTACCAACGGAACATGTTTCATACACCACTAAATGGGTTGATGAAAGTGGCCATCCGTTAGCGCCTCCAGAGCATTCAACAACCGGATATGCCAGTCAGAAAGATATTCCAAACTACAAGTTTGAAACCGCAAAGACTGACAACAGTACACATACAAAAACCTATGTGTATAAGCCAATGCCTAAGACCGCTGATACGACATGGGTCGATGAAAGCGGCCATACTTTGAAGCCTAAGGCCGAGGGCACATTCCCCGACAACGATGGCGTCTCAGATATTCCGGGTTATGTTGTTGTTTCAACCAAGACAACCAAAGATAGCAATGGCAACAGCCACACAGTCAACACTTACCACAAGGTGGCAAGCGACACGACTTGGGTTGACACTAACGGCAAGACATTAAAGGCCAAAGCAGATGGTCTGTTTCCTGATAATGACGGCAAGTCGGATATCAAGGGATATGATTTGGTATCCGTTAAGACCAACACGGATGCCAATGGCGACAAACATGTCATCAATACGTATCGAAAGACTGCTGTGCAAACGCACACGACTTGGGTTGATACCGCAGGTAAAACGTTGAAACCGGAACAACCGGGCAACTTGCCAGATACAGACCATAACGACATTCCCGGTTATACGTGGGTAAGCACAACCACGGATCATGACGGCAATACTATCAACACTTACAAGAAGACGGCGTTGCCAAACACATACTGGTTCGATACCGATGGCAACAGTTTGAAAGCAGAAGCCGTTGGCCAGACATTGCCGGATACGGATCATAACGACATTCCCGGTTACACATGGCAATCGACGTACACCGTGACTGCTGACGATTTGAAGCAAGGCGGTACGTTTTATGATTCCGGCTTCGGCAAGGGCGATACGATTAACATCTACAAGAAAAATGCAGATGTTAAGAAAATTCACACTAACTGGGTCGATACCAATGGCAATAAGTTAAAGGAACAGGAAGATGGTGCACACCCCGATGACGATGGTACATCTGATATTCCGGGTTACACCTTGGTTCAGACGAAAACGGATGCCGACGGTAACGTGACGAACATCTATGAAAAGACCCCTGTTCCGAAGACAGTTCACACCAACTGGGTTGATACAGAAGGTAACAAGTTGAAGGATCAGGAAGAGGGCTCACACCCAGACGACGATGGTAAATCCGATATTCCGGGTTACACCTTGTTACGTACGGACATCGACGATGACGGTAATGTAACAAACGTCTATAAGGCCGACACGAAACAGGTTACCACGAGTTGGGTTGATGAGAATGGCAACAAGCTGACGACGGACGTTACGGGTGATGACTTCAGTGATCCAAAGAGCTTCGATGGTTACACGATGAGCGACATTCGTATGAGTCCGGATGGCACCCACAAGTATTACGTTTACACGAAAGACGCAACACCATCATCTGCCGCTTCTTCGGTTGCTTCTTCAGCAGCATCGATGGCATCATCGATGGCATCAGAGGTTTCATCTGCCGCTGTTGTTCCAAGTTCTGAAGCACAACCAGAGCAACCGGAACAACCATCAAGCGCCAAAACATTGCCGCAAGCTGGTATGGATAACCAAGCCGCTGATGAATCAACCATTGCTGGTATGGGTATCCTCAGTGCCCTTGGTCTTGGAGGTCTTGCCGCTAAGCGCCGTCGCCGCAAGTCAACAACTTCGGACTAAATTGACAGATGGAATTATCAAAAACCCTCCTCTAATGAGTGAGGGTTTTTCGTTGTCCACCCGGTGATGTACCCTCTTGTCTGCATGTTTTCTATGTGGTATGATGACAACATAGACGATAAATGAAAATGTTAGAAAGTGAGTTCGAAGATATGAGCTATATTTCTAAGAAAAAACGAAGTAAAAACTTTGTAGTCCCAACTATTTTCCTTTCGGGGATTGGCGTTGTGGCTCCCAACTTAGCTGTTAATTCTGTGTCCGCCGATACTGTTACAGGATGGGACACAAATGGTAGTAGTAAAGCCAACTTGTCTAATGCTGCCAGCACTGCAGCATCGGCAACTGCAAGCGCATCATCAGCCGCACGCTCAAAAGCAGCGTCTAACACGTCTGCCGCACCTTCGGCAACAAGTTCAACGTCTACTGGGTGGGTCGATGTTTATGTGGATCACAGCAAGATGGATGACGCCGTTACTAATGCAGCCGCTCAAGGGGTGAACATTGTTCATGATTCAACAGCTGTTGTCACAGGTGATGCATCCGCAACGGCAAAGAATACTTCTTCAGCCGCGGCGTATTACTCAAGTGTTGCCAGTGCGATCAGTTCTACGGCTGCAAGCTACACAACAGCAATGAATAATTACAATGCAGCTGTTACAAAGAACACCGCCGATGCGGCAAATGCCAATGCCAGCATGGAAGCTTTGCGTACCAACTTGGCAGCACAAGGTCAAACTGTCAACTTGCATTCAAAGCAATATTCAGCCAGTGCCGTGGCTAGCGATACTGCTGTAATCCAACACCACATTGCTGATGGCAAAGCGTATCGTGATGTTAAGAACGCGATCGCCAACGCAAATGCACAACAGAATGCAATGACCGACTTTACAGTCGCTGCCAACCAAGGTGCCATCAAGTTGAAGCACGAAACTGTTAAAATTAAGACGCCTGCTGATGCGCAAAAATATGTTGACACGTTGAATACCAAGTTGAAAGAATGCCAGACATACATGAACAACATCAAGAACCAGACTGGTACGATTCCTGACGCCAACAAGCCAACGTACACGTTGTACAACTTTGTTGTTGACCCAACAGTTGAAGCCGCCGGAACTGCTCCAGTTGATGTATACAACTACACCGCGGTTCCAGTAACGAAGCCAACGACGCCATCCGTCCATTATCACTATGTTGATATTCGCTGTCAAATGACGGGAACATCAGGATATGATAATGCCGATGGTAACAAGATTATACTTGATCATAACAACAATGCCAACGGCAATGTTGTTGCTCAAGCGGTAGTCAACCAAACAGTCGGTATCCGCACGGACAACCAGCCATTGCCAGCGCATCGTTTCGATAAGATTGAGAATTTGACAATCATCACGAAATTGCCTAAGGACGTCACATTCAACGCCAACTTGACAAATAGTGATCCAACGAACTGGACAGTCAGTTATGATGCCGCAACCGGTACCGTAACACAAACAGCAACGCCATTTTACTTGGTACAGATTAACCGTAATCAAGATGCCAACAACGCCGGCACTGTTGGAGGCACAACGAACGGCGAATTCACATACAGAGCACCGCAAGTTTACTTTAAGTTGAACAAGGATGATATGACGTATCAAGCCACATCAACCACAATTGTCAATGGCGAGTACATGTTTGTCGGCGCCGGTGTTCAAATCCGTACTGATTCAGCTAACCCGACAAAGGTCAATGAAAACAGTATGTATCAAGACATCGATGGTAAAGCCGTACTTCCGGGTTCGATCAACAACTACGTGTTGAACTGGGACTTTAATCAGTATAAGGGCGTCAACATCGATTCTGCTATGCAGAATAAGGGTCTGAAATTGATTGATGACTTCCCTGAAAATGCTGTTTCATTGACCGGCCCAATCTCGATCATCGATCCGACGAACGGCCGCGTGCTGTTCAGTTCGGCCATCCCAAATGGCGTAGCTGTTGGTTCAACAGGTCAATTCCAAGGCACTGATGGTAAAAATGTGCCGGGTCTGACATGGAAAGTCATTGACAAAACAAACGCTCCTGACAACTTGAAAGGCAAGTTGGATGGTGAAGCAATCATGATTTCATACAACGGAATCGATGGCAGCTTCTACAAGACTTATGTTCAAAACGGTAAGAGTTTGAATGTCATTTTGCCAATGACAACGAAGAAGGTTACGAACACGAAGAAGGTTACGAACACAACGGTTCCTGACGGTACCTATAATGGTAATTCATATAAGAACGTTGCTTACCAATCTGACTTTGGCAACGACTATAAGTCAAATACGGTTACTAATACGGCACCAAGATTGGATCCTAAGAAAGACGTCGTTTTGTCATTTGCCAAGTTGACATCTTTGGATATCAACAACAACAAGACAGCAGAAATCGAAAACGGCTCATGGTTCGACTACCGTGCCAAGGGTTCCAAGTTACCGACTAACTTGTCTGAACCGATCAGGTCATATGTTATTACAGACACAATGGACAGCACGGCAGACGAGTATGATGGTCAGTTCAAGGTTCAAAACGATTCAGTCATTTATTTCCGAGCTGGTTCAACGCTGGCACAACGTTATCCAAAGGGCTTGGCTGCGGGCACTGACATCAGCAAATACTTCACTCAGACATTGCAACGCAACGTTACAAAGAGTGGTAATTCAGCTGTCGGCACCGTTAATAATGCTGATGCATCATTCAGTTTGATTTCGTTGTCAGCTGATGCAGACTTCTTAGCCCAAATCGACACCGAAAAGACCAACATCGACTTTGATTTCTTCTTGGACACAAAGCGAATTGCTGACAAAGATGGCGTTCGAAATACGTTCAAAGAAGTGATTAACGGTGTTGATTATGGATCAAACACGGTGACAACCAACTCGTCAAAGAATGCGTTGGATAAATTGCAAGACGCATTGAACAGCTTGCAAAGCTCAGCCGCAGCAGGTATTCATTCGAATGCTGCTGGTATTCATTCGAACGCCGTAGAAAACGCCAAGAACAGTTCCGCCATTACATCAATGGCCGGCGCGTTGTCAATTGTTGTCAGAAACTTAACGTCGTTCCAGAGTGCAACAAACTCTGCAGTATCGAGTTTGTCAGCAGCCAATTCTCAGGTTGCTTCGACGGCAACTTCCTACTTCGATTACACCAGTCATCAAATCAGTCTGGTAGCATCGACTGCAAGTTCTGCTGCGAGCTCAATTGCAACTTCGGCTAGTTCGGCAATCGCATCTAACAGCACGGCGATGAACAGTGTCGCAAGTTCGGCAACATCCGCTGTTTCAAGCGCCGCATCAAGCGTCAATGCATTGATTGCAGCGTTGGCAAGCAAACTTAGTGCTGCTACTGATCAATCAATCTCTACTATGACTATTTATGATAAAACCGTTACTACGGACGCCGAAGCATTGACATACGCTGTCAACCACGGGGTCGCCGCCGGCTCTATCAAGTCAATCAGGTTGAATGATGCTGGCAAGTTTGTCGTCAGCTACAACACGTCAACCACCGGCATCAACAATTCAACGGAAGCAACTGTTAATACTGCCGACAATGATACTGTTGCCAAGAGCACTATTAAAATCAACTTCTACACGTTGACGTCAACGGAACAGGTATATACCGAATTGGCTAAGCTGGGTTATCCAAAGACTAACGTAGTTCAGGTTACAAAGAACAACAATGTCTATACGGCTATTGTCAATGTTCCGAAGATGACAGTAACGTCTTCCAGCGCAGGGGCGATTAAGGTGTCAGCCGCGGGAAATGTTTAATGATAACCACGCCGGAAATCCCGTGACTTTAGTCATGGGATGGATAGGTAGCTATTAAGCCCCCTTATGGGGCTTTTTTTGTTTCTGTATGTTTTTGATCATTGAGTATGTTTTTGGTCATTGATATCGCTCGGAGACCAAAGATGACATCTCTGATTAATCAATGGGGTTGACGACCTTAAAGAAAGACCATTCTTATGAGTGGTCTTTTTGCGACCGGATTGCCTGTTATGTCGTACCCTGCTATACTTAGAAACGTCAAGTACGACAGGCAACTAATAGCTGCTTTCGTTAGAAAGGAGAATTGAGATGCATATTTCAAATCAACGTGCATTAGAAATTATCGAAGACGTTCCAGAACAACCAAAAGCACATCCAACAACAAATGATAATCCGCGCTCGTGGATGCCCTTAGCCGCATTTTGCGGCATGAGTATTGGCAGCAGCATCCTGTTTGTCCCCATCGAGGTGATCTTCTTAAAAAATGATGCATGGATCTCCTGCGTGTCATCTGACGGCTTTATTCATCTGCTGCAAATGATGATGCTGTTGATGATGGCCATGGTCTTATTTCTGATGGGCTTCGCATTCGTGTACTATCGTAAACAGCAATTAAAATGGATTGAATCAACCTTCTTGCTGGCATTTAGCGGCTTGATTATATCATTTGTCCCTACGGCCGGCATCTTAGGTTTGTTGCTGATGCTGACCAGCGGCATATGGACGACTGTTCGCGTTATTAGAATTGTGTAAGAAAACATGTTCTTTTAAGGACGTGATGAATTGCACTTTTGCCTGTTTGACACACGAATTCGAAGACCGTCTAGTAAGACGGTCTTTTTCGTGATACGATAATTAATATGAAAGACATAATCAATGTCGAAAGGTGTTGAACACGAAATGACCAAAGTCATTAAGGGAATAAAACTGCGATTATATCCCAATCAAGCTCAACAGGAACAGATATGGCAAATGTTCGGCAACGACCGTTTCGTTTGGAACCAGATGCTGGAAATGGCTAAGGAACGCTATCAAAACAATCCGAACAGTCTTTTCGTCAATGAGTATGGTATGAACTATC
>Ga0256871_1001150_pt1 | contig 12623 bp, 12 predicted proteins | sample RumenRJG_07RNA_FD_185439 | JGI IMG/M metagenome (GOLD analysis project Ga0256871, IMG submission 185439) | Metatranscriptome of bovine rumen microbial communities from Lethbridge, Alberta, Canada - Rumen RJG_07 (Metagenome Metatranscriptome) | ecosystem: Host-associated > Mammals > Digestive...
CGCACTCATTACGATCACGTGCGGACCGGAAATACCTTCCCCGCCGTTCCCCGTATCGCCGGATTGGCCGGCACTCTTCTTTCCAAGGGTCTCTCTCTGGCGGACGCCGAAACGATGCTGCTCATCGGTAACGACAAGCGCGAGTTTGTCGAAGCGGACGCCTTCCTGTATCAGCGCATGGGTACCGACGACCATCCGCACCCTGCCGGATTCGATTTGCCCGTACAAAATCCGTTTTTCCTTCTGCGTCAGGCTCCCCACCAGCAGAGCGATCTGTGATGAATCCTCACCCGCACGCTCCATCAATTGACAGAGTGCAAGATAATGCTGACGCGCCAGCACCCCCGTCGGAACCATCATCGCGCTCTGATATCCGTTTTCAAACGCTTCCGCCATGGCAAAAAACGCAAGAATCGTCTTCCCGCTTCCGACATCTCCCTGAATCAGACGGTGTGCCGGATGCGCGGATCCGAGGTCCTCCCGGATCACCGCAAGTATCTCGCTCTGGCCCTTTGTCAGACTGTAAGGAAGCGATTCCATGATTGTTCGGGAAAGTGCCCCCGGTTTCATCGGGAAGCGGTTCCGCGCTTCCGAATTCCGTGTCTTTAATCTCGCGACTCCTGCTAAAAAGAGAAAGAAATCGTCAAAAATCAGGCGCCGTCTCGCCTCCCGCATCTCTTGATCCGATCCGGGAAAATGAATATTCCGAATCGCTTCCGCTCTTCTCTGGAGTTTCCGGGAAGACAGGATTTCCTCCGGCATAAACTCAGGCAGCACAAGTCCCGACGAAAAACACGCGCCGACCGTTTTTTGTATCAGCTGATTGGAAACTCCCCGGGTCAGTGAATAAACCGGAAGAATCCGTCCTTCCACCTCTCCGTACTCCGACGGGGTGTATATTTTCGGATGCTCCATCACAAGCCGGTTTCCTTTTTCGACGACCGGACCGCGGAAAATAAGCCGCATCCCGGGACGCAGTCGCGTCCGGAGATACGGCATATGAAACCATTCCGCCTGAAGTTGTTTTTCCCCATCGGACAGAAGAGCGATGGTGATCGAGTTGTTTCCGAAGGAGCGCACGGACGGCGTTTTCAGAACCGCCGCCTCGACCGCGCACACTCCGCCGGGCACGATGCAGCCGACGGAAACGGGACTTTTATAGTACTCATATCCGCGCGGATAGTACTGAAGAAGGTCCTCCTGCGAATAAATTCCGAGCTTTCCGAACAGTTTTTCCGTCTTTTCTCCGATTCCCTTCAGATCACGCAATGAATGCATAGTCACTCAACCGAAATGATGCAGTAGTAGACCGGCTGCCCGCCATCGTTCAGCTCTACGTCGCAGTCCGGATACTGTTCCTGCAGTCTCTGCTGCAGCTTCTCCGCATCCTCGGCGGAAAAGCCTTCGCCGTAGTAAACGCTGATGAGCTCGGCTTCCTCCCCCATCATCTTCTCTACGGAACCGACCGCGACGTCGGAGACGGACTTACCGACACAAAGGATCCCGCTGTCGCCGACCGCCATGATGTCTCCCTTGTGAATCTCGACGTTATCGACCGATGTATCGCGGATCGAATAGGTGATCTGGCTCGTCTGCACCGAACGGATCGCTTCCTTCATCGCCTCCTCGTTCTCCTCAGGGGAGGAATCCGGCGAGAAGTTGATGACGGCGGTGATCCCCTGTGGAACGGTCTTCGTCGGGATTACGATGATCTTCTTATCCTCCGTCAGATCGCGGGCCTGATTCGCCGCCATGATGATATTTCCGTTGTTCGGATATACAAAGATCGTCCTTGCATTGACCCTGCCGATCGCGTCGATAAAATCGTTTGTGCTCGGGTTCATCGTCTGACCGCCGGAGATCACGCAATCCACCTGCAGTCCCTTGAAGATCTCCTCAAATCCGGCCCCCGCGCTGACTGTGATAAACCCGTAGTCTTTTCTGGCCGCTTCGGATTTTGCCGCGGCCTCTTCCGCAGCAGCCTGTTCCTTCGCCAGCTTTTCGGAATGGCGGATCACACGCTCGTGATGTTCCACGCGCATATTGTCGATCTTCATATTCGTGAGGGGGCCGAAAGTCATGGCCCGGCTGATCACCTGTCCCGGATCATTTGTGTGAACATGAACCTTGACAAGATCGTCATCTGCGACGAGAACGATCGAATCGCCCATCGAATTCAGATATTTCTTGAAATCATGGATCTTCTCCTGCGGCATCGGCTGATCGAGATTGACAATAAACTCGGTACAATAGCCGAATTTAATCTCTTTCTCCTCCGCACCCGCTTTTGCCGCGAACGGTGCGGATGCCGCCTTGTTCGCCATGACCTGCTTCACCTTGTCCGGATCGAATGTCCCGGTCATCTCCTGAAACGCGCCCTCGAGCACGGTCATCAGACCTTTTCCTCCGGAATCGACGACCCCGGCTTCCTTCAGGATCGGGAGCATTTCCGGCGTCTCGGCGAGCACCTCATTGCCGTGCTCAAGCGCTCCCGAGATCAGAACCTCGAGCGATACCGGTTCGCCGGTCTCCGGGTCCACCGTATCCGCATTCTCTCTGACGTATTCCGCGACTCCCTTCGCGACCGTCAGAATCGTTCCTTCCTTCGGTTTCATGACGGCTTTATAGGCGGTCTCGACTGCCTTGCCGACTGCCTCGGCCAGAATCGCGGCCGTGATCTCATCCGTGTTTCTCACAACCTTTGTGAAGCCGCGGCAGAGCTGCGAGAGGATGACGCCGGAGTTTCCGCGGGCGCCCCGAAGAGAGCCTCCCGAAATTGCCTTTGAGAGTTCCTTCATCGTCGGTTTGTCAAGAGCGCGTACCGCATCCACCGCAGACATGATCGTCATCGTCATGTTCGTCCCGGTATCACCGTCCGGAACCGGGAAAACATTCAGCTCGTTGATCATTTCCTTATTTATTTCAAGATTCACTGCTCCCGCGATAAACATGCGGGAAATCTGTTCTGCATTCAATGTATTTGATGACAAAGCTTATCCTCCTCAGAAATCAGTCAATCACACGAACACCTTCGACGAGGATCCGGATATTCTCGATCTCCATTCCGGTGAATTCTTCGACCTTGTATTTTACACTGTCAATCAGATTTTCCGCGACTGCAGGGATGCTGACGCCGTATGACATGATCACATGAAATTCAAGTGAAATCCGGTTGTTGCTGATCACGACATTGATTCCATGCTGAAGACTGTCTTTTTTCAGGAGGCGGACGATACCGTCTTTCATATTGACCGCGGCCATGCCGACGATGCCGAAGCACTCAACCGCGACACTACCCGCATATGTGGCGATTACTTCCGGACGGATGACCACTTCACCCATGTCTGTATCAATTCTGCCCTTCATCACGAGCTCCTTTCCATTCATTCATTAAAAACAGGCGCACCTGCATTCCCATGTTTTTCGGGCGCACATGCGCGCACATGTCCGCTCATATTATACCGTATTTCCCTCTGAAATGAAATAGCCGCCGAAATATCATTTTTGTGACACTTTCCGCTTGCAATGCCTCTGTATTTCTGTTAGAATACCAATGTTGTGAACGCAAACTGCGTCCCATCGAAGATCGAAATCCACTCCGGGGAGGTGTTACAATGGCAAAATGCAGTATCTGCGGTAAGAATGTTCATTTTGGCAACAATGTCAGCCATTCTCATAGAAGATCAAACAGAATCTGGAAATCGAACATCAAATCCGTTCGTGTTAAAACCGAGGGCGGTGCCAAGAAGATGTATGTCTGCACTTCCTGCCTGAAAAGCGGGAAAGTCGAGCGTGCATAAGTGCGCGGCCTGAATATTGCGAAAAAAGAGAGCCACCGCAGTTGCGGCGGCTCTTTTGCTTTTATTCTGTCTTCTCTCCGAATGCTTCCCGGATCTTTTCATCCTCCGAAGTACTCGTGTCTTTTTTTGTGAAACGGGAGACGATTCCCGGAACCATGTCGATAATTTTCGCGACCGCATCCTGGTTTTTCAGATTGATGACGCGAACCGATCCGTCCTTTTCGATCTGGAGAACCGCACTCGGCGACATCTTCGCTCCCATGCCTCCGCCGCCGTTATCCTTCTCTTTTGCCGAGAACGCGCCCGCGCCCAGTCCGAATGATACGTCTGACAGCGGGAGCAGAATGCTGTCTCCGGCCTTCACCGCTTCGCCGACGATCGTCTTCGTCGAAAGAAATCCGTCCAGTCCTTTGAAAAGGGCTTCCACCGTGCTGTCGAGATTGTTTTTTTCCTGATCTGACATATTCGTACCTCCTGTGAAGATCGGTTGCTGCTGTATAAATTTCCTGATAGATAAGCTTTTTCCGCTGTCTTACTGTCTTTGCCGGCCGCGCCGCACAGAGCGGATCATATTTTTCACTTCCTGATTCAATAACAGGCCCAGTCCTTCCTTCAGAAGAACGATCAGAAAGAAACGGCCGCGCGCTTTTACATCCGCTTCCAGCTTCTTTTCTGTAAAATCCGGAGCGATGCACAGTCCCTCCGGGATCACCGGAAGAATCCACGAAAGAGCGCCAAGCGCCATCCCGGTGTACGCAGGATCATCAAAACCGAATTCGACGATTCCATCGATCTTTTTCGGAGCAGCATGACGGATCATCTTCAGGCCGCGCCGCTTTATCTCATCAAAGGCTCCTTTGTATTCTTCCGATCTCAGAATCCCGAGTCCGTACTTTATTTTATCATAGATCGTGTTCACACGGGAGCGGGAACCTCCGGATGTGTGGCGGCCTTCCGCGTTCTTCCCCTGTTCCTCACCGGTGCTTTCCCGGCTGCTTCGTGTCCCGGATTGATTTTCTTCGGGAACCGCCGCCGGCTTTTTTTCTGCAGCTTCGGACGGTTTTACTTCGTGCGATCCGCTTCTTCGCCCCCGGATCCCCCGGATCAGTTTCAGCAGCGGAATGCCGAAAAGATACAGTTCCACTCGGTTTGCCCCGTCTCCGAAGCAGGCACTCAGGCGCAGAACAATACCGAGCCAGGACAAACCGGCCGTCCCGTAAAACTTATCCCCATGTCTGTGAACATCTCCGCGGTATGAAAACGGAGTGAACAGCAGAAGGAGGATCAGAATCAACAGGACGAGCAGGATGATCAGAACCACCTTCAGCGCCGCGAGGAGGATGTGGCCGATCACAGAAAGAATACTCAGCAAAATCCCGGCCATATCTACACCTGCCCTTCCGGATGAAGAAACCAGGAACGGATGTCCTGCGCCTGATCCCGGACGTAGACACAGCGTGCGATTTCCATCGTGACTTCGATCGCTTCTTTTTTTCCGACCGCGATCCCGACAATCATCGGCAGACGGCGCACCGCGTTCGCCCTTCCGATCAAAGAAGATGCCCGCACGAGATCCAGCTGATCCGTTCCGTTTGAAGCAAGCGTAATGAGGTACAGTCCGTGCACAAAATCCAGTTCTTCTGCACGGCTGACAATTTCCTCCGTATTTTGTCCGGCTTTTTGCCCGACAAACAGATCACGATACCACTTCATCAGCTCCGAACTCTCCATATTAACGCTCCGGTCAGGGCGCCGATCGTATTATTGATGATATCATCCACATCAAACCAGCCGACCCGGAAGATCAGCTGCAGCGTTTCCGTCGCCAGAGAGATAAGAAAACACAGCAGAACCACATCGATGACCGTATGCTTCCGGACTTTCCGGAATACAAGCGGAAGCAGATATCCCATCGGTATAAACAGCAGAATATTCAGAATGATACCGCGGACCGGCATCACGGAACCAGAGCGGAGCGCCCTGCGGACAGCCGCAAAGGGCCGCAGCTCCGCGCCGGTAGCATACGGCACATCGATCTCGTTTCGCGAAAGGAGGGTCAGATAGATGTACGCCGCAGCATAAACCGCGAAGATCATTTCGGGAAGATACCGGAGTCCTGAATGGCGGTTCGAAACCGCCTCCAGCTCCGGGATGAAAAACCCGAGGCTGACCGTCGCAATCAGCAGAAAGGCTATTCTGGATGTAAAAATATGCATCATATCGAGTCAAAACCGGCTACTTATCCGGCAAAATATTTCTGAAAGATCTGCTTCGCCGCATCGACCGCGGGGGCGTTTCCGTTTCCCCCGTCCTCGATCAGAACACAGACTACGATGTCCTCTCCGCCCGTCCGGGAAAATCCTGTGAACCAGGAGTGCGCTTTTCCCTCGCTCACATCACCGTACTGCGCGGTACCCGTCTTTCCCGCGATGTGATAGGGAAGATCATTCAATGTGGACGCCGTTCCGTTCTGAACGACTGCCTCCATGATGGAAGTGAGCTGATGCGCCTCATCGGCGGTCATGACCGTTCCCGCTGATTTGGAATTGATCGTTTTCACGACTGCGCCGGATGTATTTTCGATACGCGAAATAAAATTCGGTTCCATCATCGTACCGCCATTCGCGACCGCATCGGCGATCATACACATCTGCATCGGAGTTGCGAGCGTCTCTCCCTGTCCGATCCCAGTCTGCATCGTCAGCTGATTCGGCGTGTTCTCATCCAGCGTAAATTTGCTCTTCGAGGAAGGCAGGTCCAGGCTGTAGCTTGCATTGAATCCCAGCTCTTCCGCCGTTTCCCGCAGAATCTTTTTATCAATTTTTTCAACGGCCATCGAAGCGAATGCACAGTTGCAGGAGTTCGCCATCGCGTCGGCGAACGTCTCCTCTCCGTGCGCCTTATTGCCCGCGCAGTGAATCGTATAACCGGAATTTTCAAAACTTCCGGTACAGCGGAATGAAAAATTGTCGAAGGTGCCATACTGGCGGAGATACGCAAGCGCCGTGACGATTTTAAAGGTCGATCCCGGCGGATACAATCCCTGCATCGCACGGTTGACAAACACGCCGCTCGACTCATTCTCCTCACTTGTCAGCGTGCTCCAGTCCTGAACAATCGAATTCGGGTTGAACGCAGGCTTGCTCACGTCGGCAAGAACATTGCCCGTATCCGCGTCCATGACGAATACCGCTCCCTTATGTTCACCGATGGCATCGCTCGCCGCCTGCTGAAGATTCACATTCAGCGTAGTGACGATATTATCGCCCTTCTTTTTCTCGTCTTTTATATCGCTTGATACCTGATCGGTCAAATCTGCGTGGGACGTCAGAAGCACACTGTTCTCGGAAGATTCGAGACCGCTCGAGCCGTAGTCCAGATAACCGACGGTATGGGCGAACAGATCGCTGTACGGATAGACGCGGGTCTCATTTCCCTGTGCGTCGATATCCGTCCGCGCCAGCACGGTTCCGTCGCCGGCAAGAATCGATCCGCGGGTGACCTTCTCCGCGAGCTGCTCCGTCCTCTTATTATACGGACTGTTCAGAATATCATCCCTCTCGGCGACCTGAAAATACGCCATATACACCGCGAGACTCAAAAAAAGCAGGACGCACACCAACGACACGATCCGATAGGGACGGACCGACTTTCGCTGCCGCTTTCTGGCGATATTTTCAGTAGTTGAGGCTTTTTTCCGTTTCATCTTCTATTTTCCTCGAAAGATCGTCGATATCCACATCCTGCTTTTCCTGCGGAAGACTGTCCTGATACGCTTCAAGGGTTTTCCGGAGCTTTTTCTCATCCGCCGTATCCCTCCTTCTGTTCTCAGAAGGCTTTACCGATGCGGGTCCTGTCACCTTTCTGCTGCCCGCCGGGGCAGGTCCTGTGACCCGCACATCAACCGGACGCTCCTTCCGGTTTGAAACGGCACGGGTCCCTGTCGTATTCCGTTTCGTAAATCCGCGAAGCACCCGCGTACCCATCCCGGCGGATGGACGCGTATCGCGCTGCGCACGATTCATCTGCCGCTCTTTTTCATTCTGCCTGCGGATAATCTCCTCGAGAAGTTCATGCTCCTCATCCTCATCCTCACGGATCATGAAGAGTCCCTGAATGATCGCCAGCATGATCATGGTGCACATGACCGAGCTTCCGCCGTAGCTGACCAGAGGAAGCGTGATTCCCGTCATCGGGATAAATTTCGTCGTTCCTCCGACGGTAAGGAATACCTGAAATGCGTACTCCGTCCCCAGTCCGATCGACACCAGGCGGTAGAATCGGTTCGACAGCTTCGTTGAAATCGAAACAATCTGGAGATACATGCTCATGCAGAGGAAAATCAGACAGATTCCGAACAGAACGCCGAGTTCCTCGCAGATCGCCGCGTACGTAAAGTCCTCTTTCGCGAGCGGGATCATCTCCGGATTTCCCTCAAACAGACCGGTTCCGAACCATCCGCCGGCACAAACTCCGAAGAGTGCCTGAACGATCTGATATCCGGTTCCCTCATAATCCGCGAACGGATTTTTCCAGACTTTAACACGCACACGCACATGAGAAAACAGGTGGTACGCCGCGACCGACGCGGCAGCCATACCGCCGACTCCCAGAAGCGCATACCGTCCCTTCTTCGTCGCGACGGTTACCATGACGATATATGCGACGAAATAAATCAGAGCCGCGCCCAGATCTTTTGAGAGCACCAGAATTCCGACATGCATCGCAGCCAGGACTGTCACCACCACGACACGGCGGAAACTCACATCATTTCTCAACATCGAAGCGATGAAGAAAACGAACGTGATTTTGACAAATTCCGAAAACTGAAAGCTGACCCCTCCGATCGTAACAGAAAGGTTTGCCCCTCCGCTGATCCGTCCAAAAGCGAATACCGCTCCAAGAAGCAGAATCCCGAGAACCGCATAGATCCATCCGAGATTTCTCATCGTCTTGACTCTGCGGATGATTACCGGAATCACCAGACCGAGTGCCGAGGATCCGGCGACGATAATCAGCTGTTTGATCGCCGTCGATGTCCCGAGCCGGGACTGGATGACGAAGCCGATCGAAAGCAGCATACACATATTATTCAGTACGGCAAGCGACGCTTTCTTGTAGATCAGCCGGTAGAGCAGCTGGATCAGCACTGTGTAAAGCACAAGACCTGCGAGAATGACAAGCATCTTCACGTCTCCGCTCTGCATGAAAAGGATGATGAACGCACTCCCATCAAAAATCAGCATGATCGCGAGCTGGCTGTTCGCCCGTCCCCTCCGCTTCACGGCATCCTTCTGGCCGATCGAAATCAGCGCCAGAAATGTGTACAGTGCCATCAGAAAGAGAAGTACATATTTTGAAATTTGTACAATTATTTCCTGCATCGTGTTTTTCCTGTCAGTCGCACGGTTACTGTACTCCTCTTCGAAAATGCCCGTGCGTCACCGGAAACGAAAGTTCCGGCCGCTTTCCGGAGCGTGCATTTTCAAATGCAGTGAGTACCTGATCCGCAGTCTCTTCCGTCTCCATGGTAAAAGAAATCCGGAAAGACGCGGCGCCGACGCGCCGGACATCATCAAAATCCTGAAGAAGGCTCGTCGGTAAACTATTATATATCACGTTGTAACAGAAATCGCAATCGCACCGCACCGGAAATGACGCGCCCTTACGGTCCGTAAGATTCAGTATCCTGCCCTTGCGGTCACAGCCGGATATCGTCCGCCGGACGCATCCTGCTGAAATCATCATAGGCGCCCGCCCGTAGATCACGAGTTCCGAGGCGGAATTGTCGCGCCCGAGCATTTCTCTGAAATTCAGCTCGAGCGGAATCGTGTTCCGGTTCATGCCGAACCCTTCGATGTAACGGATCGCCCGGTTGTTCATTGTGTAAAGCGCGCCGTCAGCGATCGCAGATCCGATTCTTCCGACGGACTCAAGCAGTCCTGCCCCGTCGAGGCTTCTCGCCAGGATTCCCTCGATTTTCGCTTTCGATCCGATTCTGCAGAGCATCCGGCCGATTCTGTCATAATCGCCGGAACGAACGATCCACGGAAGCGCAATCCGAAGCTTCAGCAGCTCCCCGGTTCCGATCCCATATCTCTCCAGCGACCCGTCCGAAGCGAGACGGTCCGCGAGAACGATCGGAAGAATCACGCCGCATACCGCATGCTTGTGTTTCAGCGCCGCGTGCAGCTGTCCCGTGTCCGAGACGCTCACAAATAACGGCCGGGAAGAAGGACGATTCTCTTCTTTTTCAGGCCGGCGAACATCCGCCGCCTCCCGGCGGATATCATTTCGGTGATATGGCGCAACGATCGCTTCCTGCAGTTTATCCGCCGCATCCCGGCGCAGACGATTCAGCTCGCCGACCGGAATAAACAGCGGATCGTCTCCGTTCTTCCGGATCTCCAACCGCTTCGGATCGAACGGACTCTGACCGAATTTTCCAAGCTGCGCCAGAATTCTCTCATCGGACATCGGACGGCTGACGGCTCTCTCCGCCGGCTGTCCGTACGCAACAGCCGAACGATCTCCGCTTTGCAGCGTCAGCTTCGTTTTCGTGCCGACACCGATCTCAAGCAGGCCGCTCACAGGCAGCCGGTCCTCGTCTCTGCCGAGTTCTTTACGGATCTCCCCATAGAGTTCCTGGACCCTTCGTGAACTCCGTATATCCGGATCACTGTTTCTCCGGTTGTCGAGTGCAATCATATCGGAGGATCCGCGCGAGTGATAATACCCGTCCGTAAAACCGTCGCGGCTGAACAGCAGTTCGAGGTATTCAAGATCGCCCGGATCGGTCCGGTACGCGTCCGGATCCTCAAAATAGCGGTCAATATTTTTTCGGTAAATCCTCGTCACGCCCGCCGTGTATTCCGGTTTTTTCATCCGCCCCTCGATCTTAAACGATGAAATCCCGGCCCGGATCAGATCCGGAAGGGCCGGAAGCGCACAGAGGTCTTTCATATTCAGAGGATACACTCTGCGATTTCCGGTACCGTCTGCTTTAAACGGCAGCCGGCAGATACCGGCGCATCTTCCCCGGTTTCCGGAACGACCTCCGATCATACTGCTCATCAGACACATACCGGAGTAGGAATAACACATCGCACCGTGGATGAAGCATTCCACTTCAACTCCCGTCTTTTCGCGGATTTCCCGGATCTCCGGAAGTGTGAGCTCCCGGGCGGGCACAATCCTGGTGAGGCCGCGTTTTGCGAGAAGGCGTGCGCCTGCAGCACCGGTGACTGCCATCTGCGTGCTCGCGTGAATCGGAAGTAGCGGAAACACCCGGCTTATATAATCAACCGCCCCGAAATCCTGCACGATCACGCCGTCCAGGCCGCGCCGGACGTATGGCTCCAGAAAATCGCCGAGATGCTCCTCCAGCTCCTCTTCTTTTTCCAGCGTATTCACCGTCAAATACAGTTTTTTTGCCGTAAAAATGAACGAAATCGATTGCCCGTAGAAGTTCCTGTTCATCCGGATTTTCCGCGTAGGCTCTCGCACCGAAATCGCGTCCACCGATGTAAATGGCATCGGCCCCGGCCTTCACCGCTGCGTGCAGCGATTCAATTGATCCTGCCGGTGAAAGCAGCTCCGGCTTATCCTCTGTTCTTTGCATATCTTCTGCTTCGTTTCAGATATTTATCGTTCAGCTTCCTGGCCGGATGCTGTTCCGGCTCATCCTTATCGTGCTTCGGCTCATCCGTTTCGTGCTCCGCCACATCCGTTTCGTGCTTTGGCTCATCCGCTTCGGTCTCCGCCCCATCCGCTTCGGGAACACCCGCGTCCTGCTCCGTATAAGCCGGCGATTCCGTATCCGGAACTTCTGCTGCGTACGCCTCAGGATTCTCCGGCATCTGTGCGGCCCGGGGCTGCGTCACGGATGCGGGAACGGACCGTTCGCTGTGCGAAGAAAGCGCATACTCCAGTTCATGGATGCGTGCCTGCGCGTTCGCGAGATCCTGTTTGACCGAATACCATTCGCCGTCCCTCGCTTCGATGTCCTCCTCGAGCGCGTCCGCGCGGTTCTTCGCCTTATAATAATCATCCGCGACATTCAGTGCGAGGAGAATCGTCTTCATCTCCGCACTCTGTCTGGAATATCCGGGCATCTCCTTCATCTCATTGATTTTATTATTGATATAAAACGCGACGTGTTCCAGATATTCAGTGCTCTCGTAACCGCCGATCGATACGGATTTTCCGTCAATCATGACCTTGATCGTATTCTTTTCAGACATTCCGCTTCTCCTTTAACTGGAGCTTTCAGGATAAGGAATCCCGAGATGCTCGTATGCTTTTTCTGTCGCGACCCTTCCGGTCGGTGTTCTCATAAGAAATCCGTTCTGAATCAGATATGGCTCGAGAACATCCTCGATCGTACCCGCGTCTTCACCGATCGCAGCTGACAGTGTATTCAGCCCGACGGGACCCCCGCCGAATTTTTCGATGATCACCTGCATAAGGTTCCGGTCCGTACGATCAAGTCCGTAACTGTCCACCTCAAGAAGATCCAGTGCAAATTTTGCGATGTCGCCTGTGATGTCGCCGCCGTAGCGCACCTGCGCGAAATCACGGACCCGCTTCAGCAGCCGGTTTGCAAGCCGCGGTGTCCCGCGGGAACGCTTCGCGATCTCACTCGCCCCCGTGTCATCGATCGCGACGCCGAGCACAGCTGCCGACTTTCTCACGATCTCGGCGAGCTCATCCTGCGTATAATACTCCAGATGGTGAATCACGCCGAACCGGTCGCGGAGTGGCGCAGTCAGAAGACCGATCCGCGTCGTCGCCCCCACGAGCGTAAAATGCGGAAGATCCAGC
>Ga0256871_1001156_pt1 | contig 12585 bp, 13 predicted proteins | sample RumenRJG_07RNA_FD_185439 | JGI IMG/M metagenome (GOLD analysis project Ga0256871, IMG submission 185439) | Metatranscriptome of bovine rumen microbial communities from Lethbridge, Alberta, Canada - Rumen RJG_07 (Metagenome Metatranscriptome) | ecosystem: Host-associated > Mammals > Digestive...
AAACGAATTGCTGCAAAAAATGACAGGAGAGAACATATTTGGAAATGGATTCCTACACCGACATCTGGAACCTGGTCAAAGAGTACTGCAAAGACAAAGAGACGAACACAATCTATTCCCTCTGGATAGAGCCGTTGAACCTGGTCTCCTTTGAGGAGAACCGGGTCGTCCTCTCTACAACGTCTTTCAAATCCAATATTGTCCGGAATAAATTCATGGACCTTCTTACGGAGGCCTTTGAGGCTATTCTCGGCTTTCCCATTGAGATTGATATCACTGCCGACAATGAGACTCCGGCACCCGGACAGACCGTCTCAGAGCAGGTTAAAGAGGATCCTGGTACTTACTCCGGAAATCCGGAGCTCACATTCGACACCTTTGTTGTGGGCTCCTCTAACAAATTTTCCCATGCAGCAGCTCTGGCCGTTGCATCCACTCCGGGAAAAGCCTATAACCCGCTGTTCATCTATGGAAATTCCGGTCTTGGAAAGACCCATCTCCTAAACGCTATCTGCGGTGAAATCAAAAAGGACAATCCGGACGCAAAAATCATCTACACCTGCGGCGAGGACTTCACCAATGAACTCATCAAGTCCATTGAAAAAAAGACCATGCAGCAGTTCCACGATAAGTATAGAACCGTCGACGTCCTTCTCATGGACGACATCCAATTCATCGGCGGTAAGACCCAGACCCAGGAGGAGTTCTTCCACACGTTCAACGCCCTGGTCAATGACAGTAAACAGATCGTTCTCACATCCGACCGGCCTCCAAAAGAAATTCCGCTTCTGGAGGAACGAATCAAGACCCGCTTTGAGTGGGGACTTCTCGCAGACATCCAGCCGCCGGACTTTGAGACCAGAATGGCCATCATCCGGAGAAAAGCGGAATATTATAACCTGGAACTGTCCGATGAGGTCGTCCAGTACATCGCCGAAAAATTGAAGAGCAACGTACGGCAGCTTGAGGGTACGGTGAAGAAAATCAACGCCTACTATACCATTAGCGGACAAAAGCCGTCCATCGCCATGGCCCAGAAGGCCATAAAGGATATCTTAAGCGACAATGAACCGGTTCCGGTCACCATTGACAAGATATTGAATGAGGTCGCCCGCACTTACGGCATTTCTGTAGAGGACATCACATCCACAAAGAGAAACGCCAATATTTCCAAGGCAAGACAGGCTGCCATGTACATTGTAAGGCAGATCACAAATCTCTCCATGGAGAAAATTGGAGAGGCGTTTGGCAATAAACATCACTCCACAGTCATCTACAACATTGAGCAGGCTGAGAAGGACATGAGGACCAATGCCTCAGTAAAATCCACCATTCAGGGAATTATCAACAATATCAACGAGGAAAACCAGAACTTCTAAATTCACTTTTCCACTTTTCCACTGACAATTAACAGTGAACATTCCACGTATTTCACAGCGGAAAAGTTTTCCAAAAACTATCCGCTGTTTTGGAAGAAACATTTCGGATAGCTCACAAAAAAGATTCTTCGCAACAGAATGCGAAAAAACAGGATTTTCCGAAAATTCCACCGCCTCTACTAATATTACTAAAAATTAATACTTATCTTTTTTAAATACGTAAGGTTTTGAAGGAGGACATATCCATGAAGATTCGCTGCAATACTCAGCTGCTGAGTGAGGCATGCCAAAATGTACAGCGTGTTGTCACCACAAAGACCACAATACCGGCCATTGAGGGAATTTTGCTCCGCGCTGAGGACGGAAAGCTCCAGCTCACCGGTTATGATCTGGAAGTCGGTATCATGACGACTCTGGACATCAATGTGGAAGAAGAGGGCAGCATTGTACTCAACGCAAAAATCCTCTGTGATATCCTTCGCCGTCTCCCGGCAGAGACTGTCACCATTGAGGCAGACTCCAGACAGGCCTGCCGCATCCGCTGCGGTGATGCAGAGTATAAGCTCATTGGCATTGCAGCAGATGAATACCCGGAACTTCCAACGGTCAACGACTCCCGCCCGGTCATCATTGACAGTGACCTTCTGAATGATATGATCCGGGAGACCATTTTTGCTGTCTCCACCAACGACACAAAGATGATCCATAATGGCATCAAATTTGAAATCAATCCCGGCGAACTCCGTCTGGTTGCCGTAGATGGTTTCCGTATGGCCATTCGAACGGAATCCATCAAATATGATGAAGAGCCTTTCCACTTTGTGGTTCCCTCCAAGACGCTGAACGAAGTCAGCAAGCTTCTGGACAGCAGTGAAGTTGCTGCCATGAATGTTGCCAAGAGACATATCATTTTTGAAATTGGCTCTTACACCATTATTTCCCGTCTTCTTGACGGTGAATTTCTCGACTACAGCGCGGCCATTCCAAAATCCTCTTCCACCACTGTGGAAGTTGACGTGGAGAATTTTATCCACAGCATTGAGAGAACATCTCTTCTTATCACGGATCGGCTGAAGAGCCCGCTCCGCTGTGTATTTGAGGACAACAATATCAAGATTTCCTCCTCAACTTCTCTCGGTACAGCGGAGGACCGCATTCCGGCAAAAATAGAGGGAAATCGTGTAGAAATTGGTTTTAATAACCGTTTTCTTCTGGATGCGTTCCGTGCCTGCAGCTGTGAGACCGTAAAAGTTTCTCTCAATGGAGCACTCTCTCCCATTACCGTCGTACCCATGGAGGGTGAAAAATTCCTGTATCTCATTCTTCCGGTACGCCTTCGTGGAGAACACTGATATGGCGGAAAAAAATCCACTTCCTATTACTACAGAGTATATCCGTCTTGACAGTGCGCTCAAATTGAGCGGAGTTGCTTATTCTGGAGGAGAGGCAAAAATTCTCATTCAGGAGGGCAATGTACTTGTTAACGGAGAACCCTGTATCCACCGTGGAAAAAAGCTTAAGCCCGGCGACACGTTTTCCATCTCCGGATCAGAATTTGAGGTTGTCAGAGAATGAAAGTTAAGTCCCTCCAAATCCGGGACTTCCGAAATATAGAGGCCATGGAATTTGAGCCCTCCGAGGGTGTCAATGTGATCTTCGGGGAGAATGCTCAGGGAAAGACCAATCTTCTTGAGGCCATCTGGCTCTTTACGGGTATGCGTTCCTTTCGCAATACCCGGGAAAAAAATCTCATCCGTTTTGGCGAAGAACGCTCTGTTCTCACTATGGAATATTTTAATGATGTCCGGGAACAGCAGGCGGAAATCACCATTCAGGATAAAAAGAGTCTTGTTCTGGGAGGGGTGAAAAAGCCCTCTGCCTCCTCCATGGTGGGGGAGTTTCTCGGAACAGTATTTTCTCCCAATCATCTGGAACTCATAAAAGGGGGTCCCGGAGAGCGGAGAAAATTTGTAAATCAGGCACTCTCTGAATTGCGACCGGGTTATGCCAACCGTCTCATGCAATTTCATAAAATCCTCCAGCAGAGGAATACCTTGCTGAAAGACTTGAAATATCACAGTGAACTTTTGGAGACGCTGGACATCTGGGACGAGACCTTTGCCTCCCTCAGTGCCTATCTCATTCGAGAGAGAAGAAAATATTTGGAACAGCTTATGCCGCACCTGCAAAACTTCTACTCTGGAATTTCCAGTGGAAGAGAGCAGATAGAGGCCAGCTATATAACGGGTTTTCCTCTGGAGGGAAATGATGCCTCCCAGTGGAGAGAACCTATCATTCGAACCTTACAGGAACACAGAGAAGAGGATATTCTTGCAGGATTTTCCACTGTGGGTCCTCATAGAGATGATATCCAAATCACTCTGAATGGACTCTCTGTAAAAAACTTTGGATCTCAAGGACAGCAGCGCTCCTGTGCACTCTCCATGAAAATGGCAGAGGCCGCTGTTATCCGGCAGATAACTGGCAAACAGCCAGTTGTTTTGCTGGATGATGTCATGAGCGAGCTGGACAGCAGCCGGCAGGACTATATCCTAAATCATATTGAGGGATGGCAGGTTTTTCTGACTTGCTGTGAGCCATCTGGAATTCTGCTGTCTAAGCAGTCCGAAAAGGGAAATCTCTTTGAAATAAAAGGAGGATGCCTATGTTCCTCCACTTAGGGCAGCTGACTGTCATTCCGACGGACAGCATTCTGGGAATTTTTGATCTTGACAATACCACAGTCTCCAAGAGTACCAGGGATTGTCTCAAAAACGCCGAAAAGAGCGGATGCGTTGTCAACGTGTCCATGGAACTTCCAAAGTCATTTGTCGTTTGCCTTGACGACAAGGGGGAGGAAAAATTTTATCTCTCCCAGCTCTCCTGTTCCACTCTTTTGAAACGACTCGAAACAGGCGGCTTCACCGGCGCCTGATGGTAATAACTTGTTTTGGAGGTATCGTCTTTTGGATATGAAATATTCCGATCCGGAAGCAATCGTAGAAAACGAGGAGAATACAGCGGAGGAGACCCCGGAAATTACAGCCGAGGAGGCCGCTGTGGAAAAACTGGAGGAGAAGGTCGAAGAAGCCGTCGAAAAGATTGGTGACTTTGACGATGTCCAGGAAATGGACACCTCTGTTACAGAAAACTATGATGCCAATTCCATCCAGGTTCTGGAGGGGCTTGAGGCGGTACGCAAACGCCCGGGCATGTATATCGGTACGACCGGTCCCAATGGTCTCCACCATCTCGTCTATGAAATTGTAGACAACTCTATTGATGAGGCTCTGGCCGGTTATTGCACCCACATTGAAGTCAACATTCTGGACGGAGACATCATTGAGGTCCAGGATAACGGCCGTGGTATTCCGGTTGGAATCAATGAGAAGATGGGCATGTCCACGGTAACCGTGGTACTGACGGTACTCCATGCCGGCGGTAAGTTTGGCGGAAATGGATATAAGGTTTCCGGTGGACTCCACGGTGTTGGTTCCTCTGTTGTAAACGCCCTCTCAACCTGGCTTGAAGTGGAGGTCTGCCAGAACGGACACCGCTATTTCCAGCGTTTTGAGATGGGAAAGCCAGTGGCGGATCTCAAACAGATTGGAGATACCGAGGCAACTGGAACCCTCATCCGCTTTAAACCCAATCCGGATATCTTTCAGGAGACCACGGTATATGATTTTGAGACACTCCAGAGACGTCTGCGGGAGCAGGCTTTCCTGAATGCTGGTCTGAGAATTACCCTGACGGATAAGCGAACCGGAAAAGAGCAGCAGGAAACATACTGCTATGAGGGAGGAATTACCTCTTTTGTAGATTATGTCAATAAAAAGAGAGGATTTACCCCCATTCACGAGGACATCATCGCCTTCAATGCGGTCAAGTCAGACCGTGAGGTAGATATTGCCCTTGCCTATAATGACGGATATAAAGATATCATCCTGAGCTTTGCCAACAATGTACGCACCATAGACGGCGGTACTCACGAGACAGGTTTTAAACTGGCTCTCACAAGGGTATTCAATGAGTATGGTCGAAAATATGGCATCCTCAAGGACAATGACAAAAACCTCTCCGGTGAGGATGTCCGTGAGGGTCTTGTCGCAGTCATCAGCGTTAAGCTGACAGATGCCCAGTTTGAGGGTCAGACAAAGGGCAAGCTCGGAAATACCGACATTACCCCGCTGGTCTCCAAGACGGTCTATGAGAAACTCATGACCTACTTCGAGGAGCATCCCGCGGTTGCCCGTGCCATTTTCAATAAAGCGCTGGAGGCTTCCCGAGTTCGTGACGCAGCCCGGAAGGCCCGCGACCTTGCGCGCAGAAAGACAGCCCTCGAGGGAAATTCACTCCCGGGTAAACTGGCAGACTGCCTGGACAAGGGCAATGAGCTGACAGAACTCTATATCGTCGAGGGAGACTCCGCCGGCGGTTCCGCCAAGGAGGGAAGAGAACGCCAGTATCAGGCTATCCTTCCTCTCTGGGGCAAAATGCTGAACGTGGAAAAGGCAAGGCTTGATAAGGTCATTGGAAATGACAAGCTGACGCCCATTGTCACGGCACTCGGTACCGGAATTGGTGAGGACTTCGATATCTCCAAACTCCGCTACAACAAGATTATCCTTATGGCGGATGCCGATGTCGACGGTGCCCATATTAGAACCCTTTTGCTCACATTCTTCTTCCGCTATATGAGACCCCTCATTGAGCAGGGTCATGTCTATATTGCCCAGCCGCCACTCTATAAATTGTCGAAAGGCAAAAAATCTGCTTACGCCTATTCCGACGAGGAACGGGACCAGAAAATAGAGGAATTGGGCGGCAACTGTGATATTCAGCGCTACAAAGGTCTCGGTGAGATGGACCCGGTCCAGCTCTGGGAGACCACCATGGATCCAAAGACCCGCATCATGCTGAAGGTCGACATGGAAGATGCCATGGAGGCCGATGAGACATTCTCCATCCTGATGGGCGACAAAGTCGAGCCCCGTCGGGACTTCATCCAGCAGAACGCAAAATACGTTCAGAATCTTGATATCTGAGGAAGGAAATATTTATGCCGAAAAAAATGAGCTCGGAACAGCAGAAACAGAAAGAGGCTGAGTTCCGTGAAAATTTGAAGACGCAGAAAATTATTCCTGTGGACCTCGATAAAGAGATGCGCAAGTCATTTCTGGACTACTCCATGTCTGTAATCGTGGAGCGTGCTCTTCCGGATGTACGGGACGGCTTAAAGCCAGTACATCGCCGCATTCTCTACACAATGTATGAGAACAGCCTCTATCCGGAGAAACCCTACCGTAAATGCGCAGACACCGTAGGTTCCGTCCTCGGTCGATATCATCCCCATGGCGATGCATCGGTCTATGATGCCATGGTCCGTCTTGCGCAGGACTTCTCCATGCGTTATACCCTGGTGGACGGTCACGGAAACTTCGGTTCCATTGACGGCGACCCACCGGCTGCCTACCGTTACACCGAGTCCAAAATGAGCAAAATCGCCATGAAGATGCTCACGGATATCGACAAGAATACCGTGGACTTCATGCCAAACTACGATGACCGTCTGAAGGAACCCACGGTTTTGCCGTCCCGCTTCCCGAACATTCTGGTCAACGGCTCCATGGGTATAGCCGTCGGTATGGCCACCAATATTCCACCCCACAATCTGGGTGAGGTCATTGACGGCATGTGCGCGGTCATTGATAATCCGGATATTGAACTGCCGGAACTCATGGAACATATCCCCGGCCCGGATTTCCCGACAGCGGGTATCATCATGGGCCGTTCCGGAATTCGTGCCGCCTATGGCACTGGCCGCGGAAAAATAACAGTCCGCGGGCGCACGGAAATTGTGGAGAAGAAAAACGGGCGCTTTGAGATCAAGGTCTCGGAAATTCCCTACAATGTGAATAAGGCCCGTCTCATTGAGAGCATTGCCGCCCTTGTCAAGGACAAGAGAATCGAGGGTATTTCGGACATCAACGACTACTCCTCCATGCACGGCATGTACATCTCCATTGACCTGAAGAGAGACGCCAACCCGCAGGTCGTTCTAAACCAGCTGTTCCAGTACACACAGCTCCAGTCCACTTTCAGTGTTATCAATCTGGCCATTGTGGATGGCGAGCCGAAAATCCTGACCCTGAAGGAAATTCTCCAGCAGTATATCAGCTACCAGGAACAGGTCATCCGGAGACGGACCGAGTTTGAACTGGACAAGGCACAGAAGAGAGCCCATATCTTAGAGGGTCTCGCCCGTGCCATCGACATTGTGGATGAAATCATTGCCACAATCCGCGCCTGCAAAGGCGGATCCTCCGAGGCAAAACAGGCCCTCATGGACAAGTATGGGTTTGATGACCCGCAGGCATCTGCCATTGTAGCCTATCGTCTTGGACAGTTGGCCGGTCTTGAAATCAAGAAGATCATGGATGAGTTGGATGACCTCCATGCCAAAATTGAGGAGTATACCGATATTCTGGCCCATGAGGAGAGAATCCTTGAAATCGTGAAAAATGAGGCCACGGAAATCCGCAACAAGTTTGCCGACGAGCGACGCACCGAAATCTGCAATGTCAGCGGCGAGGTGGATATTGAGGACCTGATTCCTCTCGAGGAATGTGTCATTACCCTTACCAATATGGGTTATATCAAGCGCCAGACCACGGACTCCTATCGTATCCAGAAGCGCGGCGGGCGTGGTGTCAACGGCATGACTCAGAAGGAAGAGGACATTACCGAGACCATGTTTACCTGCGGAAGCCATGATGAGATCATGTTCTTCACGAACTTCGGTCGGGCTTATCGGCTGAAGGCCTATGAAATTCCGGAGGGAAGCAGAACGAGTCGGGGCATGAATATTGTCAATGTACTGCAGCTAATGCCCGACGAGAAAGTTACCTCTATGCTGCAGGTCGACCTCACTGACCCGGAGCACACCTTTGTCTGCATGGTCACAAAACATGGCGTTCTGAAGAGAACAGCCCTCTCGGACTTTAAAAATATCCGGAAGAGCGGCATCATCGCCATCAATTTGGATGAGGGTGACGAACTGGCATGGACAAAACTCACAAATGGCGAGAATGAACTCATTGTTGCCACGAGAGAGGGTATGGCCATCCGGTTCCATGAGACCGACGCCAGAGCACTCGGACGTACGGCCCGCGGCGTAAAGGCTATCACTTTCAAAAAAGCCAATGATGAGGTCATTGGTTTTGATATAGTAGACAATGACCGTACTGTACTCACGGTATCGGAGACCGGCTTCGGAAGAAGAAGCTCGGTGGAGAATTACAACGTCCAAAAGCGCGGCGGTTCCGGTCTTCTCAACTATCGCGTCGAGAAGTATGGCAAAGTTGCTGCCATCCGGATGGTAAGTGACTCCGACGACCTCATTATGATTTCTTCTAACGGTGTCATGATTCGTATTGAGGCCAGTGAGATCAACTGCGTGGCACGACCGGCAAAGGGTGTCAAGGTCATGCGAATCGCGGAAGATGATCAGCTGATCACTATCGCCACGGCGGAGCACCAGAATGAGGAGGAAGAGGAACCCTCCGAAGAAAACTAAATGAGAGGTGGGCTGCCGATGGGTAAGGAATCCAATCCGTTCAATGAGGAACTCAACGAGCAGTTTGATAAAGCATTAAAGGAATTAGACGAGCGAAACAAGCGCATAGAACAGGAGGAGAGCTGGAGGGCTAAGGAGAAGAGTGAGTCCGAATTCTGGAGAGAACAGCATCCGGACTCGGAACTTGGCCTTGAGACTGTACAGTTCTCCGACTATGACGAGGAAGATATTGGGGGTACACCTCCAGCATCCCCAGACCGCTCCCGCAGAAAACCGAAGAAGAAGAAAAAGAAGAAAAAATGGATCATTGTGGTCATCTGCATCATCCTGGTTCTTCTCATTGCCGCCTTCTTTGTGCTCAACAAATTGAATATGCTGGATGAGGACAGCAACCGTTGGATCAAGGACAACGATATCTCTGCGTCCGACATCGACAGCATCATGGACGCCGACTCGCTGAATGCCTGGCTGAAGGCCTGGGCCACCAATGGCGGAGACAAAATGAAGAGCCGCTATGTGAAGAATATTCTTCTCATCGGCGTGGACAGCAAGAGTAAGCTCTCAGACTCCATGATTTTGCTCTCCATCAACGAGAGGACCCACCAAATACATTTGGTCTCTTTCTATCGGGACAGTTACTCCTATATTCAGCGCAACGGTATTTCCCGGGGCTACTTTGGAAAACTAAACGCAGCCTATGGAACCGGTGGAGCAAAGTGTGTAGTCTCCACAATAGAGAATGACTATAAGATTAGAATTAATGACTATGCCCTGGTCAACTATGACACCTTCCCGAAAATCATTGATTCTCTGGGTGGAATCAACGTAAAGGTCACCCAGAAAGAGGCGTCTTACTTGAACCGCACCTGGCACAAGTGGTCCATGACAGGGAAGAAAATCCAGTTCCACGCCGGAAACATGCATATGGATGGCGAACATGCCCTCATGTTCTGTCGAATCCGTAAGTTGGACTCCGATGTTGGACGTACGGAGCGGCAGCGCCGGGTCATTCTGGCCCTCATGAACCGTTTCAAAAATGCATCCTGGAGCCAGCTGAACCACACCATCAATATTTTGCTTCCCAATATCAAGACCAATCTCTCCAAACGGGAAATCATGGGATATGTCAGCCAGTCCATGACGAAGGGCTGGTCAAAATATAAAGTATCCCAGATCACCATGCCCACGGAGAGTACCTGTGTCGAGGGAAGGGCTGGAAACCAGTGGATCTGGATCGTCGACTATGAGACGGCAGCCCATGAGCTTCAATTGCAGCTCTATGGACAGAGCAATATCATTTTGAAGCCAGACCGTGTATCGCCCCTTTCCTTCGGAAAGCAGAGCGGTGGCGTCAATGGAAACGCAGACCGTCTGCCGGGGCAGTACAACACAACTCAGTATGGCGACAGTTCCTATGTGGTCTATGACACTACATCGCCCAATTCGGAATACTATACCCATAGTTATTCCGGAGGTTCCTATGAACCCACAACAGCAGAGGCTGTTGATACTGGCGGGGAACTCTATGTTCCGGAAGAATAAAAAGAAGCGTCTCACAGAAGTGAGGCGCTTTTTCTATATTTTGTTTATACGTCGTCCTGTCTTAAATTGATGACAAGCTCATCATGGATTCCTGTGAGCTGTTTGTAATGGACACCCGCCGCATCAAACATGCGTTTTGAGGCGACCGTGGAGTTGGAGTCGGCATATTTGTCCGATAAATAGACAACTTCCTTTATTCCACACTGAATGATGGCCTTTGCACACTCATTGCATGGGAAAAGGGCAACATAGATTTTGCAGCCGTGGAGGTCCCCTCCGGCACAGTTCAGGATGGCATTGAGCTCTGCATGACAGACAAACGGATATTTTGTGTCCAGAGGCTGACCGTCCCGGCTCCAGGGAAAGGAGTCGTCACTGCAGCCGATGGGCAGGCCATTGTAGCCAACCGACATGATCTTATTGTCCTTGTTGACGATGCAGGCTCCGACCTGAGTATGGGGGTCTTTGCTGCGCATGGACGACAGGACGGCAATTCCCATGAAATACTCGTCCCAGGAGATATAGTTTTCACGTTTCGGCATGGCGGACTTCGATTCTCAGACGGCGAAATTGGCCTTCTTGACCAGCTCTTCCACCTCGTTCATAACAGTCTTATAGATGGTGCAGCCCTCCCGACGGAAGTCCACATTTCCCTCTTTCTGGCAGAGCATGGCAAAGGCCTCCCCAATGCTGCGGGAGACGTTGTCACTGCCCTTGCGGATGCTGAGATAGTAGAAAGAATAAGCGGAACTCTCATAGACGTCCCGATAAACTTTGGACTTAAAGTCCTCCAGCTGATTGTGCAGGGTGGCAATGGCAATGGTGGAAAGTGTGGAGGAGGGAAAATAGATGTTGACTGCTGTTTCTGCCGTGAAGAGGAAGAGAACGCCGATTTGCTGAACCACGGCACCACTGCGGAACATTTCGTCCCTGGGGTAGTCCGGGCTGATTTCTTCCATGAAGAGCTTGGCAAGATGTTTGCCAATGACCCTCGCCTTTGTGGAGTTGCCGTTTTGGCGCTCCCGGTCCATGAGTTCTACGGTGTTTAGGACTTCGCTGTTAACGTCCGCTCTGTCCTCTGCACTCCGATCCGAGGTAAAAATTTTGATGTCTTCGTCTTCCATAACAGGTTCCTCAGTTCTTTTCGGCTGCTTTCTGTTTTGCCGCCTCGGCCTCTGCCTTGCGGCGCGCACGGCGCAGCTTTGCCTGATAACTGTTGAGGGCGGCCAGATCGTCGTCCGGTGTGGTGTAGGAGCCCAGCGTAATGGGCACACGGTTGTACATGCCGCGGAAGTCACTTCCTCCGGTGGTCAGAAGCTTTTTCTCTTTGGCGATGGAGAGAAGCTGTTCCACCTGAGTCTGTGAATTCTCTGGAGCCCAGACCTCCAGGCCGTCAAGACCTTTCTCACAGAGGTCGTCAATGATTTTTTCGTAGTCCTTATACTGTCCGGGGTGGGAGAGGATGGCGACACCGCCCGCCTCGTGGATTTGAGTAATTACCTCCTCGGGATCCGGGAAACGGGGCAGAATGCTGATATTTCCCTCGACTTCCGGGTTAAAGAGGGCATTGTAGATGTCTCCGTAAATTTCTGTAGTGTAGCCGCACTCCATAAGGGCGTGCATAATATGCTGGCGGTAAATATTTGTGGAACCCGCAGCACATTTAACGACCAGTTCGGAGTTGATGGGATACTGGTGGGCGGCCTTGACCACCATGAGCTGGCTTGCCTTCCGGCGGGCCAGTGAGTTTTTCCGGCAGAGCCCCTCCAGGCGGTTGGGATTTTCAGCGAGGTAGGAGAGGATGTCAATTTCCTGATTTCGTTCTTTGTCGGCGGCAGAGAGTTCTACGCCGGGTATTACGGTGATTCCATGTCTTTTTCCGATGATTTTACCACGTACGGTGCCCGCCTGACAGTCGTGGTCTGTGATGGCGATGGTCTCAATTCCGCTGCGCTTTGCAAGTAGAATGAGATCTTCAATGCCGAGGGAGCCGTCGGAGAGGCGGGTGTGACAATGTAAATCTGCTGGCATAAAACCCTCTTGTTAGTGATTCAATGGGGATATAAAAAATAAGCAAAAATCTTT
>Ga0256871_1001165_pt1 | contig 12542 bp, 9 predicted proteins | sample RumenRJG_07RNA_FD_185439 | JGI IMG/M metagenome (GOLD analysis project Ga0256871, IMG submission 185439) | Metatranscriptome of bovine rumen microbial communities from Lethbridge, Alberta, Canada - Rumen RJG_07 (Metagenome Metatranscriptome) | ecosystem: Host-associated > Mammals > Digestive...
CGTACATTCCGTCTTTCCGGTCATTTGCAAGAACGCAGAGATCCGTAGGGAGGGATAGGAAGCCAAGAGTTGGCAAGTCCTAAACAACGGATAGCAAATAAACATTTGGAATTAGCGTTTATCTGACGCTTTGTTCTTGACGTATAGAAACTTCGCACCTTTCATATCCTGTCAAAGATCAATGCAACGATAGATGCTCATGGGTGTGTTAACACCTAGCTTTAGGCATATACCTTATTATAATAGGGTTGTGCCTAAAGTGTGGTATACATACGGCGTGGGTCTCTGCGTTGCTCATTCTGACAGGATTGGGCAATGCGAAGGCTTCTGTACGTGGAACGGGTAACAGTCATTGGCTCCACGCTTTTTTCATGCAACCTTCAAACTAAAAGCTATTAGAATCAGGAGCGGATTCTTTTATTAGAGATATGAGAATAAAGTTTTCATTCATACACCTGTTTCATCCTATTATATTGGCATTGTTCCTACTACTTGTTTCTTGCGGTAACAGTATAGAAGTTAGATGGGACCGTTCCAATGCCAATATAAAAGAAAGCCATCCTGAATTAAATGTCTACATAGAGAATTCCGGGAGCATGAATGGCTATATGTGTGATGGTTCAGAATTCAAAGACGCTGTTTATGATTATGTAAGTTCGCTGAGCAGCTATTGCAGCTCAACAAAATTGAATTACATAAATTCCGAAATCGTACCATTTAATGGTACGGTAAGAGATTTTATATGGAACCTTACACCATCAACGTTCGCCAGTGTTGCAGGTAGCCATGCTAACTCTGAATTGAGTCAGATGCTCACAAGCATTATTAGCAGAATGGGGAAAAACTCGATTTCTCTATTTGCTTCAGACTGCATTCTCGATGTTCCGCAAGGCAAAGCAGATGATTTCTTCCGTATTACCCAAACAGACATTAAGAATGCCATATTGAGCAAAGTCGCCAAGGACAAGGATTTCGCAGTAGAAATAATCCAACTAAAATCAAAATTCATTGGCAACTATTATGGCACCGATGGAACGACTGTACTTAATGGTGAAGAACGCCCATACTATATCTGGATTATAGGCGACAAAGAAAAAATTGCCTATCTAAACTCTGTCGTAAAACTTAGTAATATACAGCACGGATATGAGCATTGTGTATCGTGTACGACCCCATCATCGGTAAGTTTCGATATATTCAATGAATTCTCAAAGACCGACACTAAGAACTCTGATAAAGGACGCAGAATAAAGGTAAATAAAGGAGGCAACGGCTATACCATACTGATAAAGGCAAACCTTTACCCGTCGCTATTAGACGACAAGACAATTGCCGACCTGACATCATACCAGACAATCAATCCAACGATAAAGGTAGTTAAGGCAGAAACAATAGCCGACAAACAGTATCCGCATCTCATAACGTTAAACGTCAGCAGTAACATAAAATCAGCAGGCGAAATGATTTCAATATCAAGCAATAAATTACCACAATGGGCTGTCGACTCTAACGATGATTCCGGAACACAAATAAGGAAACACATCTCGCAAACATCTGGCATAAAATACATCATTGGAGGAGTGTGCGACGCATACTCAAGCTATGACAACAAAGCTTCGATAAAATTCACAATCACTAAATAACCGAATAATAACATTTCACTCTTATGGGAGATTTTTTTGGAAGTATATACACTTCATTATTCGAAGACTTCTTCGGACTCGATCTGGCCAACTACCTATGGGGACAGACCTCACAAAATGGCACAAACCTATACATTGGTGTAGGTCTATGGCTCATTGGCATATCACTAGCCATTGCCATAATCTTCTATTACGTCATTAATCATCCACGGCTAAACAACTGGTGGGGCTGGCTTATCTGCACTGGCATTAATGCAGTCGTCAATTTCGTAGTTGGGCTTGAATGGACATTAACAGACCTCTATGCTGACAAAATGGTTCTACTCAATCCGAAAACCAATCAACTGGAGCCACTGAACATAGATGTCTCCAACTGCATCTGCTTTGGAGTGGCCAATGCCATATTATCCATATTCGTATTCTTTGTTATTTCAATGATTATAAAATGGAAGAGCAGCAGTTGCAGCCACGCTCCATTTTAAAAGGACACTAAAATCAATTCTAAAATGCCAAAACTTTATATCTTTGCAATAGGTGGCACCGGCTCGCGAGTGCTACGCTCATTAACCATGTTGCTTGCTTCTGGCGTCAGACTTGGCAATGACATAAGCGAGATAGTGCCTATTATAATAGATCCAGACCGCCAAAATGGCGATCTCACCCGAACTGTTGCTTTATTGAACAACTATATGGCGATACAGAGCCATCTGTCATTTAACGACAAGAATAAAAGTACATTCTTTCGGGTAAAGGTTATACCTGCACTACCGAATTTTATTCTACCTATAAGAGACACTGACGACAGAAAATTCAGTAGCTTCCTTAACCTGCCATCTATGTCGGAAGAGAATCAGGCTATGATGCATATGCTGTTCTCTGAGAAAAACCTCGAATCGTCGATGAACGTCGGATTCAAGGGTAACCCTAATGTCGGCAGCGTAGTATTAAACCAGATCGCAGACTCTGACGAATTCGCTAACCTCGCTAACACATTCCAAGATAGCGACAGAATATTCGTGATAAGTTCTATATTCGGTGGTACGGGAGCAGCAGGATTTCCGCTGCTTGTCAAGACATTACGTTCCAACACGTCGATGCCAAACTATAATCTGATAAATAATGCTAACATAGGTGCTGTTACAGTATTGCCATACTTTAAGGTAAAGCAAGATAATGAAAGCGAGATTGACTCTTCTTCATTCATCTCAAAAGCGAAATCTGCCTTGGCATATTACGAAAAAAACATCATTAATAACAATGACGTTGATGCACTATACACCCTTGGCGACGAACAGAAGAACACATATCCTAACCACGAAGGAATGGCAGACCAGCAGAATGACGCCCATCTCATAGAATTCTTATCTGCTACGGCAATTGTAGATTTCACAAATCAGACAATTGACCACAGCGTCGGCAATACGAAGAACCTTGAATTCGGAATTAATGAGGCAAGTGGTGCACTAACCCTTGATTCTTTCTATCGCAAGACAAAAGACAACATATGCCTACCTATGACGCAACTGTTGTTAATGGCAAACACATTCTCACATAGTCTTGAATATATAAATTCATCCAATCTGAATGCTAATCAGAGATTAGGATTGAATGACGATTTCTATAGATCTCCGTTTACGTCTAGTGTGGAAGATTTTCTCTCTGCATATCAGGATTGGCTGAAAGAAATGGAAAATAACAGCCGCTCGCTCGACTTGTTCAACCTTGAATGTGGTGACAAGCCTTTCGAGATTTTTACAGGTAAGAAGCCAAAACACAAGATGAGTTTCAAGAGCGACTACACCTTGCTCTACGCCTATCTTAATGATGCATCTACTAAAGTTACAAGCGGTTCGAAAGAAGACAGACTCTTGGAACTTTACTACTTGGCAACACAAAAGATTGTAAAAGAAAAGTTGAACTTCTAAACCAAACATCATGTCACAAATATTCCGTCTTGGCAATCTTGGACCAAATAATAGCAGGGACTGGCAAGACAGCAATGCCTTCCCTTACAATAAACAGAATCGAGATACTATCCTCGACCCTAACGGCGCCTCGGCTAGTCACGAGATAACATCCATTCCTTCACCATTCGCAAGAATCGATTTGGTGAAGAATGCATTTGGCATCGTTGCCAACAACAACTTGGATGGTAATTCAATTTACCACAAGATGGTTTCCGATGCATTGGACGTTGGCGAGCTGTTCTTCAACTTCGACAAGCTCCGCGACGATCTTGAGATAATAACTTGGGATGCAACTTCCATGATTCAAGAGCTCAAGGATTCAGAGTATGCAGGCCATAAATTCCTGGGTGAATCACTTGAAACATACCTTAAACGGGACAAAGGCTATAATTTCGACAAATTGCAGAACATTTACCTGCTGAACTTTACTAAAGGCAGCGAAGAGCTGAACATTATTGGTGCTACATCACCGGCAACATTCTTCTTCTCTAATTCCAACGACCTCAACTACGTTGGCGACTATATAACGTTCGGTCAAGACAAACCTTTTGACAATGAGTATCAGCCTCTTTATAAGCGCGACTTCGAGTATGTCAAAGCTTGGTTTTATTTAAGGAACACCATTCCTAATTTCGCCAATGATTATCCCGAGATCTACGAATATCTGAAGGCGACATACAAGAACATAACCGACCAGAATAAGAAGAACATACTTGCTAAGATTAACACGGTTCCTGAGGAAGGAAGTCTGCTATCCATTACACCAACTTCAGAAGTTGAGGTTAATGGAAACGCCTTGCTTATGAAGTCGACTCACTACCAAACAGGAGTCAGCGATTTCGAAATAGCCCCAACAATTGGATGTGACATCAAGCCATTGGTACTGCCAATTGAGGAAGGCAACAAATACAGCAAGCTGTTCTATACAACTGCCGAATGGGGACGGACCAACAAGGCCCCTTATAATGACTCTAATAGGTTAGCCGATCGGACGCTCCCGCTCGACGGGACACACTATCCATATCTCACTGTCAGTGACTTTCTTGAGGACACGATAGTGAAAGTGCCACGTGATATAAATAGCGAAAAGTTCTTCGACGGAAACTACGTTGACTACAAGCTCGATAATCATTTCTCATATTTACTTCCTTTGAAGAGTACATTCTTCAATTACTTCACAACTAAGGATTTAACCGACGGACTTAGCAGTGGCAAAAGAATGATTGAGATGGAGAACGCAGGCGAAGGAGTGAAAGTCACATTGCGCATACCTATTAAAGGCAATAAGACTGTCGACTGTATTGAGTACTCCAGAATATATTACGGTTCTGGAAATAAAGCCGATCAAGAAAACAACCAAGGAGCTATTGCCGAACTCGACTTTACAGGATACCTGACTCCGGATATTAAATTCGACTCCGACAAAGAAGCTGTATATAAGGTTGGATGTATAACAACGAACAAGCAGAATGTTTCGCTTGCATTCTTTGATGGCAATAAATCCATCGAGGCTGAACCATCGTGTCGAAACGAAAACGAGGAATACTTATTCAAGATTGAGTCGTATACAATTGAGAAGCATAACTTCGATCACATTGTACTGAACGACAGCAAAGGTCATGAGAATACCATAATTCCTAGATTTAGACCTCAGACACAGACAGAGAGCTTTACATTTGCCGTTGACCTTGGAACATCAAACACCCATATCGAATATATGACCAACAGAGACGACGAGCCTCGTCCACTTGCCTACGGCAACGATGACACCCAGCTAGTCGAGATGTTCACACACGTTTTCCAGATAGACGGCAAAAACATCAATATGCTCGAGGAGCAAGAGGATACCATGGAATATGATATTATGCCCCGACTTCTTGGTGGAGAATCAATGTTCGGCTTCCCAACAAGAACAGTACTGTCTCACAAAAAAGGCATTGACTGGACACAAGAGCTTAAGCCCCTTGAACTTATAAATATTCCTTTTCCGTATAACAAGAAGAAAGACCGTGATTATAACGAGGCAGAAGATGACCTGAAATGGGGAAACACTCAGAATTCCAACCGAATCATGCGTGCGTACATCGAATGCTTAACCTTAATGATGCGTAACAAGGTCGTTCAGAATGGTGGCAAGCTTTCAAGCACGAAGATAACATGGTTCTATCCAATAAGTATGTCACCAAGACGTCGTAACGGCATGGCGAATGCATGGAACGAGATGTATGCAAAATACTTTGGAGAAGGAACAACCAACAGCATGACAGAGTCCATCGCACCAGTTAAATATTTCTTCCGCCGGTATGCCAATGCAAGAAACCTTGTGAATATTGATATTGGAGGAGGGACAACCGACATTGCCTATTCGGTTGATGGAGAGCTGAAATTTGTTACATCTTTCCGTTTCGCTTCAAACGACATCTTTGAGAATGGACTCGCTTCGAATCCAAATAACGGAATCATTAATTACTTTAAGCCAAAATTCGAGGAAATTCTTAAAAATATTGACGACAAGGACCTCGAGGACATACTCGACAAGATTCACCGTCCTTCGAATGTGGCGTCGTTTCTTTTCACCCTCCCAGAGAATCCCAGCACGGCGAAACTTGACAGTACATCTATCGACTTCAACAGAATGCTTGAGTCCGACGACAACTTCAAGATAGTATTCATACTCTTCTATACCGCTATAATTTACCACATTGGGAAAATACTTCTTCTCAAGGAGTATTCAATGCCTCGACACATTACTTTAAGTGGCAATGGTAGCAAGATTCTTAGAGTAATTACATCGAATGCCACTCAAATGGCAACATTTACCAAAACCATATTCAAGCTTATGGGAGTAAAGGGTAGTGACGGACAGCTTGAAATACTTGGGCTCTCGAAAGACAGCAACCCAAAGCAGTCGACATGTAAAGGAGCCCTGGTATCGAACACACCAACTTACGACGACAGTGACAAGATGGTTATTCTTAAGACATCTGGTGATGCCTTTGCTTCAGCCAATGACACATTCAATACTATGGACAATGACTACATAGAGAATGCGACGAAAGCTGTGAAACAGTTCTTCCAGTTTGTTCTCAATAAATTGAATTCAGCTTTCGACTTCGACAATAACTTCGGAGTATCTATAAAATCTATGGGACTTGCCCGTGAGATTACGAACAAGGATCAAGATATTGAGACTTTCATCAATCGTGGGCTAAGCATTTGCAAGAAAGAAGCTGCTGGAAGAAACAACATCGACGAGACTCTGTTCTTTTACCCTATTAAGGGCATGCTAGACCAACTCTCTAATGATATTTATATCAACCTTACTAACAACAAATAAAAGTGAACAATGAAAAAGTTACTATATTTATTAATTTGCATGCTTATGCTCTGTGCTTGCAACAACAGCAAGCCGCAAGAGGATCCACAAGCTCCAACGACTGACACGACAACAGTCAAGAAAGCAAAAAGCGACTCCGCAACAAAGAGCGAGAACCTGATAGGCTCATTGAAAGTTGATGTTGTAGAGCTCCAGACTCAGGTAGGGAACATTAAAGGACTGCTGAGCAAAGACTCAACAACAGTTGAGGATCTCTCAAAAGAAGTCAACAAGAAGGTTGACTCATCCATTGTGTATGTTATTATTGGAGGTTTCGCTATATTACTTATTCTGTTCGTAGTAGCACTTCACAAGATATGCATCTTACGTTCAGAAATGAATTCAAAACTCGAAAGGGTAAAAGAACCTAGTCAAAAGCAGCAAAGCACAAGCACTACCTCTTCGAACGTAAACCGCTCATATGCAAAACAGAAAGAACTTACCGTATTGGAACAGGAAGTAAAAGTTCTTAACAATAAAATAAAGGCTTTAGAGGCTGTACAAACTAAAAAGCCAAATCCCGTCAAGATTGATGAAGGAAAGAAACGGGAAACGATTTCAAAGGCCGTTTACTTCGGCAAGAATCACGACGACCTTTTCCCCGATGAGCTATCTGCAAGTAATGACTTGGTTGTATTCAAAGGAGAATACGTATCTGCTACTAAGGTTAAATTCCAACCGATATCCCTGGAACGTATCAAATCAGTTAACGGGATAGAGAAAGTTATTACCATCAAGGGAGGCAACATTCAAAGAGCCAAGACCATGAAGGTAATAAATGAAGGAACCGCTGTCAAGAAATTGTCTTCAGGCAAAGATTTCTGGCAACTTGAAACTCCTGCAGTCATTCAAATAAATTAAAGTCTCCTTTAAAAAATCCAATCAATAATGATACAATTCGTAGTACCTATACTGATATTGATAATAATTGCAGTTCAGGCATATTTCTATACACAGAATCTGAAGAGAATGCATGAGTTCCGTGATATCTTTAAGGACAAAGAATCATGGTCTCTGACCCACGACCCAGATACTAATTTTGTTAATGGAATAGAAGGAAGTGGCAATAACATCTTCTTCGACATAAAGAAGTCCATTAACAAATATCTTCGCAACAACGCCGGCTCTGTTATCGATTTTGGATTGCTGAAAGACGCTGTTGACCGCCATTGTGATTCTGTAGAGGATGATATTAGCACACAGATGCCTGTTCCACTATACTGTGGCCTTGCCGGAACCATGCTTGGCGTCATTATCGGATTAAGTTCTCTGCTCATAACAGGCAGTATTACCGACTTATTAGGCGCAGCAGGAGGTTCCGGGAATACAGGAGCAGCTGCAGCCGGAGTTAACGACCTGCTGACTGGAGTCGCCTGGGCAATGTTGGCAAGTATTTGCGGAATAACACTTACAACAATTAATTCTCTAAAATTCAAGAAATGTAAGCTTGAAGAGGAAAGCGGAAAGAATGAATTTCTAGCTTGGATGCAGTCTCGACTCCTTCCTGAATTGCCTTCTGACACTTCGGAAGCCCTCAACCGCCTTGTAAAGAACCTCAACAGGTTTAACGAGACTTTCAAGGAGAATACGGTTAATCTAGGCGACAAGCTTCAAAAAGTCAACGAATCGTATGATACCCAGGCTGAGGTCATAAAGATGGTTCATGACATGGATGTCATGAAAATGGCGAAAGCAAATGTTAAAGTACTTGACAGTCTGCAGTCGTGTACTGATGAACTTGAGCAGTTTCAGCAGTATCTAAACAGCATAAATGGCTATACTGCAACTATAAGAAGATTTACAGAGTTGTTCAATAGCGAAAGCGACCGTCTGCATGTTCTTGAAGAGATAAGAGATTTCTTCATGCGCAATAAGGCTGAGATATCTAAAAACATTTCCGATGAAGATGCAGCGCTAAAGACAGCCTTGCGAAATATGACCGAGGATTCTGTCGATAATCTTGAGGCTCTCAAGAAGGCTTTGGTAGATCAAACCGACAACTTCAAAACTACCAACAGAGAACTTCTGAATACGCTCACTCAGCAGATGAATGCGTTTCCAAAACTTAACAAGAATCTCGACGACATCTCAAAGATTCCATCTGAACTCGAGAATCTTACGAAAAAGATACAACAAAGCAACGATAATGTTGTCCGTCAAGTCCAGCTTAAGTTAAACAGTCTGCAAATGCAGAAAGGAATCGACGGCGGTAGTAATGGTGGAAGTACAACAATGCCGAAAAGCATGAAGGCCTTGATTTGGGTTGTAGGCATAGTCGTAATCGTAGCATCTTTATTCATAAGCTTTATGAGTTTTATGAGTTGGCGCAACACGTCGAACATTCAAGGTGCTATCGAATCTTCTGAGCAATCTACACAAGTAGTCGATTCTACATCTGTCAATAACATTTCCACAAAAGCTGACAGCGTCAGCACTAAAGTTCCTGTAAAGAAAGATGGCGTTACACAATCACCTAATCCATCATATCCAACATCGAAAGTTTCTAAAGGAGCTGTCAATGTCGAATATAACGTGAGTTCCAAAGGACAACAATAAGGAATAAGACATGGCTAAAAAGAAAGAATCTTTTTTCTGGACAAGTTATTCTGACTTGATGACTAGTTTGTTCTTCATCATGATGGTACTATTTGTACTGGTCATGGTGCTGCTCTATAAAAGGATGCAGGTGACAGAGAACAAATTGGAAGAGATTAAAAGGGTTGAACAATCGACGAAGGACCTCAGTAAGGACTATTTCGAATACAATGAGCAGTATGAGAAATATGTCCTTAAGATTGATGTTTTCTTCCCTGAACTCATGACTGAATTTAGCAATCTCACTCCAGGATGTTGCGACAGCTTAAAGAATGCAGGAACTGAGATTGTACGTTTCCTTGATACCCACAAGTCCAACAAATATCTTCTGATAATAGAAGGACAAGCTTCCAGAAACAGTGAAAAATGGATGGATAGGAATTATAACCTCAGTTTCCTTCGTGCCGAGAACTTAATGAAGTTTTGGCTTACTGATTGCGGCTTAAACTTCCCAGGCAACGTCGAAGTTCAGATAGCAGGAAGCGGAGATGGGAGACTGAATATAAATTCTATGAGAGATCCAATCAACTCTAAGAATCAACGGTTTTTAATTCATATAATTCCAAAGAACATCTTTAAAGAATGATTTATATGGAAAAACGTAAAACATATATACTCGTATGCTTAAGCATCTTCTCCGTTTTAACATTCTGTAATTGTGCTCACAAATCCGGACACGGTAAGAAAAATGTCACGGTATCTCAGAAAGTGCAAACAAGCCCTTCAGAAGAAAAAATATCTGGGAGTACACGAGTTAAGATGACAGAGGAAAATGGAGTCTATTATGTTCCCGTCGAAGTTAATGGACTAAACCTGAGATTTGTTTTTGACACAGGTGCTTCAGCCATTTCAATTTCATCAGCCGAAGTTGCTGTAATGGTCCGACAAGGATTAATAACCCAAGATGATGTTTTAGGGACTACTCAGATCATGGACGCTAATGGCAATGTTAACGAAGGTGCTATCGTAAATTTGAGAACCGTCAAGATTGGGGAGTTGGTTCTTCATAACATCCAGGCATCTGTAGTGGATAATATCCAGGCACCTTTGCTATTTGGACAGTCTGCTCTGTCTAAATTCGGAAAGGTTTCAATTGACTATGATAATGGATATATAGAATTCAATTAGATTTAAGAAAATGATTCACTCCATAATAGATATTATAATTGGACTTGCTCTGTGGAAATTCATTCCGGGGGCTGTAGGACTCAAAGACAGAGGAATAGAAAGGGGCATCAAGGTGGTGCTGATGATTGTTGGAATATTAATGGTAATAAAAGGTGCAGTGAATATTCTAACGTGGATTTTATAGAATGACAAAATTATATCGTCTTAATAACAAAGGTATGTTCTTTTATGAGCTGCCAAGCTCGTGGCGGTGTTTACATCGTAAAGCAAGGCACACGCACTACGAAGAAAGTGAGAAAGTAGTTCACTTAACAACGTTAACACTTTTCACATTGGGCTGTCAGCTGGCGTATCAGTTGGCAGCCTTTTCTGTTCTATTGCATAAAAAGGCTGCTTTGCTGTTAAAAGACTACGCATCAGACAATCAAAAGAACCGCTTTCAGCGCACCACTGTCGTAAACCACCGCAGCCACGCAGCCACAATTGCCATCCTTCCCCCCTTATTGTCGCATCAAAACACGAGCATCAGCCATCGGCCGACAGGCGTTTCATCGTGACAGATGATAAAAACGAGGACGGTACTTGTGGCCGTCAGAAGCCCACAAAACATCGAAGAATCACAATATTATCCTCTTTTGTAATGTCAAAATAATTCAGAATGAATTTCTCTTTCTGCCGTCTCTGTAATTTACTGACGTGCAATCACTTAGCAAAACATGCCATTTGGCGTTCTAAAACGGCCTGTTTTAGACGCTAAAACGGCATGTATCGGAATGCAGTAAATATTTTTCTTATTAATCAAGAATATATTGCCGCAAAAAACATACGATTATTGTAACTGCTCAAAATCTACCTCCGATGACTTGTGCGCTTACTCGTTATTGCAAAGGCGATATATTAATCTCAAATATTCGTCCTTATCTTAAGAAGATATGGCTTGCTGATTCTGATGGTGGCTGTTCCACAGATGTCCTCGCGTTCAGGGCTAAGAATGGTCATTCTCCTAATTATCTATATGCGTTGTTGATGCAAGATGCATTTTTCCAGTACATGATGCAAGGTTCAAAAGGAAGCAAGATGCCAAGAGGTGATAAAAATCAAATTATGCACTATTATGTTCCGACATTTTCTTCTTTGGAAGAAGCGAACATCGGAACTATAATAGTTGACATAGAGAGAAAAATACAAATCAATCGTCAGATAAATGATAATTTAGAGGCGATGGCGAAGCAGCTTTACGATTATTGGTTTGTGCAGTTTGACTTTCCGGATGAGAACGGTAAGCCGTATAAGTCAAGTGGTGGGGCTTTGGTGTGGAATGAGAAGCTGAAGCGTGAGATACCGCAGGGGTGGCATTGTGGTACGTTGTTGGATATAGCAGAATACACAAACGGCTTGGCGTGTCAGAAATACCGCCCAACAGATAATAACAAATTGCCCGTTATAAAAATTAAAGAAATGCACGACGGCTTATCTGCTGACACGGAATGGGTAAAGGTTGATATTCCCGATGATGTAAAGGTGTTTGATGGTGACGTGTTATTCTCATGGTCTGCTTCTTTGGAAGTAATGCTGTGGGCTTATGGCAATGGAGGATTGAACCAACATATATTCAAGGTTACATCAAAGAATGGTTATCCACGCTCTTTCTATTTCTACCAGCTATTTCATTATGTAGGTGTATTCAAGCAGATGGCAGAGGCAAGAAAGACAACAATGGGACATATAACGCAAGACCATTTAAGGCAAAGCACAATCGCCCTTCCACCAAATGTAGATATTGCTAACAGGTTAGAAGAAAATCTCTGCCCAATTTTTGATGAAATAGTCAAA
>Ga0256871_1001166_pt1 | contig 12540 bp, 8 predicted proteins | sample RumenRJG_07RNA_FD_185439 | JGI IMG/M metagenome (GOLD analysis project Ga0256871, IMG submission 185439) | Metatranscriptome of bovine rumen microbial communities from Lethbridge, Alberta, Canada - Rumen RJG_07 (Metagenome Metatranscriptome) | ecosystem: Host-associated > Mammals > Digestive...
CCTCTCCCGAGGTCATGCCCTTTGCGGGGACGGGAGGCCTTGGCGAGGTGGCAGGCTCTCTGCCCGCAGAACTGAACAGATTGGACACAGGGGACATGGACTGTCGTGTCATCATGCCTCTTTATGATGCAGTTGGGGGCGATGTTCGCAGGGAGCTTGAATTTCTCGGATGTGAAAACATACCTCTCGCCTGGCGCAACCAGTACATGGGCATATTCAGTCTGGAGAAGGACGGAGTGATCTATTACTTCGTGGACAACGAATACTATTTCAAGAGGGACGGCATCTATGGTTTCCATGACGACTGTGAGCGATTCAGCTATTTCAGCAGAGCCGTCATCGAAAGTTCTGCCGTTACAGGATTCAAACCGGATATCATCCACGCCAATGACTGGCAGACCGCTCTTATACCCGTTTATCTGAAGACCATATGCAGGGATAAAAAGGCCAAAAGCGTATTTACTGTCCACAATGTGGAATACCAGGGAAGGTACGGGAACGAGGTCATCGGAGATGTCCTTGGCCTGTCTGAGAAGGATGCAGCTGTCTTAATGCAGGATGGTGGCGTCAACCTGATGAAGGGTGCCCTTGAGTGCGCCGATGCCATCACCACCGTAAGTCCGACCTACGCCAGAGAGCTCACATACCCCGTAAGCGCATTCGGACTGGATGAGATAATAAGGAAGAACGAAGACAGGATGAGGGGCATACTGAACGGGATCGACATCCATACCTACGATCCGGGAAATGATCCCATGATCCCAGCCTCCTATTCTTCGGACAGGATGCCCGGCAAGAAGAAGTGCAAGAGGGATCTGCAAAAACAGATGGAACTTCCCCAGATCGATGTGCCCCTTCTTACCCTCATTTCAAGGCTGGTCGCTCCCAAGGGCATAGACCTTGTGATGGAGATCATGGACGATGTTCTTGACCAGACCGGAGCGCAGTTCGTCATGCTGGGAACCGGCAACAGGAAATACGAGGAGTATTTCAGAGAGCTCCAGCAAAGGCATCCGGACCAGGTCAGATCACTGATCGAATTCAACACAGCCACAGCCCACAGGATATACGCCGGCGGTGACATACTGCTGATGCCTTCGAGAAGCGAAGCCTGCGGCCTTGCTCAGATGATAGCGTGTCGCTACGGAAATGTGCCCATAGTACGCAGGACAGGCGGGCTAGCCGATTCCATAGAGGAGTGGGATGGAGAAAAAGGCAACGGATTCACCTTTTTCGACTACAACGGGGATGAACTTGCTGCCGCCCTGGGAAGAGCCCTTGACCTGTACGGTCACAGGAACAAGTGGCGGGCACTGGTAAGGCATATACTCGATGAAGATTTCAGCTGGATGAGATCCGCAAGGGAGTACAGACAGCTGTACAAAGAGATAGGGAGATAAATAAATGAACGAAAAACCGGAACTTAAAGCCGCTTTGATCGAATGCCTTGAGGAGGATCTTCATACATCCTTTGAGGAGGCGAGCCCCAAACAGATATACAGAGCTCTCGCTCGTGTAGTGAACAACAGACTCAGAGAAAACTACATCGAGTTCAGAAAAGTCAAAAACAAAGTGGAAAAGGAGAGCAGCGGCAGGAAGAAAATATACTATATCAGCATGGAATTCCTCATGGGCCAGTCCCTGAGGAATGCCCTTTACTGCATGGATGAGATGGACGAGATCGCGGGGATGCTCGGAGAAAGAGGCATGGATCCCGAGGAGGTATTCGACTGCGAGCCAGATGCAGGACTTGGAAACGGAGGCCTGGGAAGGCTTGCGGCCTGTTACCTGTCAGCGATGGCGACGGGAGGATATGACGCAACAGGCTTTTCCCTGAGATACGAATATGGCCTTTTCAGACAGAAGATAGAAGACGGATGGCAGGTGGAACTTCCCGATAACTGGATCCCCGGAGGAGGCACATGGCTCAACAAAAAGGATGACGATCCCTTTACCGTGGACTTCTACGGAAAATACGACGAATGGTGGGATGAAGAGGGACTTAAGTTCAGTCTGCAGGATACCCAGCAGGTAAGTGCCATACCCTATGACATGTATGTCCCGGGGGCGGGAAAAGATTCTACGGCAAAACTCAGGCTCTGGCGTGCCGTCGATCCGGAAGGATTCGACATGGAGACATTCAACAGCGGAGACTTCACCAGAGCGGCGCTTGAAAACAACAGGGTCGAAGCGATAACCAAGGTGCTCTACCCACCCGATAATATAGAGGAGGGCAAGGAGCTCAGGCTCAAACAGCAGTACTTCATGGTGTCTGCATCATGTCAGAACATCGTTCGTGATCATCTCCAGCTCCATGGGAGCCTTGATGACTTCCATCTGAAGAATGTAATACACATAAACGATACTCATCCCGCGCTTTGCATACCTGAACTCATGAGGATAATGATGGACGACCACGGATGCGGCTGGGATTATGCCTGGGAGAGGGTCATTGGATCCGTATCCTATACCAACCATACCATACTCGCCGAAGCGCTGGAGAGATGGAAGACATCGATGGTCCAGGCGATGATGCCCAGGATATTCTCCATAATATCGGAGATAGACCGTCGTTTCCGTGAGGATATGTACGGGAAATTCCCGGGGGATCACGGCAAGGTGGATTACACGGCGGTACTGGGAGACGGACAGGTGCGCATGGCCAATCTCGCGGTCATAGGATCTCACAAAGTCAACGGCGTCTCGGCCCTCCATTCCAAGATCCTCAAGGATGATCTGTTCAATGACTACTACCTGGCTCAGCCCGACAAGTTTACAAACGTCACCAATGGCATCGCCTACAGACGTTGGCTTTGCCAGTCAAATCCCGGACTTGCGGAGCTGATCGACGAATGCATAGGCACAGATTACAGAAGCGACGACCGCAGGCTGGAGGATTTCTTCCGGTTCCGCGAGGATCAGGGAGTCCGCGACAGACTGGAGAAGATAAAGAAGGATAACAAGGTCCGCTTCGCTGAGAGAATAAAAAAGCAGACAGGCACTGTGATCGATCCTGATTCCGTCTTCATAGTCCAGGCCAAGAGACTCCATGAATACAAGAGACAGCTTCTGAACGTTCTGAGGATCATAAGCAGATATCAGATGCTCAAGGACGATCCAAACATGGACATCAGGCCTCAGACCTATCTCTTCGCAGCCAAAGCAGCTCCGAGCTACTTCCTGGCAAAGCACGTGATACAGCTTATCTGCAAGCTGGCGGAGGAGATAGACAAGGATCCTGTGATCTCATCAAAACTCAGGGTGGTCTTCCTTGAAAACTATGGAGTGTCCATGGCAGAAGGACTCATGCCGGCAACGGAGATATCCGAGCAGATATCCCTGGCGGGCAAGGAGGCAAGCGGCACGGGCAATATGAAGATGATGATAAACGGAGCCATAACCATAGGGACTCTCGACGGTGCCAATGTGGAGATCCGTGAAGCGGTGGGCCCCGAGAGCGTATTCATATTCGGCATGAAGGAGGACGAGGTTTCCAGAGTCCTCTCGGAAGGCTACGATGCCAGAGCTGTCTACGAAGGCAACGAAGTCCTCAAAAGAGCAGTCGATGCCCTCGAGACCGGATTCGCCGGCAAGAGCTTCGGCAATCTGAAGGACTATCTGCTCGAGCCTTCATACAGCATAGCCGATCCCTACATGTGTCTTCTGGACTTCGAGGACTATCTCAGGGTCCACGACCAGATCCAGATCGCATATGAGGACCGTGACAGGTGGAACACCATGTCCATCGAGAACATAGCCAAGGCTGCACGCTTCGCAGCGGACAGGAGCATCAGAGACTACGCAGATCTGATCTGGAATACCAAGGCGATCTGATGTGACAGGAGACAGGAATGAAGCGGGACATATTCCTAGCCACATTTTCATACAACGCGACAAAGGAAATAGCTGAGTTTGGCATCGGCATCGAGTACAATCATTTTTGCATATCCAAGTGGCTGGACGATGAAGTGATCGACGACACGCTGGACAGGATGCGCAGGCAGGCGGTCAAGTGCGGCGTTGCCTTTGCAGAAGAGGAGAAAGGTGCAGACCCGGATCCTGCAAAGGCAATAGTTCACGGACCCTTCACCGACATGGCTCCTGCAGCATTCGATCACATCTTCAGAGAACAGACCAGGCTGAGGCTTGAGCAGGCCGCCGCGGCTTCGGGCAGGCTGGGGCTGAACAGAATGGTAGTCCACAGCGGATATGTGCCCATGGTCTTCGATCCGGACTGGCACGTGAAGGAGTCCATCGGATTCTGGTGGGACTATCTGGGAGACAGACCTGAGGACTTCAGTCTCTATCTGGAGAACGTTATGGACGAGGAGCCTGAGATGCTTCTGGATATAGTAAAAGGCGTGGACGATCCCAGGATGGGTATATGCCTGGACGTGGGCCACGTCAACATCGTATCGGAAACACCGGTGACCGGATGGATCGAGAAACTGGGTCCGCATATCCGCCACCTCCATCTTCATAACAACGACGGAGCAAGGGATAAACACGCGCCCTTCGATCAGGGAACTCTTGATATGAGCGAGATCCTTCGGGCGGTCGACAGCTGCTGTCCGGGTGAGACTACGCTGACGGTAGAGAGCCGTGAGTGCCATGAGTCAATAGCGTGGCTTTTGGAGCAGGTGTAATATGAAGGGTGACCAGCGATATCCGGACCGCAAACCTGAAATTCGCAAGAAATCCTAGCTGAAAGCCACGTATCTTACGACTCTGCAGAAAAACAAGCCTGAAAATATGCGGTAAAGGGTCTTTTTCAAAGGCAATCGCATAGGTGAAATTTTTAACAGGAGTTTTGATGGTTTATGAGTTGCTGATACGGCATTTCGGAGAGGATTTTTTGTAGATGTCGGCATAATCGGTAGAAAAAAACAACGTCTCAAAAGTCCAGAACGGCTTGTGTCTGAGTACGTATGCGATGGACCGGGAAAATGGCCGTTTACCGCATACATTATGTAAAGTCAACCTGCAAAGACTATAATCATACAGACTTCGGAATGATCCGGAGTCAAATCTGATTGACTTTGGTCGGCGGGGTATATAGAATACACATATCAGAAAAAAACGTTCCATGTTCTCCCGTCGATTCGGGAGCCAAGAGGGAATCAGGAGAGAAGCCTGAGCGGTCCCGCCACTGTGTTTAGGGAATCTTCGTTCAACGCTTATGCGATCCACTGGCCAGACAAATCCGTGTTGCGAGTTGTGCGGGTATAGCGGCCGGGAAGGAGAACGAAGGTGAAGATCTATGAGCCAGGAGACCTGCATGGAATATGGTTCTTGATCTGTGCGGAGTACACAGAAGCGAGAGAGCGAGCATAAAAAAAGACTAAGCGAAAACGGGCTGCAGTCTATCTGACTGCAGTTTTTTTGTGCCTGCTCTGTAAACTATCCTTTTGGGGAATGAGGAGGTGTCAAAATGACAAAAGAAACGTTATTGCACAAACCGGCGCACAGCTGTAAGACGTGGCTGATCGCCGCGATCGTAACAGCGATCGCCCTGCTGGGTGCATTGGGCGTAGGACTTGAATATGCTCATGCGGACGCCACGATACCGGCGGGGGCTGCTTTCACCGATGTGACCTGTGATGCTACAGGTGATATCACAGTGGAGGATACAGGAGAAACGGTGGATAAGGAGGGAACAAAAGTTCCGCTTTATCTCGTGACCGTTCCCGAGGGAGCTGAGACAGCAACCATCACGTTCCCGAGAGATACAGTCTTCTGCGATAAGGACTTTATGACCGGTCAGGACAGTGTCTTCGGATACCGCTATGTCAACAGGGTTTTCGATGGTACTGACTGGCAGAATGCATTCAAGAATTATCCGGGCACATGGGATGATGATTATGCCTATGGTCATAACCGTAGAGGGCATAGAATCCACAAAGGAAGCAATCTGGACCGGAAGCCAGGGGAACTGGTTGCCTTCACCCGGCGCATATGTAAGCTCCATAAACATCTACAACGTAGAAATTGAAGAAAAGGTAGTAAACGGCACCAATGTCGATGTGGTGCTCAAAGAAGGCACCGATCCCAGCATGGCTATCCCCTTCATTGTTGAAGTCGGCGGCCATGGTGCACCCACTGTAATACCGGGCACAGCATTTGAAAAGAATCTGGCCGGTGGAAAACTGGTCCAGAAGATCCAGGGAAAAGATACGACAGGACACGAGACCACGTGGATCATCAACATAACGGTCAAGAATGCGTCTGAAGCCGAATCGGTGGATGTACACAAGCCCGAATCGAATATGTTCTCTATAACCGGTTTCGACAAAGCGGTGGTAGGTTCCGACTATACCTTTACCGTGGACATAGACTCCCGTCACGGACCCACTGAGGATTTCCAGGTAAGGGTCAATGGCGAAGCGATCGAGCCGGAGAATGGCGAGTATACCGTGAAAAATGTACAGGAAGCTCTGACCATAGCTGTAGATGGTGTGGCTATACTCACCTTCGACCATATCGATGCCATCACACCGGATGGACCCAAGACTGTGGTAGATGACCATACCGTGGTTCTGAAAGGCAAATACACTGTTGAAATGCAGTCCGGAGATTCCGGATGGGATCCCTATCCCGGCGTACCTTACTATCACGTGATAGTTCCCTACGGAACGGAAAAAGTCAAGATCGCTTATCCTTCATATGTGTGGTCAAGTACTCACGGACAGCAAGTTCCCAATGACGGCAATACATATTGGACTACATCTACAGTGAATGTGAATAACAATGTGCCTCAGCGCGGCAACGGGCAGAACGGCGGATTCACAGCGTACACTATAGAGAACGGGTACAAAGTGTTTGAACTCAAAGTAAGCGATTTCCTCATTAAGGACAATGGAAGCGGCAGGGGCTTCAGCCCCTTGGGCAGGACCACCGCTGGAAATCCCGGCTTCTACGGAGTCATCAGTTTCCGGGTGGCTGACCACGAGCATCAGCTGGTAAAGACAGCCGAAGTTCCGGCCACATGCACTGCTGATGGAACCGAAGCATACTGGACATGTGAAATTGAAGACTGCAAGAAGATGTTCAGTGATGAGAACGCAACTAACGAGATCAGCGAGCCCGTCGTGATCAAGGCAGGCCACAAATGGGAAGAGAAGTATACTACCGACAAGGAGCCCACATGCACAGAAGAAGGCAGCAAGTCCAAACACTGCATGAATTGTGAGGAGAAGAGGGATGTGACTTCAATACAGAAGCTTCCCCATAAGCTCACTCATAACGCAGCTTCTCCAGCGACATGCGAAGAAGATGGATGCCACGAAAACTGGGAATGCAGCGAATGCAAGAAGCACTTCAGCGATGAGGAAGGCAAGACCGAAATGGAAAGCGACAGCTGGATCATCGGCGCAACGGGCCATGACTGGAGCGATTGGGAATTGACCAAAGAACCTACGGATAATACCGAGGGCGAAGAGACCCGATACTGTAAGAACGACGGTTGTGACAAGACGGAGACCCGGTCTGTGACCAAACCGGGAAGACCGACGATTCACACTAAGGGGTCGCTTAAAAACAAGGGGTTTGATGTAAGTTGGGATAAAGTCCCCAATGCCAAGACATACTGCCTGGAGTACAGACAGGTCGACGGCAGCTGGAAGTCTGTGAGTGTAGGTGCCAAGACCGGTTTCAGATTAAAGAACCTGAAAAAGGGTGGACTGTATGAGATCAGAGCAGTGGCACAAAGCGAAAGAATGAAAGGCGACTACTCCAACACATCATACAGATATCTGAAGAAGGTGAAGGGAGTCAAACGCAAGGCCGGAAAGAAAAAGGTCACTGTCAGCTGGAAAAAAGACAAAAGTGCCACAGGCTATCAGGTCCTTTATGCGACCAACAAGGCGATGAAGAATGCCAGGGTCATCAATCTGGGCAAAGGCAAGAAAAAACACACCATCAAAGGACTCAAGAAAGGCAAGACCTACTACGTGTGCGTACGCCCCGTAAAAGAATACAAGGGCAAGAAGTATATCGGCGTACGAAAACTGGTGAAGAAGGTCAAGGTCAAGTAAGCAGGAACAGATGGAACAGGAACTCCTGAAAAGGGCAAGAAAAAAGAGAATAAGGACGATAAGTATCATCGTCCTTATTCTGGTTTTCTCAGCCCTGGCAATAATCGGCCTTGATCATGAAAAAACAGCACCTCCTGGGGCCGATGATCCAGCCAAAGGAAGACGCGGGGCCAGCGTGACCATGAGCATCAACTGCAGTGAGTTGAGTGAACATATGGACAGGCTGACCAACGAAAACGTAAGAGATTACATACCGAAGGATGGGCAGATACTTGCCGAGACAGAGGTGAGTATTTCCGAAGGCGACAGCGTATACGATGTGCTCTACAGGGTCTGCCGCGAAAAGGATATACACCTTGAAACCTCCGACAGTCCCACATACGGCTCCAGATATGTGGAAGGCATAGGACATCTCTATGAGATGGATGCGGGCAGGAGGAGCGGATGGACTTACTACGTCAACGGCGAGATGCCGAACTACGGATGTTCCAAATATCTACTGAGTGGCGGAGAGGATATCCGCTGGACATATGTGACTGGTAATTAAGCAGGGACGAACGGCAGTACGGCGACGGAGGAAGAGATCATGTTCCGAGACGGACTGGGTGAGAGCTCGGAGTTCTCCGGATATCACCCGATAGTGAATCTCACATACTACATAACGGTGATCGGGATAACCGTGTTCTCCACATCACCCTGGTTTCTCGGGGCGACCTTTGTCATGGCGTGGATCTATTCGATTCTGCTGGGGGGCAGATTGTCGATCCGTATGAATCTCATCCTGGTGTTCTGGATAATCGTGATAATGGCGGTCATCAACGTGATCTTCACCCACGAAGGAGAGACGGTACTGTTCTATCTCAACGGGAACAGGATCACTGCGGAGGCTCTAATATACGGACTGTCAAGTGCCGTCATGCTCAGCTCCGTCATCATATGGTTCTCCGGTTTCAACGTGATAATGACGGCAGAGAAACTCATATATTTATTCGGGAGGATAGCTCCCGTGCTGGGGCTGACCCTGTCAATGATCTTCCGGTACATTCCGCTGCTGAAGGATCGTTACGAGGAGGTCCATATGGGGCAGCAGTGCCTGGATCCGGAAGCCGGTCTGATAAACAGACCCGGCGGCAAACAGCCCATTTTGAAGCGGCTCAGGCAGGCCGGGAAGAACGTGTCCGTCCTCATATCCTGGTCCCTTGAATCATCTATAGAGAATGCCGACTCAATGGAAGCGAGAGGATACGGCCTTAAGGGACGGACCAGCTTCCATCTCTACAGGTTCGCCGCAAGGGACACTCTGATGGAGATATGGCTGTGCATCCTGGGGCTGATATGCATCGGCGGATGCGTGCTGGATAAAACGGAGGCTGTGTTCTATCCCACTTACGAGGTCCATCCCTTCGATGGAGTTACGGCCGTGACCTTCGTTGCCTTTGCGCTACTGTTGACGACGCCGGTGATATTGGATATCACAGGAGAACTGAAATGGAAGCGATCAGATTTGACCGTGTGACATTTTCATATCCGCTCTCCGAAACGCCGGCACTGGCCGATGTATCTTTTGGCGTGGAGGAGTCGGAGTTTATGATGATCTGCGGAAAGTCCGGCTGCGGCAAGACCACATTGCTGCGCCAGATAAAGAAGAACCTGATCCCCTACGGCCAGAAGAGCGGGGCGGTCACATATTACGGCCGGCCTGTGGATCAGTTGGATGACCGAGTGAGTGCATCCCAGATCGGATTCGTGCGCCAGGATCCGGACGATCAGATCGTCACGGACAAGGTGTGGCACGAGCTGGCCTTTGGCCTGGAGAGTCTGGGCATGGATAATCAGTCCATCCGGCGCCGGGTGGCTGAGATGGCCAGTTATTTCGACATACAGGGCTGGTTCAGAAAGGACGTTTCTCACCTTTCCGGTGGGCAGAAGCAGCTTCTGAATCTTGCATCCATCATGGTGATGCAGCCGAAGCTCCTGGTCCTGGATGAGCCCACTTCCCAGCTGGATCCTATAGCCGCATCGGAATTTCTCCAGACATTGAGACGGATAAACAGGGATCTGGGTGTCACGGTGATACTGTCCGAACACCGGCTGGAGGATGCCTTCACCATGGCGGACAGGGTCATGGTCATGGACGAGGGCAGGGTACTGGCCTGCGATACCCCGAGGAAGATAGGGGAGAGTCTCATGGAGGATGGGCACCCCATGTTCTACGGGCTGCCTGCGGTGACGAAGATATATCATTCCGTCGATGCAAAGGCAACGGCAGAGGGCCCTCTCACGGTCCGGGAAGGCAGATTGTGGCTGAAGGAACTGGTCGGAGAAAAAGCTCCGGCGGAGTCAGCTGCCCCGGAAAAGGGCGGCCCTGATGAGAAGGGATCTGAGCGCAGGGCCGTGCCAGCCATAGAGATAAAAGATCTTTGGCTCAGATATGAGAAAAAAGGCAACGATGTCCTACGGGATCTGAGCCTCAGGGTATGGCCCGGTGAGTTCTATGCTCTCATGGGAGGCAATGGGTCGGGCAAGACGACCGCCCTCAAGGCTGTGCTGGGGATACTGGAGCCTCAGAGAGGAAAGTCCAGGACAGAGGGAAGGACAGCCATGCTGCCTCAGAATCCTCAGGCCCTCTTCTCGGAGATAACCGCCGAGGACGAACTGCTGGATGTGCTGAAGGGATCGAAGAAGAGCGATAAGGAGAAAGTCGCGGCGGTATCGGATATGCTGAGGCTTCTCGAGATAGATCATCTCCGAAAGAACCATCCATATGATCTGTCCGGTGGAGAACAGCAACGGCTGGCTCTTGGGAAAGTGCTTCTCCTTGAACCGGAGATACTCCTTCTCGATGAGCCGACCAAGGGACTGGATCCCTTTTTCAAGGTGACCCTTGCAGACATCATCGACAGACTCACATCAGAGGGGATGACTATCCTGACGGTTTCTCATGATATCGAATTCTGCGCTCAGTACGCGGACAGATGCGGGATGCTCTTCGACGGAGGCGTGGTATCCGAAGGGGATGCGAAGGAGTTTTTTGCCGGAAACAGCTTCTACACGACAACGGCCAACCGTATGGCAAGAGAATTCTTTCCCCATGCCGTTACCTGGGAGGAGGTGGTGGAATGCATCAGGAACCTTTGACCCGGTATGAAGCGGCATGCCGCAGAAGGACCGTTGTTTCATCCCTGATCATATTCATACTGATACCGGCTACGATCATATTCGGAGTCGTGGTGATGGATCAGAGTGCATATATGGCCATCAGTCTTCTGGTGGTGATATATACACTCATCCCGTTTTTCATGGTGTTCGAGAGGAGAAGACCGAAGGCGAGGGAGATCGTTCTCATAGCCATGATGGCGGCACTTACCACTGTGTTGCACATCTTCTTCCACGTGACGATCCCCGTCCAGGCGGGAACGGCCATGGTGATCGTATCAGGGATCGCCCTGGGGCCGGAAGCGGGTTTTCTCGTGGGGGCACTTGCCAGGCTGGTTTGCAATTTCTATGTAGGCCAGGGGCCATGGACCCCATGGCAGATGTTCTGCTGGGGACTGTTGGGCTTTCTCGCGGGGCTGGCCTTCAACAGGGTGGATGTTGATGATCTCAGAAAAAACATGAGGATCAACTCCGGGAGTTTCCGGATAGTGATGGGGCCGGTGTTGTGCGTTGCCTTTGCAACAGCCCTGGCCTACGTGAGCTATCTCATATGGCCGGGAAGGGACGAGACCTTCTTCGGATGGAGGCTCTATGTCTTCGGGGCGGCTGGTCTTATGGCCGGAGTGCTGCTGCAGAGGAAGCGTCTCCCTGCGGACGGGCTGACCATGGCACTGTTCACGTTTTTCGTGACCTTCGTCGTCTACGGCGGGATCATGAATGTCTGCGCCATGGTAAATGCATCGGCCATGCCGGGAGCGGATCCCATAAGTTTCAACACCCTCCGGGTGCTGTACATAGCCGGCGTTCCCTATGACGCCATACACGCAGGGACGGCGGCGGCATTCATCTTCCTCTTCGGTGAGGTGCTCACAGGCAAGCTGGAGAGGATCAGGATCAAGTACGGGATATACAGGTGACATCGGGATGAATATGATCAGAGCCAACGCAGCATTGATAGCAAGGATCGCAGCAGTAGTGACTGTTGCGGGTTTTATTGCTGTCATGCTGTTTTCCCAGCCTGTGTTCCATCCGGCAAATCCCATATATGCGGGCCAGGCCCCTGAGGCGGAGACCATGATCACCTCACAGGAGGCCGACGACATCGATACGGATTCCAGCTCCGATAAGCCGGACAAGTCGAAAGATAAAAAGGATAAGGAAGAGAAGAAGAAAAAAGAGGACAAGAAGGATAAGGAGAAAGATAAGAGCGCTTCGGACAAAGAGGATCAGAGCAATAGCAGCAGGCCCGGCAAGCCAAAGGAGGATCCCGACTCCAACAAAGGCAATAAAAGCGGCATGGCCGACAGGGACGATCCTCTCAACGAGCAGGGCACGGGAAACAACGGGATCG
>Ga0256871_1001167_pt1 | contig 12537 bp, 28 predicted proteins | sample RumenRJG_07RNA_FD_185439 | JGI IMG/M metagenome (GOLD analysis project Ga0256871, IMG submission 185439) | Metatranscriptome of bovine rumen microbial communities from Lethbridge, Alberta, Canada - Rumen RJG_07 (Metagenome Metatranscriptome) | ecosystem: Host-associated > Mammals > Digestive...
ATTTCTAAACTGAAATGCCAGGATTAATAGGAAGAAAAATCGGAATGACATCCGTTTTCAGTGCCGACGGTAAGAATGTACCGTGCACTGTTATCGAAGCCGGTCCTTGTGTTGTAACTCAGGTTAAAACCGTAGAGAAAGACGGTTACAAGGCTGTTCAGTTAGGTTTCGGCGAGGCAAAGGAGAAGAACACTACCAAGCCTATGATGGGAATCTACAAGAAAGCTGGTACAACACCGAAAAAGCACTTGGCTGAGTTCAAGTTTGACGAGGAATACAACCTCGGTGATACTATTTCTGTCGAAATCTTCAACGATGCAGCATTCGTTGACGTAGTAGGCACTTCTAAAGGTAAAGGATTTCAAGGTGTAATGAAGCGTCACGGCTTCGGCGGTGTCGGTCAGAGTACTCACGGACAGGACGACCGCGCACGCAAGCCGGGATCTATCGGTGCTTGTTCTTACCCAGCAAAGGTGTTCAAAGGAATGCGAATGGGCGGACACATGGGCAACGAGAGAGTAACGACACAGAACTTGAAAGTGTTAAAAGTAATACCGGAGCACAACCTTATTCTCGTAAAGGGTTCTGTTGCCGGATGTAAGGGTTCAACCGTTTTAATTAATAAGTAATGGAAGTTAATATATTAAATATCAACGGTCAGGAAACCGGCAGAAAGGTTGTCCTGAATGATGCCATCTTCGGTATTGAGCCTAATGATCATGTTCTTTATCTTGACGTAAAGCAGTATCTCGCTAACCAGCGTCAGGGAACAGCTAAGGCTAAGGAAAGAAGTGAACATGCTGGTTCTACAAGAAAACTCGGACGTCAGAAAGGTGGCGGTGGAGCACGTCATGGTGATATCAACTCTCCACTACTGCGCGGAGGTGGACGCGTATTCGGACCAAGACCACGCGACTACAGATTTAAACTTAACAAGAAAGTAAAGGCACTTGCTCGCAAGTCTGCACTTTCATACAAGGCACAGGAAAACGCAATATTGGTAGTCGAAGACTTCAATATGGAAACGCCAAAGACTAAAGAATTTGTAAATATCACAAAAAATCTTAAAATCGACGGCAAGAAAATGCTCTTCCTTTTGCCAGAAGGTAATAATAATGTATATTTGTCAGCTCGTAACTTGCAGCGAGTGGAAGTTATGCAGGCAGCACTGCTCAACGCTTACAAAGTCTTGAACGCAGACGTGCTTGTCATGACCGAAAACTCTTTGGCGCAAATCGACGGACTCTTAAACAAATAAGAAAAGGAGAACAGAAACATGGCATTCATAATAAAACCTCTGATAACAGAGAAGATGACAAAAATAACAGATAAATTCCCAAACAGATTCGGATTTATCGTTCGTCCTGATGCTAATAAGCTCCAGATCAAGAAAGAAGTCGAGGACATGTACCAGGTTACAGTGGTAGACGTAAACACATGCCGCTACGCAGGCAAACGCATGTCGCGCTACACAAGAGCAGGACTTGTTAAAGGACAGAAAAACGCTTTCAAGAAGGCTATCGTAACCCTCAAGGAAGGTGAAACTATTGATTTTTATAGCAATATCTAAATAAAATGGCAGTACGAAAATTAAAACCGGTAACACCGGGACAAAGACACAAAGTTATTGGCACGTTCGAGGATATTACTGCATCCGTGCCAGAGAAGTCTCTCGTTTTCGGAAAACGTTCAACAGGTGGACGTAACAACACTGGTAAGATGACAGTACGCTACAGAGGTGGCGGACACAAGAGAAAGTATCGTCTTATCGACTTCAAACGTGAGAAAGATGGTGTACCAGCAGTAGTGAAGACAATTGAATACGATCCGAACCGCTCGGCTCGCATCGCATTGCTTTTCTACGCTGATGGTGAAAAACGTTACATTATTGCTCCTAACGGATTGCAGGTTGGCACAACACTGATGTCAGGCGCTGAGGCAGCACCCGAAATCGGAAACACCCTGCCACTGGCAAACATCCCTGTAGGTACAGTAATTCACAACATCGAATTACGTCCGGGACAGGGCGCATTGCTCGTTCGTTCGGCTGGTAATTTTGCTTAGTTGACTTCTCGTGAGGGTAGTTATTGTGTGATCAAGCTCCCTTCTGGTGAGACTCGTCAGATTCTCTCCGCTTGTAAAGCTACTGTAGGTAGTGTTGGCAATTCTGATCATGCCCTGGAACAGTCTGGTAAGGCTGGACGTTCTCGTTGGCTGGGTCGTCGCCCGCACAACCGTGGTGTTGTTATGAACCCTGTAGATCATCCAATGGGCGGTGGTGAAGGTCGTCAGTCTGGTGGTCATCCACGTTCACGCAAGGGCTTGTACGCTAAGGGTCTTAAGACTCGTGCACCTAAGAAACTTTCAAACAAGTACATTATTGAAAGAGCAAGTAAGTAAAAAAGTTAACTAAGAGTAGATTATGAGTCGTTCAATCAAAAAAGGTCCATATATCAACGTATCTCTCGAGAAGAAGATTCTTGCTATGAATGAGAGTGGTAAGAAGAGTGTCGTTAAGACATGGGCCAGAGCATCAATGATCTCCCCGGATTTCGTGGGACACACTGTTGCAGTTCATAACGGAAATAAATTTATCCCTGTGTACATTACCGAGAACATGGTAGGCCACAAGCTGGGTGAGTTCTCTCTGACCCGTCGCTTCGGTGGGCACGCTGGTAACAAGAAATCATAAGGGACAAACCATTTAAATTAGAATGAAATAATGGGAGCAAGAAAACATATTTCGGCTGAAAAGAGAAAAGAAGCCCTTAAAAGTTTGTATTTCGCAAAGCTCAATGGCGTTCCATCTTCACCACGTAAAATGCGCTATGTAGTGGACATGATCCGTGGCATGGAAGTGAATCGCGCTTTGGGAGTACTGAAGTTCTCCAAGAAACAGGCTGCTGCAGACGTTGAGAAACTGTTGCGTTCGGCTATTGCTAACTGGGAGACGAAGAATGACCGCAAGGCTGAAGACGGCGAACTTTATATTAGTAAGGTATTCGTTGACGAAGGCGTTACAATGAAACGTATGAGACCGGCACCACAGGGCCGTGGATACAGAATCCGTAAGCGTAGTAACCACGTTACTCTGTTTGTTGATGCCAAAACTAACGACGATAAATAATAAGTAGAATGGGACAGAAAGTTAATCCAATAAGCAACCGTCTTGGTATTATCCGTGGTTGGGATTCAAATTGGTTTGGTGGCAAGAATTTCGGCGATAACCTCGTTGAGGACCAGAAAATCCGGAACTATCTGAACGAGCGCTTGGCAAAGGCAAGTGTTTCTCGTATTGTCATCGAGCGTACATTGAAGCTTGTTACCATTACTATTTGTACAGCCCGTCCGGGTATCGTCATTGGTAAAGGTGGTCAGGATGTTGATAAACTGAAAGAGGAGTTGAAGAAACTCTATAAGAAGGATATTCAGATTAACATCTTCGAAGTGAAAAAACCAGAGCTCGACGCTACGATTGTAGGGAATAACATCGCTCGCCAGGTGGAAGGCAAGATCGCATATCGCCGTGCCATCAAGATGGCTATTCAGAATACAATGCGCGCTGGGGCAGAAGGTATTAAAGTTCAAATTACTGGTCGTCTGAACGGTGCTGAAATGGCACGTAAGGAAATGTACAAGGAGGGTCGTACTCCCTTGCATACATTCCGTGCAGACATCGATTATTGTCAGGCAGAAGCCCTCACCAAGGTAGGATTGTTAGGTATTAAGGTTTGGATTTGCCGTGGAGAAGTTTACGGAAAGCGTGACCTTACCTTCAACTTTACTCAGGACAAGCAGAATGGTGGCCGTTCTAATAATGGTGGTCGCTCTGGCCGTGGTAATCGTAAGAGAAACAATAACCGTTAAAAGTAGAAGCTATCATGTTACAGCCAAAAAGAGTAAAATATAGAAGACCTCAAGACGGACGTGGCAATAAAGGCAACGCCCACAGAGGTACACAACTGGCTTTCGGCACATTTGGCATCAAGACACTTGAGGCAAAATGGTTGGACAGCCGTCAGATTGAAGCAGCACGTGTGGCTGTCAATCGTTATATGCAACGTGAAGGTCAGGTCTGGATCCGCATCTTCCCGGATAAGCCTATCACCCGCAAGCCTGCAGATGTCCGAATGGGTAAAGGAAAGGGAGATCCCGCAGGTTGGGTAGCACCGGTTACTCCAGGTCGTATCCTCTTTGAAGTGGAAGGCGTAAGTTTTGACGTAGCTAAAGAGGCACTTCGCCTTGCAGCACAGAAATTGCCTGTAAAGACTAAGTTTGTTGTTAGACGTGATTACGATAAAAATGCTTAAACTATGAAGATTAAAGAAGTAAGAGAACTCGCCACGAAAGACTTGGCAGAGAAGTTGGAGGCTACTGAGGAAGTTTTACACCAAATGAAGCTGAATCATAGTGTTACTCCACTTGAGAATCCATCACAGATTAAGGCAACTCGTCGTGATATCGCACGTATGAAGACAGAACTTCGTCAGAGAGAACTTAATAAATAATAATGGTCCAGATGGAAACAAGAAATTTAAGAAAGACAAGACAGGGTGTCGTTATCAGCAACAAAATGGATAAAACCATTGTTATTGCCTCTAAGTTCAAGGAGAAGCACCCTATTTATGGTAAGTTTGTCCAGCACACAAAGAAGTATCGCGCCCATGATGAGAAGAATGAGGCAAACGTAGGCGATACCGTGCTGATTATGGAAACTCGTCCTTTGTCAAAGACGAAGAGATGGAGATTAGTTCAAATTGTTGAAAAAGCTAAGTAATTATGATACAGGCAGAATCAAAACTTACAGTATGTGATAACAGCGGCGCACGTGAGGCTCTTTGCATCCGTGTTCTTGGTGGTACCGGTCGCCGTTATGCAAGCGTGGGTGACGTGATCGTTGTAGCTGTACAAAACGTTATCCCATCAAGTGATTTGAAAAAGGGTGCAGTATCAAAGGCTTTGATCGTTCGCACTAAGAAGGAGATTCGTCGTCCTGATGGCTCATACATCCGTTTCGACGATAATGCTTGTGTATTGCTGAACAACGCTGGTGAGCTTCGCGGCAGCCGTATTTTCGGTCCTGTAGCTCGTGAACTCCGTGCAGTGAATATGAAAGTCGTTTCTTTGGCACCTGAGGTTCTTTAATTTATAAAAATTGAAATCGTAATGAGTAAGTTACATATTAAAAAAGACGATACAGTCATTGTCATTGCCGGTTCAGACAAGGGCAAGACTGGTAAGGTGCTCAAGGTCCTTGTTGATAAGGATCGTGCTATTGTAGAGGGCGTCAATCTCGTCTCTAAGAGCACAAAGCCATCTGCTAAGAACCCTCAGGGTGGAATCGTTAAGCAGGAAGCTCCTATTCATATCTCTAATTTGAGTCTGATCGACCCGAAGAGTGGCAAGGCTACTCGTATTGCCATCAAGAAAACTGATGACGGCAAGAAGGTTCGTATCGCTAAAAAATCAGGGGAGGAAATTAAATAATGGATACAGCACAGTTAAAGAAAGTATACGCTGAGACGATCGCTCCAGCACTGCAGAAACAGTTCAACTACTCTTCAGCCATGCAGATTCCTGTCCTGAAGAAAATCGTGATCAACCAGGGATTGGGTGATGCAACTCAGGATAAGAAGATCGTTGATGTGGCTATCAATGAGATCACTACGATCACCGGTCAGAAGGCAGTGGCTACCTTCTCTAAGAAGGACATCGCTAACTTCAAGCTTCGTAAGAAAATGCCTATCGGTGTCATGGTCACTCTGCGTCGTGAGCGTATGTATGAGTTCCTGGAGAGGCTGATCCGCATTGCTCTTCCTCGTATCCGCGACTTTAAGGGTATCGAGAGTAAGTTCGATGGGCGCGGTAATTATACCTTAGGTATCCAGGAGCAGATTATCTTCCCTGAGATCAATATCGACACTGTGGATCGTATCCAGGGTATGAACATCACCTTCGTTACATCTGCTAAGACAGATGAAGAAGGTTATGCCCTGCTCAAGGCATTCGGTCTTCCATTCAAGAACGCTAAAAACGATTAAAGAATATGGCAAAAGAATCAATGAAAGCTCGCGAGGTGAAACGTGCTAAGCTTGTAGCACAGTATGCCGAGAAACGTGCAGCTCTGAAAAAGATCATAGCTACTTCTAACGATCCAGCAGAAGCTTACGAGGCAGCTCGCAAGCTTCAGGCTATTCCAAAGAATGCCAATCCTATCCGTCTGCATAACCGTTGCAAGATCACTGGTCGTCCGAAAGGATATATCCGCCAGTTCGGTCTTTCACGTATACAGTTCCGTGAGATGGCATCTAAGGGATTGATCCCAGGTGTTAAGAAAGCAAGCTGGTAATCCATAGAAAGAAATTCATTTATTTAATATTGTCGGGGTAGTCCCGATTAATTAAACATTTATATTTTATGACAGATCCAATAGCAGATTATCTGACAAGACTCAGAAATGCGATCATGGCTCATCACCGTGTTGTTGAGGTTCCTGCATCTAACCTGAAGAAGGAAATCACCAAGATTCTCTTCGAGAAAGGTTACATCCTGAACTATAAGTTCATTGAGGATGGTCCTCAGGGAACAATTAAGGTTGCTTTGAAGTATGACCCGGCAACGAAGGAAAATGCCATCAAGAAGTTGAAACGTGTCTCAACTCCAGGTCTCCGTAAGTACACTGGATACAAGGACATGCCGCGAGTAATTAACGGATTAGGTATAGCCATTATATCTACATCCAAAGGTGTAATGACAAACAAAGAGGCTGCCGACTTGAAGATTGGTGGTGAGGTTCTTTGCTACGTTTATTAATTGGAGGATTAGAATATGTCAAGAATAGGAAAATTGCCAATTAGTATTCCGTCAGGCGTTACAGTTGCTCAGAAAGATGGTGTCGTGACGGTGAAAGGTCCTAAGGGAGAACTCTCCCAGAAGGTAGACGCTTCTATCAAGATGAAGATCGAGGATGGTCAGATCACATTCGAAGTTGACGAGAACAGTCCAGTAAACTATAAGCAGAAGCAGGCTTTCCATGGTTTGTATCGTGCTTTGGTGAATAACATGGTCATTGGCGTCAGCGAGGGCTATAAGAAAACTATGGAACTTGTTGGTGTAGGTTATCGCGTATCCAACCAAGGTAATCTCATTGAGTTCTCACTGGGTTATACGCACCCCATCTTCCTGCAGCTTCCGAAAGAAGTTAAGGTTGAGACTAAGAGTGAAAGAAACCAGAACCCTATCATTACGTTAGAGTCTTGTGACAAACAGTTGCTTGGACTTATTTGTGCAAAAATTCGTTCTTTCCGTATGCCTGAGCCTTACAAAGGAAAAGGTATCTTGTTCCAGGGCGAGGTTATTCGTAGAAAGTCTGGTAAGACTGCTGCAGCTAAGTAATTTTAATTATTTACGATCATGACAACAAAGAAAGAACAAAGAAGACTAAAGATAAAGTTCCGTATTCGCAAAAGTGTGAAGGGGACTGCTGAGCGCCCACGTCTTAGTGTATTCCGCTCTAACAAGCAGATTTACGCTCAGGTTATTAATGATTTGACTGGCAAGACTCTTGCTGCTGCCTCTTCTCTGGGATTGGAAACGATGCCCAAGATCCAGCAGGCACAGAAAGTTGGTGAGTTGATTGCACAAAAGGCAGAGGCTGCAGGCATTACAGCCGTTGTATTCGACCGTAATGGCTATTTGTATCACGGGCGTGTGAAGGAATTGGCTGACGCAGCTCGTAAGGGTGGTCTTAAATTTTAAACGATTATGGCAATGAATAAAGTAAAAGTAAATAGTGACGCTGAATTAAAGGATCGCTTGGTTGCTATCAACCGTGTTACGAAGGTAACAAAGGGTGGTCGTACCTTCACATTCGCTGCTATCGTCGTTGTAGGTGACGGTAACGGCGTGATCGGCTACGGATTAGGTAAAGCCGGTGAGGTGACAGCTGCCATCGCCAAAGGTGTAGAGTCAGCTAAGAAGAACCTTTTCAAGGTTCCAGTGATCAAAGGTACGATTCCTCATGAGATGGAAGCTCGCTTCGGTGGAGCTCAGGTATTCCTGAAGCCTGCCGCTGCTGGTACCGGTCTTGTGGCTGGTGGTGCTATGCGTGCTGTTCTGGATAGCTGCGGTATTAAGGATGTCCTTGCTAAGTCAAAGGGATCATCAAACCCTCACAATTTGGTGAAGGCTACGATTGCAGCCTTGAGCCAGATGCGTGATGCTTATACGGTAGCAGGTACTCGTGGTATCGATATGAACAAGGTGTTTAACGGATAAAGGAGATATTGACAATGGCAACAATTAAAATCAAACAGGTGAAGAGTAGAATTGGTGCTCCTGTAGACCAGAAGCGTACCCTTATCGCTCTGGGCCTTCATAAGATCTCTCAGATTGCTGAGGTTGAAGATACTCCAAGCAACCGTGGCATGATCCGGAAGGTTCGCCATTTGGTAACTGTAGTTGAATAATGAATCTTATAAACAAGGACAATGATGAAATTAAATAATTTGAAACCAGCTGAGGGCTCTACACATTCCCGTCGTCGTATTGGTCGTGGTCCAGGTTCTGGACTCGGCGGTACCTCTACCCGTGGACATAAGGGTGCAAAGGCTCGCTCTGGCTATAAGAGAAAGATTGGATTTGAAGGAGGTCAGATGCCTCTGCAGCGTCGTGTACCAAAGGCTGGATTCAAGAATATCAACCATAAGGAGTATTTCGCTGTTAACTTGTCTACATTACAGTCTTTAGCTGAGAAGAAGAATCTCACTAAGATTGGTATTGCAGAACTCAAAGAGGCAGGTCTTACCAATGGTAAGGAGCTGGTGAAGGTTCTCGGCAATGGCGAGCTTAAGGCTAAAATCGACGTTGAAGCAAATGCTTTCTCAAAAACTGCTGAAGAGGCAATCAAGGCAGTCGGTGGTAACGCAACTATAATCTAAGTAGATGAAAAAGTTTATTGAGACACTAAAGAACTGTTGGAAGGTTGAGGATTTGCGCCAGCGACTCCTCATCACCCTTCTGTTTACGGCTATTTACCGTTTTGGATCGTTCGTGGTTTTACCAGGTATAAACCCGGGCATGTTACAAAAACTTCAGTCGCAGACCAGTGGTGGACTTATGTCCCTGTTGGACATGTTCTCTGGTGGTGCATTTTCCAATGCGTCCATCTTCGCATTAGGAATCATGCCTTACATCTCAGCTTCTATCGTTATGCAACTTCTTGCTGTCGCTGTACCTTATTTCCAGAAGATGCAGCGTGAGGGTGAGAGCGGTAGGAAGAAGATCAATTGGTATACGAGGATCCTGACAGTCGCCATTTTGGTGTTCCAGGCTCCTTCTTACCTGATCAACTTGAAAATGCAGGCAAGCCAGGCATTGGCTTCCGGCATTTCTTGGTCTGTCTTCATGATTTCTGCCACGTTCATCCTAGCAGCAGGCAGTATGTTCATCCTGTGGCTGGGTGAGCGCATTACTGATAAAGGAGTCGGAAATGGAATCTCTTTAATCATTATGATTGGTATCATTGCCCGTCTGCCCCAGGCTTTCGTTCAGGAAGTTGGCTCTCGCTTTACGGCGATCAGTGGTGGTGGACTTGTGATGTTTATCGTTGAGATTCTGATTCTGTATGCAGTTGTTTGTGCATCTATTCTTTTGGTGCAAGGAACACGCAAGGTACCTGTACAGTATGCTAAACGCCTTGTAGGTAATAAGCAATATGGTGGTGCCCGTCAGTATATCCCATTGAAGTTGTTCGCAGCTAATGTGATGCCGATCATCTTCGCCCAGGCGTTGATGTTCATCCCATTGGCAATCGTCCGTTATCAGACGGAAAACGCAAGTTGGGTGGTACGTTCACTGATGGATAACCGCAGTTTGCTGTATAACATCATTTACGTGATTTTGGTGATCGCGTTTACCTATTTCTATACGGCAATTACTTTGAATCCTACCCAGATGGCAGAGGACATGAAACGTAATAATGGATTTATTCCTGGTGTTAAGCCAGGAAAGGATACAGCTGAGTATATCGATACCGTCATGTCTCGAATTACTTTGCCTGGTTCTCTTTTCATAGCGTTTATTGCGATCATGCCTGCACTTGCTGGGCTGTTGAATGTTCAGCAGGCATTCTCTCAGTTCTTCGGAGGCACATCGTTGTTGATTCTTGTTGGTGTCGTCATTGACACACTTCAGCAGATTGAGAGTCACCTTTTGATGCGCCATTACGATGGACTTCTGAATTCAGGTCATACTCGTGGATCTGTTTCTGCATATTAAATCTGATCTTGCAGAATGAACGTATTTCTGAAGACAGAAGATGAAATTGAAGTGAAGTACATAGCCTGTCCACTAGTTGGCCAGGTCTGTGGAATAATGACGAGACATACAAGCCTGGATTTATGACCCTCCAATTGGATGCCACTACAGAGGAGTTCATCTTGGATCGTATAATGATTCCAACCTTCAAGAACTTTCTCATCCAGTTGGGGGGTCTTCCCGGCAAGCATCTTTAAAGTGCATGGCGTTCGAATCCAGGTTGCTGAAATTTTATCATCGTTTGAAGAAGTAGTAAATAGAATCAGAAAATCATTATATATGGCAAAGCAATCCGCAATTGAGCAAGATGGGACTATTGTAGAGTCACTCTCCAATGCAATGTTCCGTGTAGAACTTGAAAATGGAGTTCAGATTATTGCGCATATCTCTGGAAAGATGAGAATGCATTATATTAAGATCCTCCCTGGTGATAAGGTTAAGGTAGAAATGAGTCCCTATGACCTGACAAAAGGTAGAATCGTATTCAGATATAAATAATCAGTATTTTAGATATGAAGACAAGAGCATCATTAAAGAAGCGTACACCCGACTGCAAAATCGTTCGTCGTAAAGGTCGTTTGTTCGTGATCAACAAGAAGAACCCTAAGTACAAAATGCGGCAGGGTTAAGGTTAAAAAAATGTAATTGTGCGTCTGAACAACAATTTATTCGTACCTTTGCATGCTTTTTAGCGCAATGTATTTTATTTTTAATCAATTATTTAATTAAGTAATGGCAATAAGAATTGTTGGAGTAGATTTGCCCCAGAATAAGCGTGGCGAAATCGCATTGACTTATATCTATGGTATAGGTCGAAGTAGTTCAGCAAAGATATTGGATAAGGCGGGCGTTAACCGCGACCTGAAGGTTAGTGAATGGACTGACGATCAGGCAGCCAAGATCCGTGAGATTATCGGTGCTGAATTCAAGGTAGAAGGTGACCTCCGCTCTGAGGTCCAGATGAATATCAAGCGCCTGATGGATATCGGTTGCTATCGTGGAGTTAGACATCGTAATGGTCTTCCCGTTCGTGGTCAGAGTACGAAGAACAATGCCCGTACCCGTAAAGGAAAGAAGAAGACTGTTGCTAATAAGAAGAAGGCTACTAAGTAATTTTAGGAGAAATTAATTATGGCAAAAAAATCAGCAACATCTAAGAAGAGAAACGTAAGGGTTGATGCTCTTGGTCAGCTCCATGTTCACAGTTCTTTTAATAATATCATTGTTTCTTTAGCTAATAGCGAAGGACAAATTATTTCTTGGTCATCTGCTGGTAAGATGGGTTTCCGTGGTTCTAAGAAGAACACCCCGTATGCTGCCCAGATGGCTGCAGAAGATTGTGCTAAGACAGCTTATGAGCTCGGTCTCCGTAAGGTGAAAGCTTATGTCAAGGGTCCGGGTAATGGTCGTGAGAGTGCTATTCGTGCCGTTCATGGCGCAGGCATCGAGGTAACGGAGATTATCGACGTTACTCCATTGCCACATAATGGCTGCCGTCCTCCAAAGCGTCGTCGTGTGTAATCGTATTTTATTTAAGAACATTTTTATTATATTATGGCTAAGTATATAGGTCCGAAATCTAAGATTGCCCGCCGTTTTGGAGAACCCATTTTCGGCGCTGACAAAGTTTTGTCCAAGAGAAACTTCCCTCCTGGACAGCATGGCAACAACCGTCGCAGAAAACAGTCTGAGTACGCTGTCATGTTGGCAGAGAAGCAGAAAGCTAAGTATACTTATGGTGTACTTGAGCGTCAGTTCCGTAATATGTTTGAAAAAGCAGCCAAGGCTGATGGCATTACTGGTGAGGTATTGCTCCAGAACCTTGAAAGCCGTCTTGACAATGTCGTTTTCCGTCTCGGTGTTGCTCCTACGCGTGCAGCTGAACGTCAGTTGGTAGGGCACAAGCACATTACTGTTGATGGGAAAGTTGTAAATATTCCTTCTTACTCAGTGAAGCCGGGTCAGGTTGTTGGCGTTCGTGAGAAATCTAAGTCTCTCGAAGTCATCGAAGGTGCCTTGGCAGGTTTCAACCACAGTAAATATCCTTGGATAGAGTGGGATGAGAATACAAAGAGCGGTAAGTTCTTGCACAAGCCGGAGCGTGCTGACATCCCAGAGAATATTAAGGAACAGTTAATCGTTGAGTTGTACTCTAAATAAATCATTGAATTAATGGCGATATTAGCATTTCAAAAACCCGATAAAGTTGTAATGTTAGAG
>Ga0256871_1001172_pt1 | contig 12523 bp, 14 predicted proteins | sample RumenRJG_07RNA_FD_185439 | JGI IMG/M metagenome (GOLD analysis project Ga0256871, IMG submission 185439) | Metatranscriptome of bovine rumen microbial communities from Lethbridge, Alberta, Canada - Rumen RJG_07 (Metagenome Metatranscriptome) | ecosystem: Host-associated > Mammals > Digestive...
CAGCCTTGGAATGGGTTATCTGTTCGAAGAAAACCGCTCCGAACCGGAGAGCATGGGCTGGGTATCGCAATATTCCAATGCCAACATGGTGAAAACCGACTTCTTCGAAGCCAAGAGCACCGCCTACGCCAAAAGCACAGCCCTCGAAGACGACCTGTGACAAGCTCAGCTTCCAGGCCCACCTGCACAGCAAGCCTTCCTTCGCAAAGGAGTGTCCGGAGTTATTTCACTCTAAGCCTCTGACCAATCTGCAGGACGGTGGTTTCCTTGATGCCATTCAGCTGACAGAGTTTTCTCACCGTGGTATGGTTGCGAATAGCAATCTTACCTAAGGTATCTCCGCTGCGCACAGTATAATACCTCTTTGCCAATTCCGCCTTTCTCTCGGCTTCGGCCTTCGCCTTGGCCTCTTCCTCAGCCTTGATACGGTCTTGAGTATCGCCTTCTATGATATCGATTTCCTCTTCTTCACTCTCTGGCACATAACGGCTGGCAGGACTGAGATACATTTTTTTCAGCACGAACAGCCTGTGCCTCAAGGTTCCGGAGGCGAAGTCAATCAGCCATTCAGGATCGAAGGCGTAACCCTTATAGCGGGTTTCGAAATGAAGATGTGGCCCAGTAGACCTACCTGTAGAGCCGCCCAATCCGATAATGCTCCCCGCATTCACCCAATCGCCTTCTTGAGCCAGTCGCTTGGAAAGATGCCCGTAGAATGTCTCAAGTCCGTTCTCGTGGCGGATTATGACCAGATTGCCATAACCCTTATAATATCTCGACAATCTCACTTTTCCATCAAAAGCAGCATAAACAGGGGTGCCGACATCCAGAGGGAGGTCAACACCTTGGTGACGGCGACGATGGCGGTATCCGAATTTTGAATATACTGGAATTATCCTAGGGCAATGGAATCCACCAAGCGAATCAACAATCCACACAGCTATCTCATCAGGCAGTTCGTCCATTGAAACCTGATAAGGGACAGCTTTTTCCGTGTTCCAAAATTTTTCAAACTCATCCTTGCCGTTGGCATATTCAGGCAGCTTGAAATATTTCCAAGTATAATCAGAGTATAAAATAATCTTGATGAATGGGCTTGCCGTATCCAGAGTGTCCATGACCTCCTGAGATTGATTAAGGGTTTGCACGGAAGCCGTAGACAGCCGCGGAATCATCACCTCCGCCTGTTTCTTTGTCTTTATCGTGGTGTCCTGCGCATTCAACGCAGCGGCACAAAAAAATGTTAATACAGCAAGGGCCAGAACTCTGACACCTGCCGGATAAATTTTAACTTTCATCCGAAAAATCCAATTAAATCTTTGCGCTGAACTTTTCCATAAGAAGTTTTTTGGTCTCAGTTACTTTTTCATCCAGAAGCTTCTGCGAAGTGGCCTCGCAGATGAACCTCAGGTATGGTTCTGTGTTCGAAGGCCTGATATTGAACCACCAATCTTTGAACTCCACCCGGTAGCCATCGAAGTCCATCTCTGCCTCTGGCTTCTCTTGCGATGTAAAATGCTCTTTTACGGCATCCATCGCACCTTTCTTATCATCTATCCTGAAATTGATTTCTCCAGAATTCTCGTAATGAGAAATGCTGCCTATGAACTGGCTCAGCGTGATTCCCTCTTTCTTTAATCCAGAAACAATCCTTAGCACCAGCATGGATGCCAGAAGACCGCTGTCAGAATAGAAGAAATCGCGGAAGTAATAGTGCCCTGCAAGCTCTCCGCCCCAGACACCATCAATCTCGCGCAGCTTGCGAGCGGCGAAAGCGCGGCCGACCTTCCAAGTCACAACCTTCATTCCCTGCGGAACAAGATATTCAGAAACCGACTTCGAGCTTCTTATATCCTGAAGGACGATTCCCTTCTCATGCCTCTCGTCTATGAAGTATCTGCCAAGCAATGCAATGATAAGGTCAGGAGAAATGAACTGGCCTTTCTCATCTACGAACATCACCCTATCGGCATCACCATCATAAATCACGCCTGCGTCAGCTCCTGTCTTACGGACAGCCTCTTCCAGCGGAATCACATTCTTTGGAATTAGAGGATTTGGCTCATGATTCGGGAAACTGCCGTCCATTTTATCGAAAAGATAAGTCGGAGCCTCACCAAAGATTTCTTTGGCATAAAGCGTTGACATTCCATTCGACAAGTCGAACGCCAATTTCAAATTTGAATAGTCGCCCTTGAATTTCAGCAAGAAATTCAGGTAGTCTTGATGAATGTCCTTCGGAATGACTTTTCCTCGGACATCGGCGACTGGCGTAGGCTTTCCATCCTCTATCCATTTCTGAATCTGCCCCAAGCCAGAGTCCAGGCCGACAGGAAGGGCATTTTCACACGACACCTTCATACCGTTATATTCCTTCGGATTGTGAGAAGCCGTGATCTGCACGGAAGCCTTGAAGCCGTAATTGGCGGTACCGAAATATACCATAGGCGTGGTGCTGAGACCGATGTCGTACACATCAGCGCCAGCATCGGTTATTCCTTTCACGAGATATTCATGAATCTCCGGGGAAGAAAGCCTGCAGTCGCGCCCGACCAAGACTTTATCAGTTTTTAACAGTTCAGGAATGAAATATCCTACTTTGTAAGCGGTGTGCCGATCAAAATCGACATTATAAATCCCGCGAATATCGTATGCGTGAAAAGCTCCCATTATCTGTCATTTAATTTTCGTCGGATATCTTGCAGAAATCCTGCCTTTCTCGATGGCAAATAACTTTTTTGAAATAATTTTTTTTCGTATGGGGGCTACATGATCCACGAACATGTCCCCATCCAGATGCGACATTTCGTGCTGGACCATCCTGCAGGCAAATTTGTCGAAATGCTCAGTGACTTTCTTCAGATTTTCGTCATAATATTCGACGGTCATGCTAGAAGGCCTGCGCACGCTGCAGAAAATGTCCGGGATGCTCAGGCACCCCTCCTCATATTCAGTTTTATTCTCGCTTTCTTCCACAATGACAGGATTTATCATCACCCTTTTGAAGTCTTTCAGATAGTCATAAACTTCCGTCATCCCAGTGCCGTCCACGATGAGCACCCTCTGGCTAACCCCTATTTGTGGCGCTGCCAAGCCACAGCCCTGAGCGCTGGCAAGCGTGTCCTTCAAATCCTTCACGAGATTCTGAATGTTCTCTTTATCATTGAGGTCGGCGGGCTTAGCGACCTCCCTCAGCACTTCCGAACCATAGAGATAAATTGGCTGTATCATATTCCTATTTCTTTTTATCTAGATAACCCTGCAAAATTATGGCGGCGCTTATCTTATCCACCGATGCCTTGTTCCTCCTGTCTTTCGCCTTCATTCCCCCATCAATCATTGCCCTGTGAGCAAGCACAGATGTGAATCTTTCATCTTCCAATGCAACCGGAACCCCTGGAAATGCCTTTCCTAATTGCTTTAGAAATATATCGACATCTGCAGCGGCCTCAGACGGAGTATTATCCAGGTTCATTGGATAACCCACCACGAACTGGGTGACGGTTTCCTTCTGAGCATAATTTTTGAGATATTCTATTATCTTTGCACCGTCAACTGTTTCCAGTGGAGAAGCGAAGACGAAGAGAGGATCGCTAACAGCAATTCCGACTCTTCTTCGTCCATAATCTATGCCGATTATCCTTTCCATTGGTTGCAAATTTATAGAAAAAGGCGGTTAAGTCAAAATAGCATGTCGAGAGAGAAAAAAGAGAAACGACCGATTGTCAATAACTTTAAGCTGACTTTGTCCGATAAAGACAAGGGCAAAGACTTGAAGACCGTCTCGTTCACGAGAATCCAAGGCCTGATCGCGATAATCACCATAATCATCGTATATAGTTTCTTGGTGATTTCATTATTCATATATACTCCGCTCAAAACTTTCATTCCTGGCTACCCTGACGCTGAGACAAGAAGAGAGGCTATCCGGAATGCAATCAGAATAGACTCTCTTGAGACTGAAATCACAAAGTGGGCTTTATATTCAGAAAATTTTGCCAGAATAATCGATGGACAAGAGCCATTGGAACTTGACAGCCTGATGGAAATCAAGGCTAAGTCAGACTCCATCGCCATCGACCCTAAAAGACTGGACGAGAGCCGGCAGAAGTTGAAAGATGAGGTCACGAAAGCTGATGAGTTCGCATTGAAGCCTGTGGAGAGGCGCTCCCTGCCTATTGAGGGGATGCATTTCTTCACCCCTCTGAAGGGGGTCATATCGCAAGGTTATGACAAGGCTTTGCATCCATACATCGACATTACCGCCCCGGAAAATTCAACCGTAATGTCCGTGCTGGATGGAACGGTCATTTCTGCCGGCTGGAGCGATGAATATGGTTACACTATTCAGATTCAGCATGAGGGCGACATCATATCCGTCTATAAGCATAATCAAAAGCTCTTGAAGAAGGTAGGGGATAAAGTGACGGCAGGAATGCCCATCGCCATTGTCGGTAACACTGGCAACACATCAAAAGGAAACCATCTGCATTTCGAGCTATGGCACAAAGGAGAGGCCGTGGACCCGACTAAATATATCAGCTTCTAAATGGAGAGAAAGAGAAGAATTGCGATTCTGGGGTCGACAGGATCAATAGGGACACAGACACTTGACGTCATAAGGCAGCACAGGGACAAATTCGAAGTTGAATTGCTAACTTGCAACTCCAGCGTTGACCTGCTGGCTCAGCAAGCGAAGGAATTCGATGCGAACAACGCTGTCATCTGCAACGAAGTCCTTTACCCGGAACTATCGAACCTGCTAGAGAATACTGACACGAAAGCTTTCGCAGGGATAAAATCCGTCTGCGACCTGGTTGCTTCTGACAACGTGGATATCGTGGTTGGTGCCATGGTGGGATTCAGTGGGCTGAAACCGACTCTCTCTGCAATAGACGCTGGAAAAATCATCGCTTTGGCAAACAAAGAGACGTTGGTGGCTGCGGGTGGAATAGTAACCTCAGAGGCGCAGAAGCATAACGCCCCGATAATTCCAATCGATTCTGAGCATTCAGCGATCTTCCAGTGCCTGCTCAGCGCCCAAGGCAATAAAATCGCCAAAATCCATCTCACAGCATCTGGCGGCCCATTCAGGACGTGGGATAAGGGCAGGATTGAAAAAGCGACAAAAGACGATGCTTTGAAGCACCCTAACTGGAATATGGGAGCGAAGGTCACTATCGACTCATCCACCATGATGAACAAAGGGTTTGAGGTGATTGAGGCAAAATGGCTCTTCGGGCAGCCTGTAAGCAAGATAAATGTCATCATACAACCGGAATCCATCATTCATTCGATGATTGAATATGAAGATGGAGCAGTCATGGCGCAGCTTGCCTGCCCGGACATGAGGGAGCCTATTCAATTCGCCCTTGGCTTTCCTGAAAGGATGCCACTGGACAATAAAAAACTGGACTTTGCTGAGCTGGGGAGCATCTCTTTCTTCAAGCCGGACATGGACAAATTCCCTTGCCTCGGCCTTGCATATGAGGCTATCGGGCGAGGCGGGAACATTCCATGCGTGATGAATGCCGCCAATGAATCTGCAGTCGCCGCATTTTTGCGAGACAGGATCGGCTTTTATGATATTCCTCACATAATTAGTGAGTGCATGGAGAAGGCTGAGGCCATAAAAGAGCCAACACTCGATGACATATTCATGACTAACGCTGAAGTTCGGCGAATGGCAGATGCCATGATAGAAAAGATGGAGAGGTAGGAATATGGTCGTTCTTATGAAAATATTGCAAGTGATCCTTGCGCTTTCGGTTCTTATCATTATCCATGAGTTCGGGCATTTCATGTTCGCCAAATTGTTCCGAATCAGGGTGGACAAATTCTTCCTGTTCTTCGACCTCAAAGGCATCAAGCTTTTCAGCACCAAAGGGAAATTCTTCACTAAAATATGCCCGAAAGCGAAGGATTGGGAAACTGAATATGGCATCGGCTGGCTGCCGCTCGGAGGCTATTGCAAGATCAACGGCATGATCGACGAGTCCATGGACATGGAGACCATCAAGCAAGACCCCAAGCCATGGGAATTTCGCACGAAACCAGCATGGCAGAGGCTCCTGGTGATGCTCGGAGGCGTGCTGAACAATTTCATTTTCGCAATCATAGTCTATATAGCCATCATGGCAACATGGGGAAGCTCATACATTCGCAATGAAGGCAATGCAATATACACCAATGAGTTAGGTCAAGAAATGGGGTTCCGGAACGGAGACCGGATACTGAAGATGGATGACTATGTCCCCGAGAATTTCGGGATGCTTCAGGCAGACCTTGCGCGTAGAAACGTAAAAGAAGTCACCGTCTTGAGGGGTTCTGACACCGTGCACATCTACATCGACAAATCCATGATAGGCGAAGTGCTGAATACCCCTGGCCTGTTTGACTTAGCAGTGCCTTTCATCGTAGATTCAGTGATGACAGGCTCTGAGAATGCATCTGCCGGTCTTCTCAAAGATGACAGGATAATAGCCTTGGACAGCGTCTCGACACCGTTCGTGCAAGATTCCAGGAAATACATGGAGACAATCAAAGGCGAAGAGACGGTAGCAACCGTGCTGCGTGGAAGCGACACGTTGGAAATTCCGTTGCAAGTGGACACCAGCGGACGCATCGGCGTGTATATGCAGATTCCAGGTATTTCGTCTAAGGAATATTCAGTAGCGGAAGCCATTCCTGCCGGTTTCAAACTGACATTCAGCACCATAGGCGGTTACCTGAAAGACCTCAGGCTGGTGGCGACGCCAAGCACGGAGGCTTACAAGAGCGTCGGCAGCTTCATAGCCATCGGCCAGGCCTTCCCTTCCAAGTGGGACTGGTTCAGTTTCCTTAATATTCTGGCTCTGCTGTCAATAATGCTGGCCGTGATGAACCTGCTGCCTATCCCAGGACTTGATGGCGGTCACGTGGTGTTCACCCTCTATGAGATGCTCACCGGACGCAAGCCTAGCGATAATTTCCTCATAATAGCACAGATCATCGGCATGGCGCTGCTGGTCATGCTGATGATCCTCGCCTTCGGCAACGACATAGGCCGCCTAATGCGCTAATGCCGCATTAGAGTTACTGTTTCTGAATAATTTCCATTCCCTTGCGGAGGGCTTCTTCGTTCTGGGGGATGAGGTTGTGATGGCGCTGCGGGAGCGTTTTGCGGAGTGCCGCGAGAACGCTGTCGATAGTGACGATAGGGCGAATCTTCAGCAGGCCTCCCAGCACTATCATATTGAACGTCTTGATCATATTCATTTCAGCAGCAGCGTCCATGGCATTGATTCTATAGACATCGATGTCCTTCCTCTTCGGAGGATCGCTTATGCCATAACCATCGTAGATTAAGACGCCTCCTTTCTTTACCTTTGGCTCGAACTTCTCCAGCGAAGGCTGGTTAAGAACGATAGCGGAATCGTAGGAAGACAAGATAGGGGAAGATATGGGAGAATCACTCACGATGACCGTGACATTGGCCGTTCCACCACGCTGCTCCGGTCCATATGCAGGCATCCAAGTAACCTCTTTTCCTTCCATCATCCCGGAATATGCCAGAATCTTGCCCATTGAGAGGACGCCCTGTCCTCCGAAACCAGATATTATTATTTCTTCTGTCATAGCCATATTCATTTAGAGTCAATGCCATTGTCCTTCAAATCGCCTAGGTGGTAGTAAGCGAACATATTTTCTTCCATCCACTTGTTGGCCTTCTCCGGACTCATCTTCCAGCCAGAATTGCAGGTGGACACAATCTCAACGAGATTGGAGCCTTTGCCCTGCATGGAATATTCGAAAGCCTTCCTGATGGCCTTCTTAGCTCGATTGATGGCAGCTACCGTGTGCACTGCCTGACGTGTCACGTAGCAAGTGCCATCAAGCTGAGCCGCCAATTCGGTGATGTGCAGCGGATAGCCGTGCAAGCTCACTTCCCTGCCGTAAGGGCAAGTAGCCGTCTTCATGCCGAGGAGAGTCGTCGGGGCCATCTGACCTCCTGTCATGCCATAAATAGCGTTATTTATGAATATGATGGTGATATTCTCGGCTCTGTTCAGAGCATGGATAGTCTCTGCTGTGCCTATGCAGGCCAAGTCGCCGTCTCCCTGATAAGTGAAGACGAGCCGGTCCGGCCACAGGCGCTTCACTGCGGACGCAAGAGCCGGAGCCCTGCCGTGAGCAGCTTCCTGCCAGTCCACGTCAATGTATTTATAAGCGAAGACCGCACAGCCTACCGGCGAGATTGCTATAGCTTTCTCCGTCATGCCCATTTCCTCTATCACATCGGCTACGAGTTTGTGCACCACCCCGTGGCTGCAGCCTGGGCAATAGTGCATTGGAACATCATTCAACAAGGTAGGTTTCTTATATACAACCTGGCCTTTCTCGATTATTTCTTCTCTTGTCATAGCTGTTTCCGATTAAAACATACGTTTGAGAGCCTCCACGACCTCATCCGGATCAGGGATGATGCCACCCAGGCGGCCGAAATGCTGAACAGGGATGCCGCCGCCAACGGCGAGGCGAATGTCCTCGACCATCTGGCCGGCATTGAATTCCACCGAAAGTATGCCTTTGACTTTGCTGGCAAGTCTCTGAACTTCCTTCGTAGGGAAAGGCCAGAGAGTTATAGGGCGAAGCAGGCCTACCTTTATGCCCTCGGCGCGAGCGTTGTCGATGCTCTTCTTCGCCACTCGCGCAGCCGAACCGAATGCCATGATGGCATATTCAGCGTCATCGAGAAGGTATTCTTCGAAGCGCACCTCTTTTTCTTCGCACTTGCGGTACTTCTTCTGAATGTTGTTATTTATGATCTCCATCTCCTCGGAACGCAATTCCAAAGACGTGATTATGTTAGGCTTCCTGCCACCTATGCGTCCTGTGGTTGCCCAAGGGCATTCCTTCATGATCTGCTCCTCGGTACGACGAGGCTTGAAAGGAGGAAGCATGACTTTCTCCATCATCTGCCCGATGGCGCCGTCGGCGAGAATCATGGCAGGGTTGCGGTAACGGAACGCCAGTTCGAATGCAAGATCCACGAAATCAGCCATTTCCTGCACTGAAGATGGGGCGAGCACGATCAGATGGTAGTCTCCGTGACCGCCGCCTTTGCAAGCCTGGAAATAGTCCGACTGGCTCGGCTGGATGGTTCCCAGGCCCGGGCCGCCACGCATTACGTTCACGATGAGGGCCGGAAGCTCTGCGCCCGCCATGTAAGAAATGCCTTCCTGCATGAGGCTGATTCCAGGACTGGAAGAAGATGTCATCACCTTTTTCCCAGACGCTGCGCCTCCATATACCATGTTGATTGAGGCGACCTCGCTTTCTGCCTGGAGAACTACCATGCCGGTGGTCTCCCATGGCTTCTGAGCCGCCAGAGTTTCAAGCACCTCTGACTGAGGCGTGATAGGATAGCCGAAATAGCCGTCGCAACCACAGCGGATCGCGGCGTGGGCAATGGCTTCATTGCCTTTCATCAATGTTACTTCCTGATCTGCCATAGCTTCATTCTGATTTTAGACGGTAAACGGTGATGCACCCGTCAGGGCATACCGTAGCGCAAGACGCACAGCCCGTGCAGGTGTCAGCAAGAACCTCATGGGCATAGTTGTAGCCCTTTCGGTTAACTTCCTTGGTCGTGAGAGCAAGGACGTGAAGCGGACAGGCGACCACGCAGAGATTGCAACCTTTGCATCTCTCGACGTTGACGACCGTCGCTCCGTACATTTTTGCCATAATACCTTAAGTGTTATTGATTATACATATCCTTATTGTAGAAATCAAGGATTTCATTTGCCATTTTATATGCATTCACGGCAGGACTCTCCGGGTTCAATTCCATAGCCATCAGGTAATTGTTGATGGCACCCTGCCAATCGCCTTTTTTACGATAAGCGTTGCCTAGCAGGTAATAAGCCTTGTCGGAAGGGGAAGAAGCCAAGGCAATATATTCATTTAATATATTAATGGCTTCTTCAGTCCTATCCTCGCCCAAGAGCTTCTCTGCCGCAGCAAAATCTTCCATATCCATTAATCTATGAATAGATTCCAGCCATACGTGTCTTTTTCCACCCCTCTCTGGATGCCAATGATGCGCTTGTAGAGCTTCTCGCTGACCGGACCGCACTTATCCGGGCTGCCGAAAGAGTAGGTCTTGGTAATTTCTTCCGACTCCAAGGCAGGTTTGTCGTCAATCGAACAGATAGGAGTTATCACTACCGCCGTGCCGCAGGAGCATGCTTCATCGAAATCCGCCAGCTCCGTTATTTTCACGGGGCGCATCTCAACTTCCATTCCAAACTCTTTGGCAACAGTGCGAAGGCTGTTATTCGTGATGGAAGGCAGCACGCTGCTCGAAAGCGGAGTTATGTAAGTATTTCCTTTGATGGCGAAGAAATTGGACGATCCGAATTCTTCAATGTAGGTCTGGGTAGACGAATCCGGGAACAGCAGCTCGCGGTAACCGGCTCCATGAGCAAGGTTATATGCGTGGAGCGACTGAGCGTAATTCGCACCCAATTTGTAGCCCCCAGAGCCATGTTTTGCGGCACGGTCATAATTTCTTGAAAGAACCGCCCTGCCCGGGAGCAGGCTCTTATCGCCCGAATACGTACCCACCGGAGAGCACATCACGGCAAACATCACGTCGCTGGAAGAATGGATGCCCAGCTGCGGGCCGATGCCGATTAGGATAGGCCTGAGGTATAGAGACGCAGACGCAACCTCCGCAGGAGGCAGATAGTCTATATTCTCCTTGACGCATCGGACGCACATTTCGATGAACATTTCCTCTGAAGGGTATGGCATGTCAAGGTATTTGGCGCTATCTGCCATCCTTTTGGCATTCATGTCGGGTCTGAACAGCCTTATTTTCCCATCTACGCCGCGAAAGGCCTTAAGTCCCTCGAAGCAGCAAGGGCCATAATGAAATATGCCGGCGAACGTGCTCAGAGAAATGCTCATGTCATCTGCGACCACCGGTTTCTCCCAATTACCTCCGATGCATCGGCTGTAAATGAAAGATTTGGTTTTGGTGTAGCTAAAAGACAGCTTTGTCCAGTCTATGTCAATCATGATAATTCAGTATTAATAATATGAATATGCGGGAGTTAGTCTTCTATAAGCTTATCCTTGTCGTAGGTGTGCACTTTCACTTCGCCAGAGAGAATCATGTACCCGTTTTCCGCCAGGCTGTTTATCTCGTCTTCCCCAGGGAACACTTCCACAGGGGCTATGAAGCCGATTTTATTCTTGATGGCATCCATCAAGCTTTTGCTGTGAGCTATTCCGCCAGTGAGCAAGATGGCATCCACCTTGCCGTCTGCCGTCGCAGCCATTGCGGCGATATATTTACATATATTCAGCACGTACGCCTTCAAAAAGGTCTGAGCCAGCTCATTACCGTCGTCAGCCATCTTTTCTACGTCCTTCATGCTGTTGGTTCCGAAATACGCCACCGCGCCGCCCCTGCCGACCAGTTTTTTCTTGATTTCATCGGCAGTATATTTCCCGCTGAAGCACATGTCTATGAGGTCGAATGGCGGGCAGCAGCCAGAGCGTTCGGGAGTGATGGGGCCGTCACCGCCAAGACCGTGATTCGTGTCCAGCACTTTCCCGTTGCGATGCAGCGAGATAGTTGCCCCGCCCCCCATGTGAGCGACGATCACTGTCACGTCATTGGTCTTATGCCCATGCTCCCTGAGATACCGCCTTACGATCGCCCTGGAATTGAGAGCGTGAAAAAGAGTCTTGCGAGTGAACTCGGGAATCCCTCCCATGCGACACTCCGGAAGCATCTCGTCTGCCATCGGAGGATCGGCCACGTAAGCGATGCATTTGCCATGCCTAGGGTTGGTAATCCCTTTCGCATCCCTAGCCTCATTCACTTCCTTAGCGATGTCATCTGCCAGGACTGCGCTCAGATTACAAGCATGGACTCCGTCACGGCAACTTATGAGAACATCCCTCATATCCTTGTTCACATTGTAGACGCCGGTAATCACAGGAGTGAACAGGCCGCCTCTCGCCATGATGATGTCTATGCTCTCAAGCGGAATATTCTTTTCCTTCAGGAAATCCTCTATCGCCAGACGGCGCATGTCAGTCTGGTCCATTACCGAAGGATACTTGGCCACCTCGTCAGCGGTGTGCTCCAGTTTTGTGTCGAAAATTCGAGTTCCGTCAGAGTAAAAACCAAGTTTAGTCGTAGTAGACCCAGTGTTTATCACTAATATATTGCCTTTCTGAACAGGCGTATCAGCTAATGTCTGCGTTCTTTCCATTTCTATCGTTTTGCACCGACATAAATATATTATATTTTTAAACAAAAACCGCAATAATTTTTCAAAATTTTCTCATTTTTATCAAAATATCAAAAAGAATCGTATCTAAATTCTCCGAATATCATTTATTTATGATAAGATACCTGATACATAATAATATGCCACCTTCCCAGATGACGGAAAGACGGCAAATTTAATTAATGTTTTCCCAATCAGTTAGACTATATTGATTTTTTTGGCCGTCCCGG
>Ga0256871_1001173_pt1 | contig 12518 bp, 9 predicted proteins | sample RumenRJG_07RNA_FD_185439 | JGI IMG/M metagenome (GOLD analysis project Ga0256871, IMG submission 185439) | Metatranscriptome of bovine rumen microbial communities from Lethbridge, Alberta, Canada - Rumen RJG_07 (Metagenome Metatranscriptome) | ecosystem: Host-associated > Mammals > Digestive...
ATTGGTCTTGCTTTATTTTTAATTCTTTTTATTTCAATCATATATATAATTCTTGCTGTAAAACCTCTTAATAAGGAATACAGTTTTACTCCAGTCTGGAAAATCAGCACAGCTAATCCTGTTATAAATAATTCTGAAACTAAGCAAAAATCAGCTTTTCATCTTGGTCAAACCCTTGGTTATTTTGATGAAGATGGAAACATTTCTCTCTATAAAACATTTCCTTCAAAAGTTTCTATTTCTGATTCTTATTTTGCTGTCTACGATTCCGAAGCAAAAAATACTGATTTTTATAATACTGATGGAACAAAAGCTGGTGTAATTGAAGCAAGCGGATTTCCATATTTTAAGGATAATCTTATTTATGTTTTTCTCCCAGGCGGATGTTCTTTTTCAAAATGCTCTGATACAGGAAAAATCATCTGGACGTTTGAAGGGACCTTCCCTATTACAGCATTTGCGGCTAAAGAAAACTACACTGCAGTAGGTCTTTCAAACGGAACTATCAAAGTATTAAATAATGAAAATGGTGCTACCGAAATTGATTTTGCACCAGGAGGAAGCGATTACCCTGTAATTCTTGGCCTTGATATTTCTGAAGACGGCCAGTACATTGCCTCAATTTCTGGTCATAACCATCAGCGTTTTGTTTTGTCACATCGCGAAGAAAATCAGCAGAAAATTGTTTATCATAAGTTTTTTGATCACGATTCTCCTTACCGCACAATCGTTCATTTTAGTATGGACGGAAAAAGAGTTTTCTATAACTTCTATAGAGGACTTGGAATCTATGACCTAGAAACAAAAGCCGAGCAGACTCTTTATATAAAAGACAAACTGATTTCAATTGAAGAAACTGATGATCTTACCCTTCTTTTAGGAAAAGAAAAAAATACATACACAGTATCTGTAATTGATAATACTAATACACTTGAAGGGGCATTCTCATTTACAGCTGATTCAGCCTTCCTTCATGCTGCAGACAATAACATTTATCTTGGTAAAGATAATTCAATTTCAAAAATCCAGGTCACAAGAGAATAAAGAGGTCAGAAATGAAAAAAGAATTACTTTCAACAGCTTTCCTTCTCATCACATCTATTGCATTCTGTTTTGACTGGCCTCAGGCTGATGTTACAAAAGATTCCTTTAATTCCTATTTCGGACAGAACCGTGGCGGTATTTTAAGCACTTCGATTATTTTTTCAGAACCGGAAGAAGTAAGGGCTGCAGAAGATGGATATATTATCGCCGTTCTTACAGAAAATTCAGATGATTCTGATTTTTTCCCTTCTACACTTGGTACTGCTGTTATTCTTTCACATAATGATGATTTGATTTCAGTATACGGAAATCTTGATGCACAAACCCTCACTTTAAAAAATGAAAATGAACGTTCTGTTGATGGTGGTGCAATTATTGCTTCAAGTGGAAATTCCGGTTTTCAGGAAAATCATGGAAACCTCGAATTTCAGATTATTGATGCTAAAAACAAGTCTGCAATCAATCCAAAGGTTCTTATGCCTCGCGCAGAAGAAGAAATGCCTCTTTCTCTTACAGGCATTATGATTGGCAGTAAAAATAATGATTTTTACGACATTAACGTTTATAAAACCTATAATTCGGGACTTTATAAAGTATATTTTAAGCGAAACCCTATAGCGGCTCCTTACAAAACTTCAGTTTCCATAAACGGTGTAATTGTAGATCAACTTTCATATGATATGATTACACAGGAAAACAACAAACTGTGTATTATCGGAAAAAAGAAATACACAGATGCAGATATTTTTCCGAACAATGATTTACAGTTGCTGGGTGAAGTGATGTTTACACCAGGACGTGCAACTCTTGGTCTTTCAATTTCTGACACGCTCGGAAATGTAAAGCAGCTCAACTATAACATCATTATAAAATAACAGAAGAAAAAAAATATTTTCCTTACTCAAGAAAATTTGTTAAATACTCATTTCCGTGTTAAAATAATATAATTAAGTTTAATGGGAGTAGAACTTGGAACATAATATGATTTTGTCAGCATCCGGCTGGCGTAAGGTTTTTGCAGCATCCGGAGACGAGCAGGATAAGAATCCTGAAATTACAGACACTGACAGAAGCATTGCCGTAATTGCGGCAGATGTTTTTTTTGATTACATCAGCAAGATAAGCGGACAGGAATCCCCTGTTATTGCACTGGGTATTGATGCACGCCCGACAGGCCCGGCTCTTGCAGATGCAATGATTCATGCCCTTGTAAAAAAGGGAGCAATCCTCCAGTACAGCGCGGTTACTTCAGCTCCAGAGATTATGGCTTATGCAAAAAAACTCGATGGTTTTATTTACATTTCTGCAAGTCATAATCCGGTAGGTCATAACGGAATTAAATTTGGAACAAACGATGGTGGAGTTCTTTGCGCACAGGAAAATAAAAAATTAGTTGATGATTTCCTTAAACGGCTTGCAGATGATAATGGTGTTGCAGAGGCTGTAAAAAAAGCCTATTCCTGCACTACTTCCGAGCTAAAGGCCGTTTATGAAGTTAAAGACAGTTCAAAGCATAATGCACTTTCTGCTTATAAAAACTTTGCAAATGAAACGATTACTGGAACTGATAATAAAGAATATCAAGCTGATTTCTTTGGAATGCTTGATACCTTTATTGCACAAAATCCACTTGGAGTTGTATGCGACTTTAATGGAAGTTCTCGTAATCAAAGCATTGACCGTGATTTCTTTAAGGAACGCAAAATCAATTTCTATTCAATAAATGATTTTGAAATTGCGCATGAAATTATTCCGGAAGCAGAAAACCTTGTTCACGTTGCTGCTGAAATGGAGCGGCTGCACAAAGAGGGACACAGCGAAGTTGTTCTGGGATATATGCCGGATTGTGACGGCGACCGCGGTAATATTGTTTACTGGGATGAAAAGGCCGGCAAAGCTGTAATTCTAAAGGCCCAGGAAGTATTCAGTCTTTCTGTTCTTGCAGAACTTACATATTCAATCTGGCAGCATGGTGATGAAAAAGACTTTAAGCCTGCTGTAGTTGTAAACTGTCCAACTTCAATGAGAATTAACGAAATTGCTTCCGCCCTTGGGGCAGAAGTTTTCCGTGCTGAAGTTGGTGAAGCAAATGTCGTAAACCTGGCAAGGGAAAAACGTTCTCAAGGTTACACGGTCCGCATTCTTGGAGAAGGCTCAAACGGTGGAACAATTACCTACCCTGCAGCCGTCCGCGACCCGCTTAATACAATTTTCGCCCTTCTCAAGCTTTTGATGATGAGAGAAAGCGGATTGTATGAAATGTGGTGTACAAAATCTGGTCAGAAATATAATCCTGAATTTACACTCAGCGATGTAATTGCATCGCTTCCGGTATATACAACAACCGGAGTTTCAGAACCACGGGCAGTCCTAAAAGTTAAAACAACAGACCATGCAAAGCTTAAGGCAGCATTCCAGAAAGCTTTTGAAGCAGACTGGAAGAAAAAATCAGCTGACCTCAAGAAAAAATATGGCATAGAGTCTTGGGAAGCAGTTATAACTAAGGGAACTGTTGAGACCTGCGGTGTAAAAGACTTTTCTGAATCTGGAAAAGGCGGACTAAAAATCCTCTTCAAAGACAAGGATTCAAAACCTGTTGCCTTTATCTGGATGCGTGGAAGCGGTACTGAACCAGTATTCCGCATTATGTGCGATGTAAAAGGTAATAATCCGGATATGGAAAAGGCACTGCTTGAGTGGGAGACTGAGCTTATTAAGAAAGCAGACAAATAGATTGCTTCGCCTACGGCTCGCAATGACGTCATTGCGAGGAGCGTAGCGACGAAGCAATCTATTAAATGACAAAAAATAAATAAATTTGTATAATAATTCAATACAGGAGCTATAAATGGAAAAAGAAGAAATCTTAAAGCGTGCAAAAGCTTACATTGCCGCAGAAAAAGATGAAAGATTCAGCAAGGAAGTTGAAGAACTTATTGCTAAAGAAGATTATAAGGAACTTGAAGACCGCTTCTACCAGACACTCGAATTTGGTACTGGTGGACTTCGCGGAATTATGGGTGGCGGAACAAACCGCATGAACACCCTCGAAATCAATATGGCAACACAGGGACTTGCAAACTATGTTCTTAAGGCATTCCCTGATAAGGCAAAGGCTGGAACTTTGAGCGCAGTTGTAGCTTACGACAGCCGCTTAAACTCAGATGTTTTTGCAGAAGCAACAGCCCTCATTTTTGCCGCTAATGGAATTAAGGCTTACCTCTTTTCAGGTCTCCGCCCTACTCCAGAATTGTCTTTTGCAATCCGCAAGCTTGGTGCTCAGACTGGTGTTGTTGTAACTGCATCTCATAACCCAAGAATGTACAATGGCTACAAGGCTTACTGGGACGACGGTGCTCAGGTAATTGAACCACATGATAAGGGAATTATTGAAGAAGTAAACAAGGTTTCTGAAGTTAAAACTATGACTAAGGACGAAGCTATTAAGGCTGGTAAACTTGTTCTTATTGATAAAGAAATCGACGAACAGTTCTGGGCTATGTGTAAGGCACAGCTCTTCCGCCCAGACCTTATTAAGGAAAAGGCAAAGGACGTTCGCATTGTTTACACTCCACTCCACGGAACTGGTGCAATGCATGTTGAAAAAGTTCTTGGAGATCTCGGCTTGAACATTCTTACTGTTCCAGAACAGAGAGAACCAGATGGAAACTTCCCTACTGTTGAAAAGCCAAATCCAGAGGAAAAACCAGCACTTACTCTTGCTGTTGAACTTGCAAAGAAAGAAAAGGCAGACGGTGTAATGGCAACAGACCCAGATTCTGACCGTTTTGGTACAGCTTTCCCAGATAAGGACGGAAACTTCGTTCTTCTCAGTGGAAACCAGATGGGTGCACTCCTGATTGATTACGTACTCCGCTCACGCAAAGAATTCGGTACATTGCCTGCAAATCCTGCAATCATCCGCTCTATTGTAACTTCTCCATTCGGTGATTACATTTGTAAGAAATATGGTGTTACAATGCTCGACTGTCTTACAGGCTTCAAGTGGATTGCAGCAGTTGAAAAGAATTTTGAAAAAGATGGTTCACATAACTATGTATTTGGTCTTGAAGAGAGCTACGGCTACAAGATTGAAAAAGAAGTTATGGATAAAGACGGTGTTTCAGCAGCAGCAATGTGTGCAGAAATGATTCTTTACTGGAGAAGCCAGGGAAAGAGCCTTCTTGAACACCTTGATGATATGTACAAGGAATTCGGTTATTTCGAAGACCGTGCTATTTCGCAGTACTTCCCGGGAGCTTCTGGTGGAGAAACTATGAAGGCTATGATGGCAAGCATGAGAAGCAATTCTCCGACAACTCTTGGTGGAGAAAAGATCCTCAAGGTTCGCGACCTCTTGTGCGATCCAGATCTTCCAAAGAGCAATGTACTTCAGTTCTATCTTGAAAGTGGAACAATTGTTAGTGCCCGCCCTTCAGGAACAGAACCAAAGATTAAGTTCTACATCAACTCTATGATTCCAGCTGGCGATGGTTCAGACGCATGGTATGCAGATGCTAAGAAAAAAGCAGCAACACTCTGTGACGGAATCTCAGCTGATATCCAGAAGATTATTGATGCAGCATCCAAATAAAAAGATTACTGATTTACGAAGACTGCGCAAGCTTTACGAAGAAGGCGCAGTCTTTACAGCATTTGATACGGAAACTACGGGAGTGTCTCCCACAAACAGCCGCATCATAGAAATTGGTGCCGTCCGGTTTACTAAGGACGGCACAATTTCTAAATGGTCACGGCTTTTCGATCCAGATCAGATATTATCACCTTTTATAATTTCACTTACTCACATTACGCAACAGATGGTTGATGCTGCAGATCCGATTCAAAATCATATTCAAAGTTTTTTAAGATTTCTTGATTCCTCAATTATTGTTGCACACAATGCTCAATTTGATTTGAATTTTCTGAATGCTGAATGCGAAATCTGCGGATTACCAGTTACAAAAAATTACGCAGTAGATACCCTTCAACTTTCTAGAATTTTGATTCCAGAAGCAGAATATCATAAACTTGATTATTTAGCTGATTTTCTTGGAATAGATAAAGGTTCATCACATCGTGCTCTGGACGATGCAATTACCTGTATGGAATTGTTTAAGAAGTGTGTTGAGAAAAGATAGATGCCCGGGTCAAGCCCGAGCATGACATCAGTTTCTTGGTGCTTTTGCAGGGTCAATTGGCTGACCATTCTGGAATACCATAAAAGTAATCTGGTATTTCTGACTTATTGAATCAAGACCTGCAGTACCAAGCTCACTGCCAGAAACAGCATATTCACCTTTACGAACCTTTACAGAACCAAGACCTGTATATGCATAAATCAAACCTGTTTTAGACTGAACAAAAACTACCTGTCCAAAGCCACGGTATACACCAACGTACATTACAGTTCCTTCATGAATACAAAGAACAGATTCGTTTGTTTTTGCAGATAATTGAACTCCGGAAATCTTTCCTTTTACCTGAGTAATTTTAGGCGAAGAAACAGGCCATTTTGTATTTGCATCGGCTGTTACAGTTGTGCCATAAGTACGGGTATCAGGAGCTTTTTCATTTACTTTAATTACTGTTTCACCTGGTTTTGCAGGTTCAACAGGTTTTGCAGTTGTAGTTTTTGAAGGTGATTCCGTAGAGTTTGCATTTACTTTTAGTTTTTGGCCTATCTTTATTACAGCTGAAGAATCAAGATTATTGATTGCCATAAGATCTGCAACAGACATACCGTTTTTGCGCGCAATACCATAAAGGGTATCACCTTTTGCAACGACATATTCAACAGTTTTTGTTGTTGAAGTATTCGTAGAAGCTGATGCTGTTTTTGTTGAAGAAAGTGCTGCAGCGGTTCCTATATCTGCATCTGGAATAATAAGCTTTTGCCCTGCTTTTATTACGTCGTTTTCTGACAAATTATTAGCAGTTCTTAATTCTGCAACTGTAATCTGATATTTACGGCTGATAGAATAAAGGGTATCACCTTTTTCAACCTTATATGTAATATCTGCAAATAATGGTGTTACAAATAGAAGAATTATTGAAATGATTGATAGTGATTTGCAAAAATGAGTTTTCATAATTATATTATCGGAAGAAAAGTCCTAAGTTTTTATTGAATTATGAAACAATCTCATTAAAGAATTTATTTACATCAATTCCACTTATAATCTCGCCATTTGAATATCTGCTTAGTATTCCTTCACGACCACTAGTAAGATGTTCGGAAGTAATTCCATGTTTTATAGAAATATCAGCTTCCATTAATGCAGAAAAATGATCGCAGATTCTAACTAAACGGCCGTCTATCGGATCGAAATTAGTCTTATTAAATTTTGTATTGAGCTCTTCCCAGCTCACATGTTTTATTTTACCTTTTTCATCGAGGATGCGGTCTGTAAACTCATCACTGGTATAATAAATGATTTCTTTTTCAAAGAACGGCTCCATAAGTGGAACCAATTCCTTATTTACAATTTCATCTTCAATCTTTTTTACAATATTTGGAAGATCATCTGTTGCTGTTTTTACTGGAGAAATAATATCCCTTGTAACTGATTCCGGTAAATCGTGAAAAAGAGCACTGAAAAAATTATTGATTACCCGGCGATCACACATTTCAGGATTATATTCACGTCCCAAAAGCAGAGTCATTATTGCCACAAAAAAGCAGTGCCCAAGAACAGAAGTAGCAGGAACTCGAGGTGTCTGATTCCATCTAGTCTGGAAACGAAGCTGTTCAATTTTTAGAATAAAATCAAATGCTTTTTGATGTGTCATAAGTTTTTGCAGACCTTCCAGTTCCAGATAAGGCTGAATCTCTGCTTCAAGCTCATTTCTGATGTTTTTAAGACGTTCTTTTTCATTTACTACCGAAAGCATTTCGAGCTCACGGATTGTAGAATACTTATGTGCTGCACGGTAAATATTTACCGTTGTTCTTAATTCTGTTGGAATAGGAATGTTTCCAGACTGCTGGCCGACATAAATTGTAAACTCTGAAAAAAGATCATCATCCGGAATCATTATGCGGTAACCATTTAAAACCCATTCATTTAACCGCATATATTCATTTGGAAATTCCTTGCGCAGCATCTGCTGAACCGGAGCCTTAATATCGCACAGAGAAATCTTTCTCAAAAGATCAAAAAGAGAGGCATAAATCATCCATTTCCAGTCTACATACTTTTTGCGGTGCTCTTCGTATTTTCCGATTATATAGGCAATAACCATTTTTTCTGCGGCCTTGTCCATCTCTACAAGGTCAAATGGACGAATCATATCGTTCCATCTTTGAATTGAAAAACCTTCGAAGATTTTGAGTGCGAGTTTTTTATCCATATGTGGGTATTTCCTTAATTGCTCAAGCCAGCCTTGTGGTCTGCATCCATCTTATCTTTCCAGACAACAGCCTTTTTCTTTACTTCTTCTGCCTGATTTGCATCTCCAATGGCTATGTAAAGCTTTCTCAGTGCAAGAAGATATTTAATGGCATTACGCATATCATCAATACGGCGTGTAGAAAGTTCGTATTTATCGCGGTACGCAGTTGCTGAATCATTAAGCTGCTTTTGAATCATTCTGATATACAAAACTGTGGTTTCATAATTTATACAGCCAGGGTCAAAATAATCCTTAACACAAGCTTTCATATCAATCAGATTTTTAGAAACAGTTGCATAGCGGCCTTCCAATTCAACAAAAGACCATTTCCATTTACTGTTATCGCCAAAAGCATCCTTGAGCATAGTAATTGCAAGACCAAGTTTGCGGATAAGCGTATAGCGTCGGATGATTGGAACGTTATGAATTGGTTCAAGGCGAGGAGCAAGATCAATATAAGGCACATCAATTGCGTCTGAAACAATTTCTTCAAGATAAATGATTGCTTTATAAAGAAGTTTGCGGGCATCGTTAAGGGCATCATTATTTTTAACATCAATAAGACGAAGTGAAAGACTGTTCTGTGCCATATAAAGAGAAGCAGCATAAATCATATCTTCACATAAAAGCAGCTTCTTATTTTCGTAGTCGATGTCGCCTTTATGCATGCCACCAAGCATCATCTTTTCTTTTTCAAGGGTAGCGGTTATTTTTCCTTTATACGGCTGAATTGCCTCACTAAATTGAAGTCTTGCTTCCTCTGAAACTTTTGCCATCAGTTACCTCCGCTGAATTTTGCAAGAAGAGAGCGTGCGTGTTCCAAAGACTGTGCTGTATCAGAATCACCAGAAAGCATACGGGCAATTTCTGCAACCCGTGCTTCGCCTTCTATAGGATAAACATTAGATGAAGTAATTTCGCCAGAGACACTCTTCTCTATCTTTATCTGATTATCGGCATAAACTGCGATGCTCGCTAGGTGTGTTATACAAAAAATTTGACGCGTTTTGGCAAGGTTCTTAATATGGGCACCAACAGCAACGGCAACCTCACCACCAATTCCAGTATCAATTTCATCAAATACAAGAGTTTCAACATTATCTGTACGGGCAAATATTGTTTTAAGGGCAAGCATTACGCGGGAAAGTTCACCACCAGAGGCAATTTTTGCAAGCGGTAACGGAGGATTTCCCGGATTTGCACTTATCATAAACTCAATATCATCTTTTCCGTATGGTCCGCAAAGCTGTTCAACTTCTGTACCGGCTTTTTGATTAATCTGAACGCAAAAGGTAGTCCCTTTCATTCCAAGTTTTGAAAGAATCTGGTCCACTTCAGAATTCATTGCAGAAGCAGTAGCCTTGCGTGCAGCAGAAAGTTTTTCTGCCTGAGTAAGTACTACTTTTTCCAGTGCTTTTATTTCTGCTGTAAGCTGTTCTTTACGGTTGTTACCATCACCATTTTCTTCAATATATTTCTGAGCTCCATCAAAATATGCAAAAACTTCTGAAAGCGGAGCATTAACAGATGATGCATATTTTTTCTTAAGATTATATATCAGGGAGAGCCTATCTTCTACAGTCTGTAGGCGGTTTGGATCATAAACAAGTTTTGCTTTATAATCAGAAAATTCTGCAGCAATATCAGAAAGCTCATAAAATGCCGACTCAACTCTTTCATCCAAAGCAGAAAGAGACTTATCGAGTTCTGTAACATGAGAGCTGTCACGGCGGATTTTCTTAAGAAGTCCTATAACTCCACTGTCATCACTACTCAACATCTGATCAATAGAATCAACATCAGAATATATTTTTTCGTATGAAGCAAGGCGTGCCTGTTCTTCTTCGAGTTCAGTATCTTCATTCGGCTTAAGTTTGGCCTCGCTCATCTCTTTTACAGCAAAGCTCATCATATCAAGTTTACGAAGACGTTCACTATCCGAAAGATTATATTGTGCCAGCTGCTTACGTTTTTGAACCAGTTCAGCGTATTTTGTAGTAAAAGCTTCTACCTCGGCTGTAATTCCAGCCCGTGCATCAAGATATTTTCTGTGCTCACTAACCTTCATCAGAGACTGATGTTCATGCTGGCCGTGAATGTCTACGAGGAATGAAGAAAACTGAGCAAGGTCACCACGAGTTACAGGAGTATCATTAATCCAAGCCCCTGACTTTCCTGTATCGCGGATAATACGACGAAGCAGTACCCGGTCATTTTCAATTTCAATTCCATGAAGACTTAGCCATTCAAGTGCATTACGAGGTTCATCGTCTTCTACGATTTCTGAACGAACCGGGAGCCCCTTTTGTAACAGAAAAGTTCCACTTACACTCGCCTCTTTTTTGCCTGCACGTATCTGCTGGATATCAGCTTTTCCGCCAAGCAGAAACGAAAGAGCACCTATCAAAATAGACTTACCGGCACCAGTTTCACCAGATAATACGGTAAAGCCTTTTGAAAATTCAAGATAATCTGAATCTATAAGAGCAAAGTCTTTAATGGTTAAATCTTCAAGCATGAGGTACCCCCGACCAGTTTAATTTTGATCTGAGTGCGTTATAAAACTTTTCTTCAGAACCGGCCACAAGAAGAGCCTTCTTTTTATTCATTGCTATAGTAATAATGTCACCGTAATTCAGGGCAAAAGGCTCCTGACCATCTACTGTAAGACAGATTCCTTTTATACGGCTCTTTTCTATTGAGATTTCTAATTTACTGTCCGGGCTTAAAACAATTGGTCTGCTGGAAAGTGAAAACGAATTAAGTGGAGTGAGCACAAAGGCTTCTACTTCAGGAGATACAATTGGACCTCCAGCTGCTGCGGAATATGCTGTTGAACCGGTTGGTGTTGCGACTATAAGCCCATCAGCCTTAAGGCGGCATAGTGGAAGTGAATTGCGCTTTACAGAAAGCATAATTGTAGATACCCCCCGTTCTGCTGAAATTACTGCATCATTCAGACTCAGAGAGGAATATACTTTTTTTCCTTCACGCAAAACATCAATTTTGAGCATGGAACGCTTTTCAAAAAGAGCTTTGCCGTCCATAAAAACTTTCAGTTCTTTCTGCCAGTCTTCTGGTTGAACCGATGCAATAAAACCAAACTCACCAAGATTTACCGGGAACACAGGAAGCCCGTACTTAGATGCATTACGCGCTGCATAAAGTACGGTTCCATCCCCACCAAGTGAAATTACAAAATCATAATCTTTGAAATCTGTATTATCTACAAAACCATCAAAACTCAGGAATTCATGCTGAACACCTTTTTTTGAAAGGTAAGCAGCTATTTCCTGAGCCAGAGTCATAGATTCATCTTTGCTAACATTTATAATTAAAAGTGCCTTTTTCATTCTATCCTTTTTTTGGCAGTTTAAGGCAGAGAACTCAAAACCTTTACGATTTTTGCACTCTCTGCATGAGTCAAACGCGGATACAGCGGAATATGTACACATCGCAGATACAAGGATTTAGCATGAATGCAGTTTTCTGAAAGTTCATCCTTAAGTGCAATTACCGAATTATCGTAAGCAAGCTGAACTTCAATATCCTTTCTGGCTGCGTACTGCTTTACGTCCTTAAAGGAACTGGCAAGAATCAGCGGGAAGCAGCTCATAGTTGAACCATTTTCCATTTCACGCGCATACATTTTATGACGTCCAATCATACAAGCCTGATGGAACATCGCAAAAATTTCTTTGCGGGTCTTTTCATTACGCGGATATTCCTTTACCTGAACCCAGGCAAGTGCACAGTTGATATCTGGAAGCAGATCTGTTAGAGGAGCTTCATCAGAATATTTTTTCAAGACTATCCATTCACAGCGGCCAGGTGCCATAAGAACTGCACCACCACCTGCTGTCAAAACATCACGCTCTTCGAGTCCCATAATTGTGTAGATACCAAAAGAACCAGCGAGACGTCTTTCCTCTGTTGGTACTCCTTCTGCATTCAACACAGGAACAGAAGCACCTGCACTCTGAGAAATATCTTCAATTACAGGAATTCCAAGACTCAATATGCCTTCAAAATCAGGGAGAATACCTTCTGTTTCATGAAGAATCAAAAGTCTTCCGCCA
>Ga0256871_1001183_pt1 | contig 12485 bp, 8 predicted proteins | sample RumenRJG_07RNA_FD_185439 | JGI IMG/M metagenome (GOLD analysis project Ga0256871, IMG submission 185439) | Metatranscriptome of bovine rumen microbial communities from Lethbridge, Alberta, Canada - Rumen RJG_07 (Metagenome Metatranscriptome) | ecosystem: Host-associated > Mammals > Digestive...
CAATGTTTGGTATACGTGTGCATATACCATATATTGTGCTGTCTTGACCATCGATTTTTTTGTAAAAAAAGAGCCGTTTAATTTGACCAATATTACCGATAGTAGAATTATTAGTAAATATTGATAAAAAACGGTTGATTATTTATGTCAAAAAAGCGATTGAAAAGTAACTATTAAAATGTTATAATTGTTATTATTAAGGCAGTGAGAAACGTTCATCACAAGTAATTAATTATGGAGGTGGTTTCATGAAGAGTTTTTCCTATGTAGCTCAGGACGCAAAAAGCAGGCAGGTCAAGGGAATTATTAATGCGGAGAATGAGCAGGAATTCTTACAGAAAGCCAAAGAAAAAGGCTTGTATGTAAAGGATTATAAGGAAAGCGATTCAGGTGACGCAAAATCAATTTACAAGTTTGGTACGAAGGAACTCAACTTCTGCTGTAGACAGCTGAGTGCGATGCTCACTTCGGGTCTTACACTTGTAAAAGCCATCGATATCCTAACCAAAGAGCAGGAGAACGAAAAAGCGAGAGCAATCTGGCAGGATATCTACGAGAATGTACAGAAGGGTGAGTCTTTCTCGTCAACTCTCGAGATGCACTCAGGTTCATTCCCTGACTTTCTTATTTCAATGGTCGGCGCAGGCGAGAGCAGCGGTTCGCTGGATATCATCATGACTCGAATGGCTGATCACTACGCAAAGGAAAACAAACTGAAGAATACAATCAGAAGTGCGATGGTATATCCTATCATACTTCTCGTACTCTGTATCGTAATAGTTATATTCCTCTTTACTGTTATCATGCCTACGTTCATCGATATGTTTGAGGATAAGAGCAAGATGCCGCTCCTCACAAAGATCATGGCTGCTATCAGTGACTTCCTGAAGACAAAGTGGTACATTCTCGTTATAATCATAGTAGCCGGTTTCTTCGGATTCAACTATGCAATGAAAGTCCCGAGCTTCAGAAAGAAGTTTGACAGAATGCTTATCAAGGGACCCGGATTTGGTCCGCTTATCACAAAGATCTATACAGGAAGATTTTCAAGAACACTTTCTTCACTTTACTCAAGTGGTATCCCGATGGTAGAGTGTCTTGAGAGAGCTTCTGCAATTCTTGGTAACTCATATATCGATGAAAAATTCGAGACAGTTATCGATGAGGTAAAACAGGGCGAGACCCTTTCATCATCTATAACACGTACAGAGATATTTGAGCCTATGTTCTGCTCAGTTATCTATGTCGGTGAAGAATCAGGTGCGCTTGACTCGATCCTTGAAAAAACATCGGACTATTACGAAGAAGAATCAGATGCAGCTGTTCACCGCCTTGTTGGTATGATAGAACCTATCCTTCTTATCTTTATGGGTGTTATCATCGGAATGGTTGTGTGCGGTGTTTACCCTGCACTTTACGGCTCTCTGGAGAGCATCGAAAACGGTTAATAAGGAAAGGTGGAAAGATAAATGCTTTCATTTGATATTACTGATAGAAACATACGAGTTGTTAAGGGCGTTGAGGGCAACGGAAAAATCAAGATCAATTCCGCTGCTACCGTCAATGTAGAAGAGGGACTTATCGTTAACGGACACGTTAAGGACGTTCCTGCAGTTGCTACTCTTATAAACAATGTTATTAAAATGCACAAGATGCCTGATAAGGAAGCGATCGTTTCGATCTCCTCCAACCTTACTATCTTTAAGGAAATGACAGTTGCCAAGGGCAAGGGTCAGGACCTTCAGAAGACTGTAAAGCTCCAGATGCAGGCAGAGCTCAATCTTGACGATTCATACAGCGTGTCATACATCATAGTTGGTGACGCAGACAGCAGTGAGGTAAGCGAGCCTTCGTACAAGATACTCGCTACAGCGTGTCCATATGAGATCGTAAACAGCTACAGAGAAATGTTCAAGCTTCTGACTATTTCCCTCAGATCAGTTATGATCGGCTGCAACTGTATCACAAAGGTTCTTCTTGCTGATACAAAGATCAGATCTAAGATGCCGCTTCTCGCTGTTCAGATCGACAACAACTTTATCTCTCTCAACCTTTATGAGCAGGGACAGCTTTCATTCTCACGTTTCGCTTCTATCGATGCTGCCGACTACGGTTATTCTGACGACTACGTATTCGAAGCCGTTAACGAGAATATCTTCCGTATGCTTCAGTTCCACAGAAGCCGTAACACAGGTGAGTCTATCGAGAACGTAATCTTCTACGGTGATACTCACGAGTATGTAAGACTTACAGATGAACTTGAAAAGCTTGATCTTAAGACCAGCCTTATCAATGTTCCTCCACAGATCCATGGACATGAAAATCTTGAGTTCTCTCTCTATGCAAACGCTATCGGCGCTATGTTCAAGCGTAACAGAGAGATCGAAAAGATCAACCTCCTTGAAACCGATCTTGGAACAGCTGTAAGAAACAAGATCAGAAGCGACAGTTCAGGAAACGTAGCTATGATCGCTGCTCTTATCGGTTCTGTTGTTATCGCAGGCGGTGCATACGCCGGTGTTGTTATCCGTGATAACATGATCAAAAGCGACATCGAAAAGTGCGAAGAGTTTATCAACAGCCCTAAGACAAATCAGCAGCTTGCACATCACCAGAGACTGCTTACAATGAGAGATACAGTAAATGCTTACTATACAAAGGTAAACAACGCTAACGATGCTTATCTTTCACAGCCTGTTATCGACGGTGCAGCTTATGAGCAGCTTGACAAGACCCTTGAAGAGACTTGTAAGGATGAAAAGATCGAAAACTTCGAGGTAAGAGAGGCTAAGTATACAGACGGAACAATTTCGTTCAACGTAGTTTGCGACGCAAATAAGGATGAGTATTCTCAGAAGCTTCCTTCAAAGTATGTTGAAAAGATTTTGTCTGATCCTAAGTTCTGCGCTTCCTCATATGGTGGATACAGAACGGAAACAGTACAAAAAGAGGGTGAAGAACCAAAAGATAGGATCTCTTTCCCAACAAGTGCAAAGCTTGTAGGATTCAAGAGTGCATATCACCCTGAAGAGAGTTCTGAAAACACAGAGGAGGCTAACTGAAAATGAAACTGAATTACAGAGATAAGATCATAGCAGCTATTCTTATAGCAGTTGCTATTCTCCTTATAGGATTTTTCGCACTGGTAAAGCCTAAGTACAAACAGATCAAGGCTGATAAGACAACACTCGCTGATGTTCAGAAGCAGAAGAAGGATATCGAAGCAAAGATCAACATGATTCCTTCATTAAAGGAGCAGATCCTTAAGATCTACGACGATACAAGCGCTATCACTGCTAACTTTGTTCCTGTTAATGATGTTAATAACCCTGTAGTTATTGATAGATATATGCAGAAGTTCGCAGATGAAACAAAGGTAAAGTTAAAGACAGTAGAGCTTGCTGAATCAAAGCTCGGCCCGATTTCTTACTATTTTAATAATATTACAGATACTGATGCTGATTTAAGAAATGCGGCTGACGTAAATGGTTCACTTGCAGAAGAAATGAATGCTCGTATGGCAGAAAGTACAAGCGTAGGTCAGAGAGCAAAGGAGTCTATACTCCAGACTCAGTATGCAATTTCCATCGTGGGTACAAAGAAGAATGTCTTTGATTACCTCGAAGCTCTTAAGAAGTTTGATAAGACAGTTGTTGTAAATTCTGTAAATATTGCTGACTATAGTTTTGGTAAGGATGCAGCAACAGAGAAGAACGTAACTCTTCCTGAATCAAAGGATGGCGAAGAAGTTTCAGTTGAAGTTGAGGGAGAAAAGATAACAAACACATCAGAGGTTAAAATTACTATAACACTTTATTCAGTATATGAAATGCCAAAGCCGGATGTTGACGCTGTTCCTTCTAATTAAGATGCGGAAATTCTACATCATACGCTATAGTTATTAAGTTGATATAACTTGAAAGGCGGTTAGAAAAAAATGAAAACAGAGAACAAGAAAACACTGCGCGGCTCTGTTTTGTTCACGGTCGTATGTGTAATGGCGCTGCTCATCATATTCCTTTCGGGTACGCTTGCACTTGCATCGGCTTCAAATAACAGAGCGCACAAATCCTATGCAGCATCACAGGCTAACTATACGGCAAGAGCTGCTATTACCAGCTTTACCGAGGCTATGCAGCGTGATGAGGGCATAGTTGCAGCTGTTCAGAATATGACAGGACCTCTTTATCCTGAGGTTACTATCAAAGAAACAGCAGGCGGAGCTAATGACGGCTCTATTGGTGTTATAGGTTACTACGATGCTTCAAACAAATGGCACGCAAACCAGATAATAGTAGAACCTATGGGTTACTACGAGGCCGGTCACGAAGGCGATCCTAATTATTTCCATAAAGATACCAACTGGGTATATATGGATGACGGTTCAGGTGCTAAGTGGACAGAGGTAGAAACTGTTAAGATAACAGCAACCTGCCGTGTGGCTAAGGAAGAAGCTACTATTTCTGCTTACATCAAGAAGAAAGGTTCAAGCGGTTCACAGGTTCCTCAGACTTCAAAGATCAAGGGACTTAATACTGCCGGTAACGGTTCATTCGCAAACGGCGGTAGATTTACAGGTGGCCTTGGCGTTGGACTTAAAAACAACAAGCCATCTAAGTTCACTCTTGATAATGCCTGCGAGATCGAGACATCACTTACATTCGTAAATGGCGATCTTAATGCTAAGACAGATACTTTCTATATTGATATAAAAGATACTGGTACAGTTCCTTGCTCAGAAACAGTTATCAACGGTAATTTATACATAAAAAATAGAGAAGCAGTCCAACTGAATAAGCAGTATGAGATGAAAGCTGATTATACTCAGAAGCAAATCCCTTATCTCTATATAAATGGTGGTCTTACATTTGGCTCGCAGTCAGATCTTGTTGTACAGGATAACAGTGACGGCCATGCAGCTGACAGAGAACAGCCATATAATGTATTTGCCGGAACTATATCAACTCCAGAGCGAATCACTATAGCTGGTGATCTTTACTTAATGGATGAATATAGTTATAATGAAGCGTATTCGATTGAGACTGAAGGTCAGCCTGTTATATTGAGAAAAGGCGACAATCATCTCGGAGATTCAGGTACATCTCAGCTCTACAGATGGGTAGAAAATACATACGATACAGATAAGAAACATAACAAGACCGATACACAGAACGATTCACATGGTGGCAGCGTTTATTGTAACGGTAATCTTACTCTTAGTCATTTTAACGTTAGTGGCGATGTAAGAGTTATGGGCGACTGTGTTATCAAGGATGGCGTCAGCATTACAGGTAATCTTGTTGTTGGCGGTACTCTTTATGCAGAAAGCAATTATTCTGCAGCAGCAGTTTACTGTGACAATGTAGTAGATTCGTCAGAAGGCTCGGTAGGATACAGAGAATGGGACAACGAATATGTTCCTGCTTCTGACTCTCAGCCTGAAGGACTCGTAAAAGTAGATCTGCCTAAGCGTCAGATGCTTGAGTGGAATGTCGGAAATCACGAGGGCAAAACTCCGGGCGGCGGAACAGATGATGCATGGAAGACAGTTTATTACACATGGAATATCGAGTATGCACCGGGAATGAAGCTTTATCAGAATGATGCAGACGGTTCATTTACATATGCATATGCAGACGAAAACTTTACAGACGAAGGATACACATTTGTTGGTAATGTTGATGATATCATTTCAGATGCTGTCAATGGACAGACAGGTACATGGGATGATAAAACAACTTATGCTTTAAATACATTTGTAAATGTAGACTCAGGCAAGCTTGCATGGGAATTAAATCCACAGAGTGTATTTGATTATACTGTAATGATGACAGTTGCTTCTGTTGGTGAAGAAGGACCTGTTTATCGTGAGACATCTATTCGTACTACAGATGAATTTATGTGGTATGATCCATCATCACAGATCCTTCTTACAGATGCTGAGACCTGGGAACATCAGGATGCTTATTATCTTAAAGTGGATTATGATGGCAATGTAACAACTGAGAGAGTTTCAGTTGCAAAATCTTACTACAGAGAATCCGATCATGCACAGGTAAGTGAGTATGAAGCAACACATACAAAGTCAAATTCAAGTAAGACAACAGCAACTATTAATGACTACGATAAATATGGTGCAAAGGCTTATCCGGACTCAATGCTGCGTGAGAATATCTATGGATACTATGATGCAGCATGGCAGTTCCATCCTGCAGATAATAAGACAAAGATAATCAAGAATCTTGACGAAGTAAGAAAAGAAATGGACTTTGATGATGCAACAGGTGAGTTCAAGACTTCTTCATATAGTACAGAAGTTCCTGCTGATCATGATTGTTCAGAGCTTGCTTACAAAAACAATGTAAGAAACACAAATGTATGGTCATCAAAGGGCTATATCAAGGAAGATTGTACTTTAAAGGGTACAGCTCCTGAGACTATTACTATCAATCCGGAGGGTAAGACTATCTGGGTAGTTCTTGATAACTTTGACCTTAACGGAAAGGACAATGGTTCTTACCGTGAGATCATTGTAGATCTTACAAATCCAAGCACTAAGCTCCAGGAAGGTAAGGTTTGCTTCCTCATAAAGGGCGATTTAAAAGTCAAGGGTTCTGCAATCGTTAATAAGGAACTCATAGACGGTAAACCGTTTGACTACACTAAGGACTGGGGCATGGAATTCTTTGGTGAAAAGAATTCGAGAATTATTACTGATCAGCCTTGTTCATTCACAGGTTCATTCAAGTGTCCGTTCACATCTTACACGGGTGATAAGAATGGTATCTATACAGCTGATTACACAGATGAATACGGTGAACAGTGGAAGTTAAGAGGTCATGGACAGACAAGAGGAAATGACTACACAGCAAACAAGCCGCCGATCGTTGGCAACGCTCTCTTCAGTGAGGTTATAAATGCAAAGAACGACTTTGGTCTTTACTACACTGAATCAGGTCAGACCGGCAACAACAACAACGGACAGGGAATAGGCTTCAGTACTGCACTTGGTTATTATGAGCTTGGTTACTTCTCTGGTTCGTAAAGGAGGAATGTTCTTATGAAAAAACGTAATAAAAAAGCTAAGGGCATGACTCTGGTCGAAATGATCATATCAATTGCTGTCTTTGCGATGATGGGCGGACTCCTTATTCTCGTCGGTACACATATCGATGCAAAGAATAAGGCAACGAACGAAATGAAGCTCAAGGTAGCAACAGAATCACCTTATGCTGCAAACGGCGTTGTAAACTACAATGCAGGCAAGCTTCCGAATAAAGAGGTAGATATTACAGTATCTATCGCAGGAAAAGGTGACTATTATGTTGCAAAGGATCCGCTTGATCCAAGCAAGGGAGCAAATAAAAAGTCATATGACAACCCAACAGTTGTTATGAAGGGCGATAAGTACAACGCTGAGCAGGTTTATCTTGATCAGAAGGATGCCTCTCTCCGTGACGCTGCTAAGAAAACAGCAGATGGCAACCTTAATCTTGAGTTTATTCAGATTCAGACCACAGTAACAACAACAGCAGTTGCAGTTACTACAACAACAACTGTTTAATGTGGAGGTGGAATGAAAGATGAATAAAATCAGAAAAGGTTTCACCCTCATTGAGCTGCTGGTCGTAATGGCGATCTTCTCGATCCTGCTTTTAGCGACAATGGCGCTTACAGGACCTGTTTCGAGAATGTTCAGCAAAACAAGTCTTGAGGAAAAAACTTACTCATATGCAAATAATATTCAAGAGTACTTACAGGGTGCTCTTGAATATTCAGACAGTCTGTATGTATATACATCAGACAAGATCGATGGCAGTGATATAGTAGGTTATGATTCTAATCTGATACTTGGAGCTAATAATAACGGTTCTGTTGATCCTGCAGAGATCGCAGCCATTGCTGAAAAGTACAGAAAAGATCATTATGATGGTGTTATATCATATGATGGTACAAAAGAAGTACCTGTGTCGGGCAACATCTATGTACTCAGACTTGTTAACAGCAGTTCAGATCCTAATCACAAACAGGGACAGATCACAAAAAGAGTATACAGCTTTGCAGATAATATTCCGATCGCAACTTCTACAGTTGTTTCGGAAGAGGATATGCTCAACCCTGCATTTTTCGAGGCAAGTGATTCAGCATACAGCTTCAGTTATGCAATAGGAGCAGATTCACTTGTTGTTGTTCCTGATCCTACAGGCGGCAACGATGTATATAAAGCTCTTAAGGCAGACTTCAATAACAACCGCGATTCAATAACTTCTAAAAATGTAGGTATCTCTATCGTTCTCGATAAGGATAAGAGTCATTCAGGTTATAAGGATGTTAGTGTAGGTGCTGTTGGAAGTACACATACTTACAGAGCATTCAAGACACCTGTAGCAGTTCAGGTCGCAAATCTTCCGCTTACAAATATCAACTTCAGATCAATGGCTGAAGGTACAACAACATCTTATGGTGTTAAGAGATATAAGAAGACAAACGGAAAGATCACTCTCCAGACTACAAAGGACTGTGGAGCTGGTTTTGAGGCATTTGTAAATGCCAATACAGATTTCGAAAATGATATCTATTTTGTATTTGCATACCCTGATGAACTCGTTTAATAAGTAAAAAAACAGGCAGCAGTTAAATGCTGCTGCCTGTACTTATTTTTTACTGTTTATTGCTTTGGGATAAGATTTATATACCAATCAGCTATCTGATTACCCCACAGCGAACCGATAGCGATCCCTATTGCAAGAAATGGACCAAAAGCAAACTTTGAGTCTTTGGTGATGATCTTAATAATAAGTCCACCAACGGCTGCGATAATGATACCGATTAATGTTGAAGCGATAACAGCCCGTGTTCCAAGAAATGCACCGGCGGCAAACATCAGATATGTATCGCCCAGTTCAATAGCGCGGAAGTCTTCACCGAATTTCTTTCTGATTATCGGTCGGCTGACTTCTCCGATAATAAAGAATGGCACACTGATGACAAAAGCACCGATTATGCGGCTCTTGAGAGTAACATCTCCGTACTCGCGTGAGTATAAGAGGTGAAGCGGAACAGAGAGGATAAGAATTACAGCGACCATGCTGATATAAATATCCTTTGTGTCCCAGTCGATAAATCCTATACAAATAAGGAAAGACATGAGAACGCAGGTTATTATGGATTTAACATTAATATCCAAAGCAAAGAACGTCAGAACGTAGAGGATACCGTTAAGTGACTCTACGATAGGGTAACGCGGTGAGATCTTCTGACCGCAGTTATGACATTTTCCTCTGAGCATGAGCCAGCTGAAAACAGGTATCAGATCGATCGGTCTGATCTTAGCGCCGCAGGTCATGCAGTGAGAAGCTTTTTCCTTGTCTTCTTTGGATTTGCCAATTCCGAGTATCGACTCGCCTGCAGGCAATCTTAAAATGACAACGTTGAGGAAGCTTCCTATACAAATGCCAAACAGGAAAATGATGACGTAAAACATGATCTTGAAAGGTAGCTCGGTAAATTCATCGTGGAGCATATTTTCAAATTCAAACATGATTTTACCCCTCCTTCATATTAATAATGTACATAATCTTATTATAACATAAATTATGGAAAATTCAAGTACAATTTTAGAATATCACGGGTATGACGGATACGTGTGATGTTCAGAAAATAAGCGGAGGTTTTTTATGAGAAACGAGAGAATTGGTGACTACTTAGTCAATCAAGGGCTGATCACAAGCGAACAGCTTCAGCAGGTACTTGAAGCTCAGAAAGCATCAAACGGATCAAAGAAATTTGGTGACGTTGTTGTTGAGCTTGGATTCATGTCAGAAGTGAATTTCGCAAAGGCACTTGCAGGAAACCTGAGAGTTCAGTATGTTGACCTTGACAATATCGAGATCAACTCCGATGCTGTACAGATGGTACCTGAGGCTCTTGCAAGAAAGCACACTGTAATCGCTATCAATGTACAAGGTAAGCGTCTTACAGTTGCTACAAACGATCCTGTAAACTTTATCGTCCTCGAAGACATCAAGGTTTCTACAGGTATGGATACCGTTCCTGTTCTTGCAACAACATCAGCTATCAATAAGGCTATTGGTAAGTGCTACTCAATGCAGAATGTTGACAGCGTTCTCGAAGGTGTTGCCGGTATGGGCGGCGACCTCGGCGAAATGACAGAGGCTGATATCGAGTCTAAGGACAGAGTTGAAAGCGCTCCTATCGTTAAGCTTGCAACAACTATCGTAGAGAACTCTTACAGAGCAGACGCTACCGATATTCATATCGAGCCATTTGACAAGTATACAAGAATACGTATCCGTGTAAACGGCGACCTCGTTGAACTCATGAACATTTCCAGTGCAGTTCATAGTGCGCTCACAACACGTTTCAAGCTCATCAGCGGCATGAACATCGCTGAAAAGAGAATACCTCAGGACGGCCGTTTCACACAGGTCGTTGACGGAACAACACTTGATGTCCGTGTATCTTCACTTCCTATGGTACACGGTGAAAAGATCGTTATCCGAATTCTTTCAACAGGACAGATCGCACTCCGTAAGATCACGGATCTGGGTATGTCTGATTACAACTATACACTGTTCGAGTCAATGCTGAGAGTTCCTCACGGCGTTATCCTCGTAACAGGACCTACCGGTTCAGGTAAAACAACTACACTTTACGCTGCGCTTGGTGAGATCGCTAAGCCAAACGTAAACGTCGTAACTGTTGAGGACCCTGTCGAAAAGGCTATCGACGGTATCAACCAGTGTCAGGTTAACATGAAAGCCGGCATGACATTCGCTGCAGCTCTTCGTTCTATCCTTCGTCAGGACCCTGACGTAGTAATGATCGGTGAGATGCGTGATACCGAGACAGCAGATATCGGTATCCGTGCCGCTATCACAGGACACTTGGTTCTCTCCACACTTCATACCAACGACGCTGCATCCACAGTTGTTCGTCTCGTTGATATGGGCGTTGCTCCTTACATGGTTGCTACATCACTTATCGGTGTTATCGCACAGCGACTTGTTAAGGTTCTCTGCCCAGAGTGCAAGAAGCCAAGAATGTCAACTCCCGAAGAAAGTGAGCTCATGGGATTAGATCATTCTATCCAGATCTATGAGCCGGGCGGATGCCCTGTATGCAACAACACAGGCTACAGAGGAAGAACCGCTATCCACGAGATCATTCACTGTACAACAACTGTTTCTTCTATCATCGCATCAGGCGGTACTAAGGAAGAGATCGAAAAGGCAGCTAAGGCAAACGGCACAAAGCTCCTTCGTGATAACGCTGCTGAGCTTGTTATGGCAGGAGAAACATCTATAGATGAGCTTGTAAGAGCTACATATACAATATAATGGCTTTATCTATACAGGGAGGAAAATAACATGGCAATAGAAATTCATAGAATACTTGACGAGGTTAGACTCCTCGGCTGTTCTGACCTTCATTTTACAGACAGGATCGCACCTGTTGTACGTCTTAACGGTACACTGAGAACAATGCGTTCACAGTATCCTGAAATGGATGAAGAAGAAATACTCAACATCGTTCACCAGATGACAAACGATGCTCAGCAGACAAGCGTAAACAATCACCACGATACTGACTTCTCGTTCACAACAAGAAGCGGCTACCGTCACCGTGTAAACGTATATTTCCAGAAGGGTAAGCCTGCTATCGCTATCCGTCTTCTGAGAAACGATATTCCTACTCTTGAGGATCTCGGACTTCCTCCGATCCTTGCAGATTTCGCAATGCGTCCTCGTGGACTTGTTCTCGTAACAGGACCTACCGGTTCAGGTAAATCTACAACCCTTGCAGCTATGATCGACTTCGTTAACCTTAACAGAAGCGCTCATGTTATAACTGTAGAAGACCCTATCGAGTACGTTCACGAGCATAAGAGATGTATGGTAAACCAGAGAGAGATCGGCGACGACGTTCCGTCATTCGCTCTTGCTCTGAGAGCTGCTCTCCGTGAGGACCCTGATGTAATCCTCGTAGGAGAAATGCGTGACTTCGAGACTATCCAGGCTGCTGTAACTGCCGCTGAAACAGGACATCTCGTTATGTCAACACTTCATACAACTTCTGCAGCTGATACTATCAACCGTATCATCGACGTTTACCCTGAGCATCAGCAGCAGCAGATCAGAACACAGCTGGCTAACAACCTTGTAGCTGTTATCTCACAGACCCTTATTCCTAAGAAGGACGGTACAGGACGTATCGCTTGTATGGAAATCCTTAACGTAACAGATGCTATCTCAGCTATGATCCGTGATAACAAGATCCACCTTGTTCAGTCTGCTATCCAGACAGGTAAGCAGCAGGGCATGATGTCTCTGGATATGGAGCTTGCAAGACTCGTATCCAAGAACGTTATCAGCGAAGTCGATGCTCTCGAGAAGTGCCTCGACAAGCAGGAATTCTATCGCTTCCTTTCACAGATGGGCGGAGCTCCCAGAGGTGGAATGCAG
>Ga0256871_1001189_pt1 | contig 12467 bp, 15 predicted proteins | sample RumenRJG_07RNA_FD_185439 | JGI IMG/M metagenome (GOLD analysis project Ga0256871, IMG submission 185439) | Metatranscriptome of bovine rumen microbial communities from Lethbridge, Alberta, Canada - Rumen RJG_07 (Metagenome Metatranscriptome) | ecosystem: Host-associated > Mammals > Digestive...
ACAGAGACCTTCAGGCGGATGGGCCGTTCGAGACCGTCTATGCGGCAAAAGAGAAAACACCGTTCGTATACCGCAGAGGCCGGTTTGTGATTTCGGTCAATCCGGAGAAAAAGGAAGAAAAGGCTGATCTCACGGGACGGCTGGCGGATGCCCGAAAGCTTACAAAGATCTATGAAATCGGCTCCTCGGACTGTGCGGAGGGAATCCTCACGGCCGGCCCGCAGTCCTTCGTCATTTTCCGGATCGGCTGACGCAGAACACAGTTTGACAAAACCGGATGTTTCCGGTATACTCTCATAGACTTTAGTATGCTATCAAATTAGCACTTCACAGCACTAAAGTAACACGGACGGAAATTCTGAATGACTCTGCCGCGGAATGAAATCAAGCTGCACGGCCGTGAAGAGTGCCGGGAAAACGGAGTTTATACATGAAGAGTAAAAACAAGGGGCAGGCACTTCTGCACACCCCCGAAGGGGTCCGGGATATATACGGAGCAGAACTTTCAAGAAGAAAAACAGTCACGGACGGCATCCGTGAAAAAATGCATCTATACGGATACAAAGATATTCGTACTCCGAGCTTTGAATATTTCGATGTATTTTCAAATGAAATCGGAACAACGCCGTCGAGAGAGCTGTATAAGTTTTTTGACAAGGAAGGAAATACGCTTGCCCTGCGGCCGGATTTCACGCCTTCGGCTGCCCGGTGTGCTGCAAAGTATTACATGGATGAAAGCGAGCCGATCCGCTTCTGCTACGAGGGAAGCACCTTCGTCAATACGTCGAATCTGCAGGGAAAACTGAAGGAACAGGAGCAGATGGGCGTCGAGCTGATCGGAGACGGAAGTGCACGTGCTGATGCGGAAACGATCGCATTGCTGGCAAAGTCCCTGCTTGGCGCAGGGCTGTCGGAGTTTCAGATCAGTGTTGGCAATGCCGATTATTTCCGCGGAATCTGCGATGCGGCAGGCATTGACAAGGATACGGAGGGCGCGCTTCGGGAGCAGATATCCGGAAAGAATTTCTTCGCGGCGGAAAAGCTCCTGACGGATGCGGATGTATCGCTGGAGGACCGGAACCGTCTCCTTTCCGTGACCGATTTCATCGGGTCCGGAGAGGCACTCGATGATGCGGAAAAAAAGGCAGACAATGAGCGTTCGATTGAAGCGTTAAAACGTCTCCGGGAAGTGTACGGTTTCCTCGCGGATTACGGAGTGGACCGTTATGTGAGTTTTGACCTTTCGATGCTCAGCAAATACAACTATTACACGGGCATCATCTTTCGCGGATTTACTTACGGCGTGGGTGAGGTGATTGCATCCGGCGGCCGGTATGACACACTTCTTTCTCATTTCGGCAAAAACTCGCCTGCAGTCGGCTTTATGATTCCGATCGACACGCTGATGGAGGCGCTCCGTCAGCAGAATATTGTGGTAAAGACCCCGGAGGAGCCGGAGAAAATCTATTATAACGACGCAAATTACGGCAGTCAGCTGAAGAAAGCTGAGGACCTCAGGAGACAGGGCAGGGCGGCGGAGCTCATACCGGACAGTCTCATCTCCGCGAAGGAAGGAGGCAGAGTATGAGCGAAGAACGATATCTTACGGTAGCTCTTACCAAAGGCCGTCTCGCGGAACGGACACTTGATCTTTTTGAAGAGATCGGGTATCCAATGGAGGAGATGAAGGATAAGAAGAGCCGCAGGCTTATTTTCACGGACGAGGAGCACAGGCTCCGTTTTTTCCTCGCCAAAGGACCGGATGTTCCGACATATGTTGAATATGGAGCTGCAGATATCGGTGTCGCGGGAGAGGACATTATTCTTGAGGAGAAGCGGAGAGTCTACGAGGTTCTCGACCTTGGATTCGGCAGATGCCGCATGTGTGTTGCCGGCCCTGCATCGGCCGGAGAGCTTTTAAAGCATCACGAGATGATCCGCGTTGCATCCAAGTATCCGAATATTGCACGCGATTATTTTTATAATGAGAAGCAGCAGACCGTAGACATCATTAAACTGAACGGCTCGGTCGAGCTCGGTCCGATCGTCGGCCTCTCCGATGTCATCGTCGATATCGTTGAGACGGGAAGCACGCTCCGGGAGAATGGGCTTGTGATTCTCGAGGAAGTCTGCCCTCTGTCTGCACGCATGATCGTCAATCAGGTAAGCATGCAGATGGATACGGAGAGGATCCGCAGCCTCATCCTGAAACTGCGTGAGCAGGTTCAGAAGGATGCGGCAGGGGAAAAATAATGTGGGAGAGGAAAGGCCATGCGCATAGTAGAACTCACCAGTGAAAATCAGTCGAAGGCGATGGAGGCACTTTTAAAGCGCAGTCCTGTAAATTATACAGAATACGAGGACACCGTCCGCGGCATCATCGCAGATGTGAGAAAGAACGGGGACGAGGCAGTTTTTGCGCTTGAAAAGAAGTTCGACAAATGCAGTCTCACCAAGGATACAATCCGGGTGACCAGGGAAGAGATCGAAGAGGCATACAAGGAGCTTGACCCTGCGTTTATCGAGGTTATAAAGAAGGCCGCTGCCAATATTCGTTCCTATCATCAGAAGCAGGTTCAGCAGAGCTGGATCACGACGACGGAAGACGGAATCATACTCGGGCAGAAGGTGACGCCGATTGCGGTTTCCGGATGCTATGTGCCGGGCGGAAGAGCGGTTTATCCGTCAAGCGTTCTTATGAACGTCATTCCCGCAAAGACAGCCGGTGTAGGCCGCATTATTCTCTGCACGCCTCCAAATGCGGAAGGCAAAATCCCCGCCGGAACGGCAGTGGCCGCGGATATCGCGGGCGCAGATGAAATCTACAAGGTCGGAGGCGCACAGGCAATCGCAGCTATGGCGTTCGGCACAGAGAGCATTCCGAAGGTTGACAAGATCACTGGCCCCGGCAATATTTTCGTTGCACTTGCCAAGAAGCAGTGCTTCGGGTATACCGGCATCGATTCAGTGGCAGGCCCGTCCGAGATTCTTGTCATCGCCGACGAGACGGCAAATCCCCGCTATGTCGCCGCGGATCTTCTCTCACAGGCGGAACATGATCCGATGGCAAGCGCTATTCTCCTCACGACAAGCAGGAAGCTGGCAGAGCAGGTCTCCTCGGAGATCGATGAATTTCTGAAGACACTTTCGAGGGCGGAGATCATCCGGCAGTCCCTTGATAATTACGGTTATCTGTTTGTCGGCGGCACGATGGATCAGCTTGTCGATGCGGCGAATGCGATCGCTTCGGAGCACATGGAGATCGTGACGAAGAATCCGTTCGAGGTCATGACGAAGATAAGGAATGCCGGCGCCATCTTCCTCGGAAGCTACAGCTCTGAGCCTCTTGGCGATTACTATGCAGGCCCGAACCATATCCTTCCGACCAACGGAACGGCTCGGTTCTTCTCTCCGCTCGGCGTTGACCAGTTCATCAAGAAGAGCAGCATCATTTCCTACTCTAAGGAAGCACTGGAGAAGGTTCACGGGGACATCGAACTTTTTGCAGAGAACGAGGGTCTTACCGCACATGCCAATTCCATCGCTGTGCGTTTTGACGGGAAATCATAATTAAAAAGGATAACAGGAATGGCGGGCAGACCTCAGATGCCCGGACATAAAGCGCCCGGCACAGGGCGCCCTGGAAGCAGATGTCCGACATGGGGTGCACGGCATAAATGCAGGGGCAGCGTGCCCTGGAGATAACAATGAGAACAGCACAGATCACAAGGAAGACGGGGGAGACCGACATAACAATGCGGTTTAACCTGGACGGAAGCGGGAAGGCGGATATTGACACCGGCATCGGCTTTTTTAATCATATGATGGACGCATTCACGCGGCACGGAATGTTCGACTGCTCGCTGAAGGTGAAGGGCGACCTGAATGTCGACGGCCACCACAGCGTGGAAGATACCGGCATTGTGCTTGGAAAGGCCATTGCAGAGGCAGTCGGAGACAAGAAGGGAATTCGCCGCTACGGATATTTCATTCTTCCGATGGATGAAGTGCTCGTGCTGTGTGCAGTCGATCTTTGCGGGCGGCCGTATTTTGTGAACGATGCGGAATTCACTGCCCCGATGATCGGTGACTTTGACACACAGCTCATTCAGGAATTTTTCTATGCTGTTTCCTATTCTGCCGCAATGAACCTGCACTTTAAGGTCATTCGGGGAGGAAACGCACATCATGTCGCGGAGGCGATGTTCAAGGCCTTTGCGAAGGCACTGGACATGGCGACAGAAATCGACCCCAGAGTAGAAGGGGTACTCAGCACGAAAGGAACGCTGGCATGAGCAATTATAAACAGTTTATTCCCTGCATTTATCTGCATCACGGAAAGGCAGTGAAAAGCCTGCGGGATGATACAGTCATCTGTGAAGATCCCGTATCTCTGTCATCGCAGTACAGCGGAAGCGCCGCAGATGCCATCCTGGTCTTCGACCTGTCGGACGGCGATGCCGAGCATGACGAGGCAATCGAGAAGATCCGGGAAATCTGTGCATCGGTTCGGATTCCGGTCATCGGCTGCGGCAATATCCGCCGGATGGAGGATGTGAAGAAGCTGATCTATGCCGGATGTTCCATGGCCGCCCTCAATTATTCGAAGCAGAGCAATATCGACCTCACCAAAGAGGTCTCCGAGAAGTTCGGAAAAGAGCGCATTGCAGCCTGCTGCACGGCAGCGGACGCCATCGAGGAGAATAAGGAGCTGATCGAGGGCTATGTACAGGAGATGATCCTGCTCGAAGAGAGCGCCATCAGGAGTGTGCTTTCCTTCTCAGGTGTTTCGATCATCATCCATATACCGGACATTTCGCTCGACAAGATGATCGAGCTTCTCGGGCAGAATGCGATCAGCGGCATCACAGGCAATGCCATCAATGAGAATATTAAGAACCTTACGGATATGAAGAAATTCTGTGCGGAGAATAATATTCCGGTTGATCTGCGCGCAGCGGCCTATTCGTGGGGTGACCTCAAGAAGAACAGCGACGGAATGGTTCCGGTCGTCGTCCAGGAAGATGCGACGGGCGAGGTCCTCATGGTTGCCTATATGAATGAGGAGGCCTACAATACGACGGTCCGGACAGGACGCATGACCTATTGGTCACGAAGCCGGGGGAAGCTCTGGGTAAAGGGAGAGACGAGCGGCCATTTCCAGTATGTGCGCTCCATTACCGCGGACTGTGATCTGGACACGCTGCTTGCCAGAGTCGATCAGGTCGGAGCTGCCTGCCACACCGGGCATCATTCCTGCTTCTTCAATACGGACCTGGTCCTCGGCGAGAAACAGAATAACCCGGAGACGGTGCTTGAGAACGTGCTGGCTGTTGTGAACGACCGCAAAGAGCATCCGAAGGAAGGCTCCTACACCAATTATCTGTTCGACAAGGGAATCGACAAAATTCTGAAGAAGGTCGGCGAGGAAGCCTCTGAAATCATCATCGCCTCGAAAAACCCGGAGAAGACCGAAGTGGTCTACGAGATGTCCGATTTTCTCTATCATATGATGGTTCTGATGGCGGAGCGCGGGATCACCTGGCGGGATATTACCGATGAACTTGCAAGAAGAGAGCAGAAAAAGTGAGGATTGTCGTCTCCGAAATCAATAACAGAAGCGTCGGCTTCCTGGTGGAGGACGGACGGCTTATCGAAGTGTTCCGGGCAGGGAACGGCCAGACAGAAAATGGCCGGGAAGGAAAAAGCCCGGAACATTTCCGCGTAGGTGAAATTCTGGTCGGGAGGGTCCGGGACGTGCGGTCCGGGCTCTCCGCTGCATTTGTTAATCTATCAGAGAGCTCGAAGGAGATGGAAGCCCTCGGGGGCGCAGCCTACCTTCCTTTTTCGGAGCTTCCTGCCGGGATGAGCCTTAGGCCGGAGCAGCTCCTGCCGGTTCAGATTGTCGCTCTTCCTTCCGGAAGTAAGCCTTTCCGTGTGACGTCAAAACTCTCCCTGTCCGGACGCTACTGCGCAGTCGGGGAGAACATCCGCGGAATACAGGCATCAAAGAAGCTCCCCCGCCCGATGGCATCGAAGCTGAAAGAACAGGTCCGGGACTATTTCGGGTATCATGCAGTCCCGGGTTCTGCGGGCACTCCCGCCGGAGAAAAAGAAGACGGCGAAAGAAACGGGACCGGGACGTCCCCCGTTTCTGCGGTTCCGGAAAGCCCGGAGAAAATTCCTTTTTCCGGAGATGTCGGCATCATGATCCGCACGAACGCGCGGATACCTGCAGAAGAGGGAAATCCGGAAGCTGTCACAGAGGAAGCGGAAAGCCTCATGCGGAAGCTGCGGCAGATTCGCGCCGCAGCAGCGGCGAGGACGGGCGGAAGCGTTCTGTATCCGGGCGATGATGAGCTGTACGGGAAGATCCGGGACTGTATTCCGGAGAAAATCATCATTGACACAGGGGTTCCGGAAGAGATCCGGAAAAAGGCAGAGGATGCGGCGGCACAGTACCGGGTTCCGGCGGAGGCTCTGCCGGGAGAAAACACAGTATCCGGCACGGCTTCCTATCTTGTCGTTTCCGGTATACGGCGGCAGATCGATGAGCTGAAAAACCGGCGGATCTGGCTCAAATCCGGCGCCTATCTTGTCATCGACCGAACGGAGGCACTCACCGCCATTGACGTGAATACGGGGAAAAGTGAGGCCGCTGTGCGGGCAAACGGATCGGGCTTTCATGAGGAGGCGGCGGAAAAGCACCGCTTTGAAGTCAACATGGAAGCAGCCGATGAAATCTTCCGGCAGATACGGCTGCGGAATCTTGCCGGAATGATCCTCATCGATTTCATCAATGTCAGTGCGGAGCACCGGAAGATGCTCGGTGAAAAGCTCGAAAGACTCTGCAGGAAAGATCCGCTCCCGACCAGTTTTGTCGATTTCACGGGACTGGGACTGGCCGAGATCACGCGCCGGAAAAACGGCGAATCGCCGGAGCAAATATGCTTCTGAGAAAATACTTGACGGCGAAAGGGACGGATGATAAATTATCTTTTGTATGTGCCGCATGATAAGGCTAGGGACGTAAGTTCGCAGGAACTGCCTGGGTACTGCAGTTTCCCTGGAAGTTCGGGGAGAAATCTCCGACGCCGAAGTCAGCGAGTATAATAAAGAAGGAGGTACCTGAAATGTACGCGATTATTGCAACCGGAGGAAAGCAGTATAAGGTTTCCGAAGGAGATGTCGTAAGAGTCGAGAAGCTTGATGCCGGAGAGGGCGACAAGGTCACTTTCGATCAGGTTCTTGCACTCGGCGGAGATTCTCTCAAGGTGGCAGGTGAAGCTGCAGGAGCTACTGTTACCGGAACTGTCCTCAAGCAGGGCAAGGAGAAGAAAGTGATCGTCTACAGATATAAGCCGAAGACCGGTTATCACAAGAAGAACGGTCACAGACAGGCTTATACGGCTGTGAAGATCGATGCCATCAACGCCTGAGAGGCTACAGGGATGATCCGGGTCAACATCACAAAGGACAAAGACGGAGATTACAAATCCTTTGTCTGCAAAGGACATGCGGATTACGCGGAAGCGGGTTCGGACATTGTCTGCGCAGGTGTTTCAGCGATTGTAATTAACACGATCAACTGTATCACTGATCTTGTCCGGGAGGATATAGACCTTACCATGAACGAAAAGGAAGGCGGTTATATCGCTGTATCGTTCCGGGAAAAACCGGACCGGCGTACAGACTTCCTTATCGACTGTATGGTTCATGGTTTTGACTGGATTATCGCCCAGTATGGCACAAGCTACTTGAAATACGAAATCAGGGAGGCAGAGAAATGTTAAATTTAGACCTTCAGTTCTTTGCACATAAAAAGGGACTTGGTTCCACAAAGAACGGCCGTGATTCCAATTCGAAGAGACTCGGCGCAAAGAGAGCAGACGGACAGTTCGTCACTGCAGGAAACATCATCTACAGACAGCGCGGCACCAGGATTCATCCTGGTCTGAATGTCGGCATCGGCGGAGATGATACCCTGTATGCAAAGGCAGACGGCATTCTCCGGTACGAGCGTGTCGGCAAGGACAGAAAGAAAGCTTCCGTTTATCCGACGGAAACTGTGAAGGACGCAGAGTAATTCAGATTGCTCCAGGGGCTCCGGGCGGATTTATGCCCGGAGCCTTTTTTACGAGGATTTACTATGGCATTTACGGATAAAGCTAGAATATATGTCGCAAGCGGCAAGGGCGGCGACGGCCATGTCTCCTTCCGGAGAGAGAAATTTGTTCCGGCGGGCGGCCCGGACGGCGGCGACGGAGGAAACGGCGGCAGCGTGATTTTTGTCGTCGATAAGGGACTCAATACGCTGGAGGATTTTCGCCATGCCGGCAAATTCCATGCCGGAAACGGCGAGGAAGGCGGCGGACGGCGCAAGACCGGCAAGAGCGGTGAGGACCTTATCCTCAAGGTTCCGGAGGGAACGATCATACGCGATGCGGCGACAGGGAAGATCATCGTCGACATGTCCGGCGATACACTTTCCTATACTCTTCTGAAGGGCGGCCACGGCGGGAAGGGAAACCAGCACTATGCGACCAGCACGATGCAGGCGCCCAAGTATGCGCAGCCCGGTCAGCCCTCCCGGGAGATCGAGCTTCTTCTTGAGCTCAAATGCATCGCAGACGTCGGCCTTGTCGGATTCCCGAATGTCGGTAAGTCGACGCTTCTTTCCATGGTGAGTAATGCTGAACCGAAGATTGCCAATTACCATTTCACGACGCTGCAGCCGATCCTCGGCGTTGTTGATCTCCAGGATGCTCCGGGGTTCGTGATGGCGGATATACCGGGTCTCATCGAAGGGGCTGCAGACGGCGTCGGCCTCGGGGACGAATTTCTTGCCCATATCGAACGGACAAGGCTCCTCGTTCATGTCGTGGATGCATCCGGCTCGGAGGGCAGAGATCCCCTTGAGGATATTGAGATCATCAACCGGGAGCTTGCAAAATACAGTGCGGATCTGACGAAGAAGAAGCAGATCATCGCGGCAAACAAGTGCGATCTCATCCAGATTCCGGAGGACGATCCGAAGAATCCGATCCGCCGTATCCGGGAGAAATATGAGCCGATGGGAATTCGGGTATTTCCGATCTCCGCGGCGACAAGGCAGGGCGTTCGTGAGCTCATGTATTTTATAAGCGGAGAACTCGCAAAACTTCCCCGTGACACCAACCAGTTTGCGGCCGAATATAATCCCGAAACAGAGCTTTCCGTTGAGAACGACGATTCCTTCACGGTCGGCTACGACGCGGATAATAAGGAATATTTCATCGAAGGTCCCGCGGTTGAGCGCATGCTGGGCTATACGAACCTTGGCTCTGAGAAGGGCTTTGTCTTTTTCCAGAAATTTATGGAGGAGAGAGGGATCATCCGCCAGCTGAAGGAAAAAGGACTCAAGGAAGGGGATACCGTCCGCGTTTACGGACATGTTTTTGAGTATTATGAATCCTGACACAAGTCGGGGTAAAACGGGTTAAAGACGAAAATGACGATTACAAGCAAACAGAGAGCGTATCTTATCAGCCTTGCCGTGGATTCGGCCGTGACAGTTCAGATTGGAAAGGACGGAGTGACACCGAAGACCGTTGAATCCGTGAACGAGGTGTTCAACACACACGAGCTTGTCAAGGGCACTGTCCTCAAAACTTCCCCGGACGAGCCTTCAGAGGCTGCGGGAAAAATTGCGGAGCGCACACGCTCCACACTTATTAAGGTGATCGGACGCAAGTTCATTTTATATAAACCGGACAAGGACAAGCCGAAGATTGAACTTCCACGTTAATCTGCATGGATCGGGACAGATGTGTTGTCCGGGAAAGTCAGTCAAGATGGAAATGAGCATTGACGCACTTGGTCAAAACAAAATATGCGGTGCTGCGGAACAACGGATCTCATCGCATTCGTGCAGTCATATCAAAAAGGATGCGGATGCAGCCGGATCTTCCAATAATGCCGGTGAGTGCCCTTCCGTCGGAATCTTCGGAGGGACGTTTGATCCGATTCATTACGGACATCTCATTCTGGCTGAGGATGCCCGGGATGCCTTCGGTCTTTCAAGGGTCATTTTCATGCCGAGCGGACATTCTTATTTCAAGGACAACCGGGAGGAAAAAGTTTCATCCCCGCAGGACCGTCTAATGATGACGAGGCTTGCGGTCGGGAATAATCCGGGTTTTGACGTTTCGGATATGGAAATCAGGCGGGAAGGATATACGTATACCTGCGAAACAATGGAACAGCTTTCAGCTGAAAATCCTGGAACCGATTTCTGGTTCATCTGCGGAGCGGACAGCATTTCCATGATGAAAACCTGGTATTGCCCCGAAAGACTTTTTGCAGCGTGCGGGGTTATCGCCGCGTTTCGAAGTGACGAAACGGATGATCATGCATTCCGCAGCGCGGCGGACGAGCTGAGAAAACTTTACGGGGCCAGAATCCGAATTCTTCCGGCCCGCCGGATTGAGATTTCTTCAACGGAGATCCGGACCAAAATACGGGAGGGAAAATCGATCCGATACCTTGTCCCGGATGCTGTCGCGGACTATATTGAGAAAAACGGGCTCTACAGGGAGAAAAATGGATAGCAGACAAAGACTCCGGATTGCAAAACAACTGGAAAAGGAACTGAATTATAAACGCTTCATCCATACGATGGGAGTCGCGTATACAGCGTCTTCCCTTGCCATGCGGTACGGGACCGATGTCGAAAAAGCGGAAATTGCCGGGCTTCTTCATGACTGTGCCAAGTGCATGGACACGGAGGAAATGATGAGCCTGTGCAGAGAAGGCGGCATACAGCTCACGAAAATAGAAAGCGGAAATCCTGCACTCCTTCACAGCAAGGCAGGCAGCGTTCTTGCAAGAAAGGAATATGGGATCACGGATCCGGAAATTCTTTCGGCTATTGCCTGCCATACAACCGGAAAGCCGGGGATGACACGTCTGGAGGAGATTGTTTTTACGGCGGATTATATTGAACCGGGGAGAACTTCTGCCAGAAGACTTCCGGAAATCCGCCAGGAGGCTTTTCTTGATCTCGACGAGGCAGTCCGTATGATTCTGTCGGACACTCTTGCGTATCTTTCCACGACCGGAGAACCGGTGGACGGCATGACAAAAGAGACGTACGAATATTACGAAAAGTATAAAAACGGCGGAAAAGCTTAGAAACGGCGTTGAACCGCAGGAACGGCGGAAAATTCTTGAACGGGGCAGAGAACGGAAAGAAGAGAGGTTATTGCATATGGAAAAAATGACCAGAGAGAAGGCGGCACATTTTGCCGGTCTTGCCATTGAGGCGCTGGAGGATCACAAAGCGGAAGATATCCGCGCCATCGACATCAGCGGCGTGAGTGTGCTGGCGGATTATTTTGTCATCGCAAACGGGACAAACCCGAGCCAGATTCAGGCGCTGGCGGATGCAGTTGACGAAAAGCTCGGGAGAGCGGGCCTTCCTTTGAAGCAGATGGAAGGATACGATACAGCAAACTGGATCCTGCTTGATTTCGGGGATGTGATAGTCCACATTTTCGACTCCAAGAACAGGCTGCTGTATGATCTTGAGAGAATCTGGAGAGACGGAAAGCAGATCAATCCGGAGGAGCTTAAGTAAGAAGCGGAGAAAACAGACGGGAAATAACAAAAAGGCCGGGCGGAAACGCCCGGTCTTTATTATCTTTCAGAATCACTGCTGACGCAGATAACGGAAGACGCCGAAGACTTTGCCGAGAATGACGCAGCTGTCGACGATAATCGGTTCCATCTCGTCATTTTCCGGCTGCAGACGGATATGCCCCTTCTCTTTGTAAAAACGCTTTACGGTTGCCGAGTCGTCAATCAGAGCCACCACTATATCTCCGTTCTCGGCGGTATTGCAGGAACGGACGAAAATGAGATCACCGTCAAGAATCCCGGCATTGATCATAGAAGAACCGTGCACGTGCAGTGCAAAGGATTCTCCGGATGGAATGAACTCCGACGGGACCGGATAGTAGCTTTCGATGTTCTGCTCAGCAAGGATCGGAAGACCGGCAGCAACCTGACCGACAATCGGGATGGAAGTTGTTTCGGTGCGCACCATCTGGAAACTGTCATCACAGATTTCAATCGCACGGGGTTTTGTCGGATCCCTGCGTATATATCCGTTCTTTTCCAGCGTCTCCAGGTGAGAATGCACGGAGGATGTCGAACGAAGACCGACAGCATCGCAGATCTCACGGACCGTCGGCGGATAGCCTGTCTTCAGAATCTGTTCCTTCATATAATCAAGAATCTGCTGCTGCTTTGCCGTGATTCGTCCGTTTGCCATAAAAATACCTCTGTATCGCCCGCAGTCCAGGGAACTGTCCGGCAGGTCCGGAACTGCTTTTCAACCCATGCTCTGCACTGCATACCCACATGATATTCTCAGTATACGTGCTTGACGGCGAAAAAGCAAACGTATATTCGGAACGTGTGTTCCC
>Ga0256871_1001193_pt1 | contig 12446 bp, 8 predicted proteins | sample RumenRJG_07RNA_FD_185439 | JGI IMG/M metagenome (GOLD analysis project Ga0256871, IMG submission 185439) | Metatranscriptome of bovine rumen microbial communities from Lethbridge, Alberta, Canada - Rumen RJG_07 (Metagenome Metatranscriptome) | ecosystem: Host-associated > Mammals > Digestive...
GGAGAAAGCAATGACAAAGTACGCACAACAGATACTCGATATCATAAATACATCTTCGGATCATTTGACTGCTGAGCAGATCTATCTACGCCTTAAAGCCTCGAACTCTAAAATTGTTCTTGCCACAGTATATAATAACCTCAATCTATTATACGAACAGGATCAGATCAGAAAGGTTTCCGTGGAAGGCTACCCTGACCGTTATGATAAAATCGTGAAGCACGATCATTTGGTATGTAAAAAATGCGGTGCGCTCTCTGATATCTGCCTCTCCGATCTCACCGCCCAGCTGCAAGAGCAGATCTCAGAGGAGATAATCTCCTACGATTTGAAAGTTAATTATATCTGCCCTTTCTGCCGAAGCAAGGCAGAGAAAGAATAAGAAAGGACAAACCATGGCCATTTATCGATGCACGATCTGCGGTACGATCTTTGACGAAGATAAGGAAGGACGAAAGCTGGCAGAGTTGACGGAATGCCCCGTATGCAAACAGCCGATATCCAGATTTGAGAGGATCGACAGCGACGAAGAACCGGAGGCGGTGATAAATCCGAAAGTGTCACTGGCCTATGATCCTCAGTATGAACGCCGGGATAAGGACAGCCGCTACATGAAGGAGATCCATGAAATGGCGGTATCCGGTAAGAGTCTCGACAGTTCAATGGGAACCCGTATGCACCTGCCAAGCTGGGACGATATTCTTTTGCTGGGGGCTCAGTTGAATCCCCCGCCGCTGTTGGACCACGACCCGGTGGAAACCCGGACTGTCATCGGCAAACATGCAAGGAAGCCGATGGTTCTGGAAAGTCCGATTTACATCTCCCATATGTCTTTCGGTGCTCTTTCACGGGAGGCAAAGATTGCTCTATCGAGAGGCAGCGCCATGGCGAAAACAGCCATGTGCAGCGGCGAGGGCGGCATTCTGCCCGAGGAGAAAGCCGCAGCTTATAAATACATCTTTGAATATATCCCGAACAAGTACAGTGTCACGGACGATAATCTGCGCAGTGCAGACGCCATTGAGATCAAGATCGGACAGGGCACAAAGCCAGGTATGGGTGGTCACCTGCCCGGAGAAAAAGTGACGGCAGAGATTGCTGCGCTGCGGGGTAAAAAGCCAGGAGAGGATATCCAGAGCCCCAGTCGCTTCTCGGAAATCTGTTCGAAAGAGGACTTGAAGACTATGGTCACGATGCTCCGTGAGCGCTCGAATGGCCGTCCGATTGGCATCAAGATCGCTGCCGGACATATCGAGTGGGATCTGGAGCACTGTATCTATGCGGATCCCGACTTTATCACCATCGATGGCCGCGGAGGTGCTACAGGCTCCAGCCCGCTCCTGCTCCGGGAGTCCACTTCCGTTCCGACGATTTATGCTTTGAGTCGTGCCCGAAAGTATCTTGACGCTGTGCAGTCCGATATTTCTCTGGTCATCACCGGCGGGCTGCGCGTATCGTCTGACTTTGCCAAGGCATTGGCAATGGGTGCAGACGCTGTAGCCATTGCCAGTGCAGCCTTGATTGCCGCTGCATGCCAGCAGTATCGGATTTGCGGCACAGGCAACTGTCCGATGGGGATTGCGACACAAAAGCCTGAGCTTCGCGCCCGGTTGGATGTGGATAAGGCAGCGTTGCGAGTAGCAAACTACCTGAATGTCTCCCTGAAGGAATTAAAGACCTTTGCCCGGATTACCGGGCACACCTCTGTCCATGATTTGAGCGTAACGGATCTCGTGACGCTGGATCGAGATATAGCAACGTACACAGATGTCCCATCTGCCGGCGCTTCCCCTGCCGTAATCGGGGAGAGAATCCAAAAGAAAACCAATAAAGGAGGAAAAAACATGAAATTCGTATGTAAAATCTGCGGCTATGTCTATGAGGGCGAGACCGCACCCGAACAGTGCCCTCAGTGCAAACAGCACGGTGTTATGGAGCCGGTTTCTGAAAACAAGAACCCCTACGCCGGAACCCAGACTGAAAAAAACCTGGAAGCAGCCTTTGCAGGTGAGTCTCAGGCCAGAAACAAATACACTTATTTTGCTTCCAAAGCAAAAAAAGAGGGCTTTGAGCAGATCGCGGCTCTCTTTCTGAAAACTGCCGACAATGAGAAGGAACACGCCAAGCTCTGGTTCAAGGAACTGGGGGGCATCGGCTCCACAGCCGAGAATCTGGCTGCCGCCGCTGACGGCGAGAACTATGAATGGACGGACATGTATGAGGGCTTTGCCAAGACCGCTGAAGAAGAAGGTTTCCCGGAGTTGGCTGAGAAATTCCGTGGCGTAGCAGCTATTGAGAAGCACCACGAGGAACGATACCGGGCTCTGTTGCACAACGTTGAGATACAGGAAGTCTTCAAAAAGAGTAGCGTTAAGGTTTGGGAATGCCGCAACTGTGGCCATATCGTGGTGGGAGAAGCCGCGCCGGAAATCTGCCCTGTTTGTGCCCATCCCCAGGCATACTTTGAGATCAACACAGAGAATTATTAAGGCGATACATGCATTTAAAAAGGAGATGTAAAATGGAAATGAAGTTCTATCGCTGTTCCCATTGCGGGCAGATTATAGCAATCGTAAAAGAAACCGGCGTCCCTGTTGTTTGTTGCGGTGAACCCATGGCCGAAGTGATCCCAGGCACGACGGACGCCTCCCTCGAAAAACATGTGCCTTTCGTTAACGTTCAGGGAAACACGGTGCATATAAGTGTCGGTTCTGCAGCACACCCGATGCTTCCCGAGCATTATATTGAATGGGTCGCAATTGAAACGAGATCAGGTAACCAGCGTAAACAGCTGTCTCCCGGCGACGAGCCGAAAGTCTGTTTTTCTATTTGCGACGGCGATGAGGTTAAGGCAGTCTATGCATTCTGCAATCTGCATTCTCTCTGGAAAGCTTGAATTCAAAATATTGCAGTTATGTTCTGCTGAATCATGCTGCCAAGGCCAGTCACCGTACTATACGCCGTGCCGAATTGATTGTAGTTTGGAACGAAATATTGTAAATTTAGGGAAATGCTGAATTAATCAGCGTTTCCCTAGCTACGCAATACCTATTATCCATCTTTTGCCGCCGGTATTGACAATGGAGCAGAAAGCGTTATGACGGTTTACGCTTGGATCAAAAGAACTGACGTATTACAGCACAGCAAGGCAAGCCTATGTGCAGGACGCAGCGGTCTTTGATATCTGGGTCGGCAGTGACAGCAATGCGGAATTGAAGGCTGAATTTGAAGTGGTCGAAAGAGACTGACTGTTCATGTACGGAGGTAGCGGGAGAGGTTCCAATGAAGCAGATACCGGATGCGATTCACAAGGCATGCCGGACAACCTGCCTGCTGTAAAGCCCAAATATCAAAGTCCCCACCACTACCGGCGGGGACTTTCTTTCAGCCCTGGGTTGGTTTTGAACATCACATTATTGTTGATAAACAACTTTTTGAGTGCTATAATCCGTATATATGGCTGAATACCAACAACGGGAGTGCTTTATATGATAGGTCGAAAAAAAGAAATAGATGAGTTGAATACTCTTTATCAAAGCCAAAAAGCAGAATTGGTAGCTGTTTATGGAAGACGTCGTGTAGGAAAAACATATCTTGTCGACCAGGTTTTCAAAGGAAAGTTTGCTTTCAGACATGCGGGTCTTTCTCCTGTTGAGATGAAGGATATGGCGGGAACCAGTCCGCTGAGAAAACAGTTGAAGCATTTTTATAATTCCCTGCTTATGCAAGGCATGAAAAAAAGCAGATGCCCGGCAGATTGGCTTGATGCATTCCTTTTGCTGGAACAGTTTCTTGAGAATAGAGACACAGGGGAACGCATGCTTGTGTTTCTTGATGAGTTACCATGGCTGGATACGCAAAGATCCGGATTTATCACTGCTTTTGAGGGCTTTTGGAATAATTGGGGATGTCACAGGGACAATCTAATGGTCATTGTCTGCGGCAGTGCCACTACATGGATTCTGGACAGCCTGATCAATAATCAAGGGGGGTTATATGACAGAGTGACCTATGAGATTAAGCTGTCGCCATTTAACCTTTCCGAATGCGAGCAATTCTTTAAAAGCGAAAAAATCAAGCTTTCAAGATATGATATTGTCTGCGCTTATATGGCTGTTGGGGGTATCCCTTATTATCTTCAGTATTTTAAAAGGGGGTTGAGTTTACCACAGAACGTGGATCGTCTGTTTTTTTCAAAGGATGCAAAGCTGAAGAATGAATACAGTCGATTATTTGGTTCCATATTCAACAGACCTGAGATGATGAAAGCCATCGTAGAAACCCTCAGCGAAAGAAAACTTGGATTTACAAGAAATGAGATTTCCGAGAAGACAGGATTCACTGTCGGGGGTACTCTGACCGATGCTCTTAATGCACTGGTTGCAAGTGATTTCGTCATCAAATACCATCCATTCGGACTAAGTAAAAAAGAATGGTATTACAAATTGGTCGATCCGTTTTGCCTGTTCCATATAAAATTTGCAGCTTCAGGAGATGCTTTGAACGGATCCTTCTGGACACAGAATAATACTTCTCCGAGAATAACAGTCTGGAGAGGGTTTGCATTTGAAAACGTATGTTTTAATCATATAGAACAGATTAAGAGTGCACTTGGTATCAGTGGAATATCAACAACACAATCGGCGTGGTCGAGCAGAGGTGGTGATGAAGAAGGGACCCAGATCGATTTGATTATTGACCGGGCTGACAATGTAGTAAATATGTGCGAGTTGAAGTTTTACAGCAATGATTTCAACGTGGAGAATAAGTATTACAGAATACTTCTTTCAAGGCAGGAGCTTCTGGGCGGAATGATCTCGCCTAAAAAAGTGATCCATCAAACCCTTGTTACAACATACGGATTACAGTATAGTGAATATAGTGGCATCTTTGATCATGTTATAATAATGGATGACCTATTCCGGTAACGCAAGATAATCAGCCACAAGGAAGAGAAAAATCATGATATGGCTGGATATATACAATAATACCGAATGGGATAAAACCAGTTTAGCAATATAGTTTAAGCATATACATCATTTCCAAGCCGAGCTTTGATGAGTGGTTTGACGGAACCGCAGCTTCCGGACCAGCTCATCAAGCACAGTAACAGACAAAAAGTATTAGACTTCTGCACCCTAGCGGTGTATGATAATCATATATCTGGTCAATAGAATATTGTCTGTCATTTCCGCATGAAACCGGCAATGGTGGTCAATGTTTATGGTCAGTAAGTTTCACGGAGACTGAACCCTAAAATTAGCTGTGCTAATCGCCAGCTAATCAGAAGGGCAAATCCGAGGCTTACAGAGACGATCTGAGAGAGACTTTAAAAGACAGCGGAATCGTTTCTAAGCCTTACAAATCCTGACAATTTAAAGCTTCGTCTGACGAGGGTGAGCGAACACCTTTCGAGCTCCTAAGCGGAAGGTCGGCGGTTCGAATCCGCCCAGGAACGGAAATGAAGGGCGTGTGAAAAGCAAACGTTTTTCACACGCCCTTCTTGTTGATTCGTTGAAAGAAATTCTTCTTTGGTATTTCGAGAGCCTTCAGTCAGCGATGTATCACTGCGGCCTCGCATGAACTGCCTGGAAAAGTTTCATTTTCCGTAACTATTCAGCACCCCAGACTCGGAACGCTTCGCGTTCCTCGTTGTGGGCGGACAGAGCGGCTTTGCCGCTTGTCCGCCCCTTGAAAAACTTCTGAAACCGTCCTGCGAGCAAGCTCTCCGTCCGGATTTCATCAGTTTTCCAAGTGGTGCTGAATAATTACCATTTCCCAAGCTCAATCGTCTCCGTCGCGACCGCCTCGCGGAACGCACGGTCATGCTCCACAAAGATCATCGTCGGAGCATACGTGCGGATCAGGTTTTCGATCTGCATTCTCGAATAAATATCGATATAATTGAGCGGCTCGTCCCACACATAGAGGTGGGCCCGCTCACACAGACTCTTCGCGAGCAGAACCTTTTTCTTCTGCCCGGCGGAATAATCGTCCATGCTCTTCTCAAACTGCGTCCGCTCAAAGCCGAGCTTTCGGAGCACCGCGTAAAAAAGACTTCCGTCAAGCTGATGATGCTCCGTAAACTCTGCGAGCGAACCGGAAAGTCCCGACGCATCCTGCGGCACACAGGAAATGACAAGTCCTGAGCCGACTGTCAGAGTTCCGGTATATTCGCGCAGATCTCCGGTCAGCAGCTTCAGAAAGCTCGACTTTCCGGCGCCGTTCCTCCCGTCCAGCGCGATGCGGTCTCCCTGCCGGATCTCAAATGTCACCGGACCGCACACAGTTTGCCCGTCAATAACCGGCGCGACTCCCACACAGGAAACAAGCCGATCCGACATATATGTGAGCGGAAACAGCTTCAGGTCCTCCGCCGTCTCCGCATTTTTAAGCAGGCCTTCCTTCTCATCAATCGCCTTCTGCCGACGCAGCTCGATGGATTTGGCCCGCTTCATCATCTTGGCGGATTTTTTGCCGACAAAGCCGCGGTCCACAGGACCATTTCCGAATTTTGAGGCCTCCGTCTTATCCGACCACGAGGACGTCCGCCGCGCGGCCGTCTTCATCTGATCGATATCCTTCTTCAGCTTCTCATTTCTTGCCAGCTCATAATCCTGCTGCCGGTTGAAATTCTCATACCACGTAGAAAAGTTTCCGGCAGTAACCTGAATGTCCGTCCGGTTAATTGCCAGAATGTGATCGACGCACTGATCAAGGAACCACCGGTCATGCGAGACCAGAATAAAGCCCTTCTTCCGCTTCAGATATGAAGCGACGATCTCCCGCGCCCGCATATCGAGGTGGTTGGTCGGCTCATCAATCAGCAGAAAATGCCCTTCATTTAAGAAGAGCGCCGCAAGCTCCGCCTTGGTCTTCTCCCCATTGGAAAGAGTTGAAAACGGCCGCCAGAGCGCGTCGTCCCTGACCTCCAGATAAGAAAGCTCTCTCAGGAACTCCCACTCCTCCGCCTGCGGACAGATCTCCATCAGAATCTCTTCCGTCATCCGATCTTCATGTTTAATCCGGTACGGGAAATAGTCGAACATCACGGACGACTGAATTCTTCCGCTGTACTCCTCTTCTCCCTGCAGGAGCCTGAGAAGAGTCGTCTTCCCTCTCCCGTTCCGGCCGATCAGTCCGAGCTTCCAGTCCGTATCAATCGTAAAGCTGACATGCTCAAAGATGCTGTCCGGACTCGTCGGATAGAAAAATGAAAGGTCCTCAACCCCTATCATAGACATAAACTAACTCACTCATTAAAATATACGATGCCCTGCAGCCACACATCGCCGCGGAAGCGCATGCCCTTCTGGGGAATGCCGCGCAGCCGCTTCGCATTGACGCAGACATCCAGATACACATCACACACCTCGAGCTGCATCTGCCACACACTCTCGCCAGTGTACAGGTTTTTCACCCTCTCGCAGGAAATGATGTTACCGATGACACTGTACTGGTCGCACTCCATGCCGTACGGAAGAAAGCTTGTGTCGACAATCGAGAGCACATCCTCGTCCTCGAGACGCTTCGTAATCACCTGATAGTCGTTCATATCCTCCGCCGTCAGGCTCTCAATCGCCGCCTCGTCGCCATTGCGCGCCGCAGAAATGAGCTTCAGATGATTGTCCTGCTGCTTCTGGTACTCTCTCTGGTCCTCTTCCGTCTTATAGACAGGCAGAAGAATCGTCCCGCTCTTCGCGAGCGCAGACAATTTGACCGGAAGCTCTCCGGTCTGTGTGAACAGCGCCGCATCAGGATCCTGTGTCTCGCCGGAGCCGATATCCGTAACCCTGCGGTACTGCCCTGCGTTGATCAGATAAAAAATGACTGTCGCCCCGAGACGGGGATCCTCACAGCATCCCTCGTAGGATTCTGATCCCGCTCGTTTCTCGAAGTCCACCTCCTGGTGCATGCTGATCGTCGCGCCGCTGAAATACGGAAATGAATACTCCGGGTGGAAATCGCCCGCGTCGTCAAACTCTCCGACGACAGTGATTCCCATGTCCCGGCCATATTCCTTTGAAAATTCGCCGCATATACGGCCGTGGCCGTTTCGGAACAGAGTCTTGTGATCAAAATGAAGCACCGTGTCACGGGTGATCCGCTCCATTTCGCGATTGCTGCCTATCCGCTGAAAGCCGACTGATTCCAGATATGTATGCATAAAAGCCTTTCATAAGGTCACGAAGCAGGTTTCATTTCCGATGCTTCGGGACCAGAACTTCCTTGCCGCCCATATACGGCTGCAGAACCTTCGGAACCTTTACGGTGCCGTCTGCCTGCAGGTTATTCTCAAGAAATGCAATCAGCATTCTCGGCGGGGCGACAACTGTGTTGTTAAGTGTATTCGCGAGGTACTTCTTTCCGTCCGCTCCCTTGACACGGATCTTCAGGCGTCTTGCCTGCGCATCGCCAAGGTTCGAGCAGGAACCAACCTCAAAGTACTTCTTCTGTCTGGGTGACCATGCCTCGACGTCGCAGGACTTCACCTTGAGGTCCGCGAGATCTCCGGAGCAGCACTCCAGCGTCCGAACCGGAATATCCATCGAGCGGAACAGGTCCACGGTGTTCTTCCAGAGCTTGTCATACCACATCTTGCTCTCTTCCGGCTTGCAGACAACGATCATTTCCTGTTTCTCGAACTGGTGGATGCGGTAGACGCCGCGCTCCTCGATGCCATGAGCACCCTTCTCCTTGCGGAAACACGGAGAATACGATGTGAGCGTGAGCGGAAGCTGCTCCTCCGGGATGATCTGGTCGATAAATCTTCCGATCATAGAGTGCTCGGATGTTCCGATCAGGTACAGGTCCTCACCCTCGATCTTGTACATCATGGCGTCCATCTCATCAAAGCTCATGACGCCCTGAACGACATTTCCATGAATCATGTACGGCGGAATTACATACGTAAAGCCGCGGTCGATCATGAAATCGCGCGCATACGCAAGAACAGCTGAGTGAAGTCTCGCGATGTCGCCGAGAAGATAATAAAAGCCATTTCCGGCAACACGGCCCGCCGCATCGAGATCAATTCCGTCAAATGACTCCATGATATCTGTGTGATACGGAATCGGAAAATCCGGAACGACCGGATCGCCGAATTTCTGAATCTCCTGGTTATAGGAGTCATCCGGACCAATCGGGACAGACGGATCAATCATCTGCGGGATCACCAGCATGCGCTTTCTGATCTCCTCCTCGACTGTCTTCTGCTCTGCGGAAAGAGCCTGGATCTTTCCCTTATTTTCAGCGATGCTGTCCTTTACAGCCATCGCCTCGTCCTTCTTGCCCTGCTTCATCAGAGCGCCGATCTGCTTCGAAGCCTTGTTGACCTCAGCCTGCAGCGCCTGCTCCTCCTGCAGAATCTCTCTGTTCCGCTTATCATACGCGATGACCTCATCGACCATCGGAAGCTTCTTATCCTCAAATTTCTTCTTGATGTTCTCCTTCACGAGGTCCGGATTTTCTCTCAGAAATTTAATATCAAGCATTGCCTGTTATCTCCTCTCAATATTTCCTTCAGTTTCCGTCTATTATACAGTCAGTTCCTCTTCAGTTCCATACCTCTTTGCGATTCGAAGCGCCTCAATTTCCTCATTACTGAGCATGATATAGGACTCGCCCTTGACAATTTCCTTAATATAAAGGAAGCAATTCTCCTTGCTGTGGACCGCGTTCAGCACAAATCCGGAATCGCTGTCGTCCAGAAGCGCCAGGACAAAGCTCAGTTTTCCGCCGACGTCATCAAATGCGTCGTATTTGACAACGCCGTATTTGTGGACACTCTTGCCGATGGTGTCCCGAATTGCCTTGATCTGATCGTCGACCGCTCCGATATTTTTCGCGTAGCGCTCGATCTTTGCGACCTTCTTGTCCAGGTCCCTCTCAATTGAGGTTCCATCCTCGCCCTTCATGAACATTTTGTATTTGCTGCTCAGCCGTTTATAGCGCATGTTCATTCTCAGTACGGCTACAATCAGAATGACGTCAATCAGCAGGAGAATAATAAGAAAAATGCCGACCTCCGCGCTCATCGTTGAATTGCCCATAATGTTCCTCCCTTACTGCGCTGAGCGGATCAGATCAAAAATTCTCTCGAGCTCATCGTCCGAATAATATTCAATTTCGATCTTCCCTCTCTTGCCATTATCTCTGATGCTGACTTTTGTTCCCAGTGCTGTCTTCAGCTTCTCCGATATATCGTGAATGATCGCCTCCCTCGCCTCATCGACGCTCTTTTCTTTTTTCTTTGACGAGGAGCTCGTCAGCTCACGGACCAGCTTTTCTGTCTGACGCACTGAAAGCTTCTGCGCGACGATCTGGTCTGCGATCTGTCTCTGAAGCTCCGGATCAGACACACCGAGAATGGCTCTCGCGTGTCCTTCGGAAATGCTGCCATTTTCCACCATCTTCTGAATGTCCTCACCGAGCTTCAGAAGTCTCATGGAATTCGTAACGGCCGACCGGCTCTTGGATACGCGACCAGCCACTTCTTCCTGGCTCAATCCAAAATCATGGACCAGACGCTCATACGCCTTTGCCTCCTCGATCGGATTCAGATCCTCGCGCTGAATATTTTCTATCAGAGCAACCTCAACAGCCTCCTGACCGGAAAAGTTCTTCACAATGACCGGAACCTCCTTCAGTCCCGCCTTCTTTGCGGCTCTCCATCTGCGCTCGCCCGCAATGATCTCATAGTAACCATCCTTCTTCTGAACGAGCAGCGGCTGGATAACCCCGAACTGTCTGACTGAATCTGCCAGCTCTGAAATCGCCGCGTCATCAAAATACTTCCGCGGCTGATCGCGGTTCGGCTCGACAAGCGAAATGCGCATGCTGATGACCTCGCCGTCCTTCTTATCCTCAGTCTCCTCAGAAGGAAAGTCATTCATGGGCATTTCCGAAAAGCTGTCCTCTGCAGCAGAAGTCTCGTTGTTTCCATCAAGAACATATGTTTTGTTTGTGCTGATGTCTTCGCCTTTTGCGGATTCGGAATCAGATGATATCACGTTATCCACCGTAACGGTGATATCAGGAGTATCCACTGCATGATCTGCGCTCTGCTCTGTTTTCTCGGCAGGTGTCTGATCGTCAGATTCATCCACGTCGGAAGTCGATGTGGATACTTCCACGTTTTCAGCATTTGAAGGATTCTCTGTCTTTTCGACGGCATTTACCGCTGGAGTCTTGTCGTCAGCTGCTTCAAAGGATTCTGATTCATCAGATTCTTCTGCTTCATCGGAACTTTCTACGTCAGAGACATCTTCAGAAGAATTTTCCTCTACCTCAATATATTCGACCGGCTCCTCACCATTCTTTGCGCTATCCTCCAGAATTGGATTGCCGTTCTCGTCAACAAAGACATAATCGTCCGGATTCTCATTTATATCGACAGGATTTCCGTCCTCATCAACATAGACGTATTCGACCTCCTCCGGTTCATCGACGCCTTCATCAGCATTAATAACTGTCTCTATTTCCGTAACGACCGGTTCATCTTTATCCTTGGTCTTTTCGATCACAGGCGCTGTCTTTTTGTGTGAACGTGTCCCGGATGTCTTTCTCTTTTTTGCCGGTGCCTTTTCAGTATTTTCGCTGCTGTCCTTCTTTTCACTTCCGCCCCGGTTCGGAATCAGTGAATCAAGACCGCGGCCAAGACCGCCCCGTCTAGCCATTAGCTCTTCCTCCTCTTCCTTGAAAATTCACGCGCCAGCTCCCGGTATCTCTGCGCTCCGGCAGAATGAGTATCATATCTGATAATCGGAAGGCCATAGCTCGGTGATTCCGCAAGCCGTACATTTCTTGGTATGACGGTTCGATACACATACTCATCGACGTTATCCTTGACGTTCTTTACAACATCATTCGACAGGTTTGTGCGTCCATCAAACATCGTAAATACAATCCCGTTGACCGTCAGATTCTCATTTAAACGATTCTTCACAAGATCAATCGTCTTGAGAAGCTGAGTAAGTCCTTCCAGTGCGTAATACTCGCACTGAACCGGGATCAGCACACTGTCAGCTGCGCAGAGCGCATTGAGAGTTAAAACAGACAGTGACGGCGGACAATCAATAAAAATGAAATCAAACTGATCCTTGATTGCGTCGATCTGATTTTTGAGAAGATACTCTTTATTCTCAAAATCCATCAGCTCAACTTCAGCTCCGGCCAGATCAACATTCGATGGAATGACAAAGAGTCTTCCAAAATCAGTTCTGATCATGCAGTCCTCTGCATTCGCCTCGCCGATGAGAAGCTGATATACTGTATTCGTCTGCTCGCTTCGATTGATTCCAAGGCCACTAGTGCTGTTTCCCTGTGGATCCATATCAATAAGAAGGATCTTCTTTAATCGTTCAGCCAGGCACGCAGAAAGATTGATGGCAGTCGTTGATTTTCCGACGCCACCTTTTTGATTTGCTATCGCAATTACTTTTCCC
>Ga0256871_1001195_pt1 | contig 12440 bp, 25 predicted proteins | sample RumenRJG_07RNA_FD_185439 | JGI IMG/M metagenome (GOLD analysis project Ga0256871, IMG submission 185439) | Metatranscriptome of bovine rumen microbial communities from Lethbridge, Alberta, Canada - Rumen RJG_07 (Metagenome Metatranscriptome) | ecosystem: Host-associated > Mammals > Digestive...
CTTAACGCACGTCTTGCAAATGCTAGTCTGTCACGTATCGTCATTGACACGTTCACGTACAGGCTTGTATGCTAAAGGTAAGAAGACCCGTTCGCCTAAGAAGCAGTCAAGTAAGTATATCATAGAGAGAGCAAAACGTCGTAAGTAATTAAAACGCCTAAAGATTATAATATGAGTCGTTCACTTAAAAAAGGACCGTATATCACTGTCTCCCTTGAGAAGAAAATCCTTGCCATGAACGAAAGTGGCAAGAAGAACGTGGTGAAGACATGGGCGCGTGCTTGCATGATCTCTCCTGATTTTGTTGGACACACGATTGCAGTGCATAACGGCAACAAGTTTATTCCTGTTTATGTAACAGAAAATATGGTAGGCCATAAGTTAGGCGAATTTGCTCCAACACGCAAGTTCGGCGGACATGCTGGCAACAAGAAATAAACAGGCACATCGTTTACCATTCAGATATTCAGAAAATAATGGGTAACAGAAAGAGAAAAGCCGCAGAGGCTCGTAAAGAAGCAAAGAAACAGATGTTCTTTGCCAAGTTGAATAATGTTCCCTCCTCACCCCGAAAGATGCGTTATGTTGTTGATTTGGTTAGAGGCATGGAGGTGAACAAAGCACTCGGTGTGCTACAGTTCTCCAAAAAGGCTGCTTCAGCTAACGTAGAGAATGTGTTGCGTTCGGCTATAGCAAACTGGGAGCAAAAGAATGAACGTAAAGCCGAAGAAGGAGAATTGTTTATAACCAAAATCTTTGTAGATGAAGGCTTCACGCTCAAAAGAATGCGTCCTGCACCACAAGGTCGTGGTTACCGAATCCGTAAGCGTTCCAATCATGTGACAATTTTCGTCGGAACTATAACTGAAAACGAGTAATTATGGGACAGAAAGTAAACCCTATTAGCAATCGTCTCGGCATTATCCGTGGCTGGGATTCTAATTGGTACGGTGGCAATAGTTTTGGCGAAAATATCCTTGAGGATAGCAAGTTGCGCAAATATCTTAACGCACGTCTTGCAAATGCTAGTCTGTCACGTATCGTCATTGAGCGCACTTCCAAGAAGATTACAATCACTGTTTGTACAGCCCGTCCAGGAATTATTATTGGAAAAGGCGGACAAGAGGTTGATAAGCTCAAAGAAGAGCTGAAGAAGATTACCGATAAAGACGTGCAGATCAATATCTTTGAAGTGAAACGCCCTGATATTGATGCACACATTGTTGGTGATAGTATCGCAAGACAGATAGAAAGGCGAGTAGCATACCGTCGAGCTATTAAGAATGCGATAGGAAATGCTATGCGTGCTGGTGCAGAAGGTATCAAGGTTCAGATCTCTGGACGCTTGAACGGTGCAGAAATAGCACGTTCTGAAATGTACAAAGAAGGTCGCACGCCACTCCATACTTTCCGTGCAGATATAGACTTTAGCCAAAACGAAGCCATTACAAAGGTTGGCGTTCTCGGTATCAAAGTCTGGATTTGCAAAGGTGAAGTTTATGGAAAGCGCGATTTGGCTCCCAACTTCCAGCAGGATAAAGAACCTCGCGGCAATTTTGCAGGCAGAGGTGATCGTCGTGGCCGTCGCCGCGGTGGTGCAGACCGTAAGTAAACACTTAAAAATTAGAAACAGCAATGTTACAGCCTAAGAGAACCAAATACAGGAGGCCGCAAAAAGGCCGCGCAAAAGGTAATGCACAGCGTGGTAACCAGTTGGCTTTTGGTAGCTTCGGTATAAAGAGCTTAGATACACACTGGATAACAGCACGTCAGATAGAAGCAGCTCGTGTAGCTATGACACGTTATATGCAGCGTGAAGGTCAAAGCTGGATACGTATTTTTCCCGATAAGCCCATCACAAAGAAACCTGCCGATGTGCGTATGGGTAAAGGTAAGGGTGACCCCGTAGGGTATGTTTACCCCATCACACCGGGTCGTATTATTTTTGAGATTGAAGGTGTAAGTTTTGAAGTAGCAAAAGAAGCTTTGCGTCTCGCTGCTCAAAAACTTCCCGTTACTACTAAGTTTGTTGTACGTCACGATTACGATAAAAACGCTTGATTATGAAGATAGCAGAAATTCGTGGACTCTCAGCATCAGAATTGCGTGAGCGTATTGAGAGCGAGGTTTCCAATTATGAAACAATGAAGATGAATCATGCCGTTACACCTTTGGAAAACCCTGCACAGATTAAGCAAGCACGTCGTACAATAGCACGGCTAAAGACTGTGTTGCGTGAAGTAGAAAACCAAAAGTAATTACGCTTCAACACATGGAAAAGAGAAATTTAAGAAAGACGCGTCAGGGTGTGGTTGTAAGCAATAAGATGGATAAGACCATCGTTGTTGCAGCACGTTTTAAAGAAATCCACCCCATATATGGCAAGTTCGTTTCCAAGACTAAGAAGTATCATGCACACGATGAAGCCAATGACTGCAATGTGGGTGATGTCGTTCAGATCATGGAAACCCGTCCGCTGAGTAAGACAAAGCGCTGGAGAGTAGTAAAAATCGTAGAAAGAGCGAAGTAATATGATACAGACAGAATCCCGACTTACTGTTGCAGATAACAGTGGAGCACGCGAAGCGCTTTGCATCCGTGTGCTTGGAGGTACACGTCGTCGTTATGCTTCAGTTGGTGACATTATTGTTGTCGCCGTGAAGAATGTTATACCGTCGAGCGACCTCAAAAAAGGTGCTGTGTCGAGAGCACTTATTGTACGCACTAAGAAAGAAATTCGTCGAGCTGATGGTTCTTATATCCGTTTTGATGACAATGCTTGCGTGTTGTTGAACAACGCTGGAGAGTTGAGAGGTAGCCGCATCTTCGGTCCCGTAGCTCGCGAACTTCGTGCTGTTAATATGAAGGTTGTCTCGCTCGCACCTGAAGTGCTTTAACCCTAAAACACTGAAACGTAATGAGCAAATTACATATTAAAAAAGGCGACACTGTTTATGTCAACGCTGGAAAAGACAAAGGTAAAACTGGTAAAGTCTTGAAAGTGCTGGTTGAAAAGCAGCGTGCTGTTGTGGAAGGCGTTAATATCGTCTCCAAGAGTCAAAAGCCTAATGCCTCAAATCCACAAGGCGGCATCACAAAGATGGAGGCTCCTATTCATATTTCTAACTTGAACCCATTAGATCCCAAGAGCGGCAAGCCTACTCGTATCGGTCGTCGTCGCGAAGAAGGAAAATTGGTTCGTTATGCCAAAAAATCAGGGGAGGTGATTAAGTAATGAGCACTACAGCAAGTCTTAAGAAAGAATATACAGAGCGCATAGCTCCGGCATTGATGAAGCAATTTGGCTATTCATCTCCAATGCAGATTCCCGTCCTCAAGAAAATCGTAGTCAACGAAGGCTTGGGTATGGCAACGGCTGATAAGAAGATTATTGAAGTTGCAATCAATGAGCTTTCAGCTATCACAGGTCAAAAAGCTGTTGCTACAGTGTCGCGTAAAGACGTCGCTAACTTCAAATTGAGGAAAAAGATGCCAATCGGCGTGATGGTGACTCTTCGTCGCGAACGCATGTATGAATTCTTAGAACGTTTGGTACGTGTGGCTCTGCCCCGTATTCGTGACTTCAAAGGGATCAACAGCAAGTTTGACGGTCGTGGAAACTATACACTGGGTATTGACGAACAAATCATTTTCCCTGAGATAAACATTGACTCGATTGAACGAATCGTAGGTATGAACATTACGTTCGTGACTACAGCTAAGACTGACGAAGAAGGATATGCTCTTCTTAAGGAATTTGGTCTTCCGTTCAAAAATGCTAATAAGTAACGAATTTAGAATATGGCAAAAGAATCAATGAAAGCGCGTGAAGTAAAGCGCGCCAAGTTAGTAGCCAAGTATGCAAAAAAACGTGCAGCATTAAAGGAAATTGTTAATAAGAGCAATGATCCCGTTGAAGCATATGAAGCTGCTCGTAAGTTGCAGGAAATACCCCGCAATGCAAATCCTATTCGTCTTCACAATCGCTGTAAGATAACGGGACGCCCCAAAGGCTATATGCGCCTCTTCGGTATATCACGTATTCAGTTCCGTGAAATGGCATCTCAAGGTCTTATTCCTGGAGTTCGTAAAGCAAGCTGGTAACAATCTCTTGTTGCATTAACTATTATCTATTATCTTTAATATTGTCGGGGCAGTCCCGATTAATTAAAAACAAACCACATGACAGATCCTATTGCAGATTATCTAACGCGGTTGCGCAATGCCATTCGGGCAAATCATCGAGTGGTAGAGGTGCCTGCGTCAAATCTGAAGAAGGAGATTACAAAAATCCTCTTCGATCAGGGTTTTATTCTCAACTTTAAGTTTGAGGATGATGGCCCGCAAGGAACAATCAAGATTGCGTTAAAGTACAATCCACAAACGCGTGAAAGTGCTATTCGCTGCTTGAAACGTGTATCACGTCCTGGCCTACGTAAATATACTGGCTATCGTGATATGCCTCGAGTTATTAATGGTCTTGGTATAGCTATTGTGTCCACTTCAAAAGGTGTGATGACTAACAAGGCCGCCGCCAATCTTAAAATAGGCGGTGAAGTATTATGCTATGTATATTAAAAAAGGAGCAACACTATGTCAAGAATAGGTAAATTGCCGATTAACATTCCTGCAGGCGTAACGGTTACGCTGAAGGATAATGTAGTGACCGTTAAAGGTCCGAAGGGTGAGTTAACTCAAAGCGTTGATCCTTCAATTCTTGTTTCAGTCGAAGATGGAGAAATCAAATTCTCTATTGACGAGAAGAGCGAAGTAGCTCAGAAACAAAAACAAGCTTTCCATGGCCTTTATCGTGCTTTAGTGAATAATATGGTAGTTGGCGTAAGTCAAGGCTACAAAAAGGAGATGGAACTCGTTGGTGTAGGTTATCGTGTTTCCAATCAAGGAAATCTCGTTGAGTTTTCTTTAGGTTATACACACCCTATATTCATACAACTTCCTTCAGAAATAAAAGTAGAGACCAAGACCGAACGCAACAAGAATCCTTATATTTGCTTGGAGTCTTGCGACAAGCAATTGCTGGGTCTTGTATGTGCGAAGATCCGTTCCTTCAGAAAGCCTGAACCTTATAAAGGAAAGGGTATCCTCTATATCGGAGAACAAATACGTCGCAAGTCTGGTAAAGCAGCCGGTGCGAAATAAACAAATAGCTTAAGATTATGACGACAAAGAAAGATAAGCGCAGACTCCGTATTAAATATAGAGTTCGCAGTAAGATATCAGGAACGGCTACACGCCCCCGCATGAGCGTGTTTCGTAGCAATAAACAAATCTATGTTCAATTTATAGATGATGTGACTTCAACAACTTTAGCCAGTGCTTCTTCTCTTAAGTTAGAAAAGATGACGAAGTCGGAACAAGCTACTAAGGTTGGAGAGTTGGCCGCAAAGAATGCCATTGCAGAAGGTATCAAAGAAGTTGTCTTTGATCGTAATGGTTATCTCTATCATGGTCGAGTAAAAGAGGTTGCAGAAGGAGCCCGAAAGGGTGGACTTAAATTCTAAAGATTATGGCAAGCAGAATTAACGTTAGTAGTGAAGAATTAAAAGATAGACTGGTTGCTATCAATCGTGTAACAAAGGTTACTAAAGGTGGTAGAACTTTTACCTTCGCAGCAATAGTAGTTGTAGGTGACGGAAAAGGTGTAATTGGCCACGGTTTAGGTAAGGCAGGAGAAGTTCAAGCTGCGATAGCTAAAGGAATTGAAGCTGCTAAGAAAAACTTGATCAAGGTGCCTGTTCTCAACGGTACAGTTCCTCATGAGCAAGAAGCTCGATATGGTGGTGCCAGGGTATTAGTTATGCCGGCATCTGAAGGTACTGGTGTTGTTGCTGGAGGTGCTATGCGCGCAGTATTAGAAAGCGCTGGAGTCAAGGACGTGCTAGCAAAGTCTAAAGGATCTGCTAATGCTCACAACCTTGTGAAAGCAACTTTTGCAGCATTGAGTCAGATGCGTGATGCGCGTATGATTGCTTCACAGCGTGGAGTGTCAATGGAAAAAGTTTTTAAAGGTTAAGACACTATGGCAACAATAAAGATTAAGCAAACAAAAAGCCGCATCGGTGCGCCCAAAGACCAGAAGCGCACTCTTGATGCCATGGGCTTAAGGAAGATGAACAAGGTGGTAGAGCTCCAAGATACTCCCTCAGTGCGTGGACAGATTCGTAAAGTGCGTCATCTTGTAACCATCGTAGATTAAATATTTCAGTAAAAAGAAAGAATAGTCATGAAGTTACATACACTCAAACCTGCCGAAGGCTCTGTTAAAGGACGTAAACGTATTGGTCGTGGACCTGGTTCTGGCCGTGGTGGCACATCAACACGTGGTCACAAAGGAGCAAAGCAACGCTCAGGTTATAAGAAAAAGATCGGCTTTGAAGGTGGCCAAATGCCGCTACAACGTCGTTTGCCCAAATTCGGATTTAAGAATATAAACCGAGTTGAGTACAAAGCTATAAATGTTTCTACATTACAAGCTTTGGCAGAAAGCAAAAATCTTAGTGTCATTGGTATAGATGAGCTTCGTGCAGCTGGTTTTATTTCTAAGAATCAACTCGTGAAGATACTTGCGAATGGTGACCTAACTGTTAAAATAGATGTTACGGCCCACGCTTTTTCTAAACGTGCTGAAGAAGTAATCACTGCCGCTGGAGGCTCTGTAACAAAACTCTAAAATCCGATTCTAAATCGATGAAGAAAATTATCGAGACTATACGGAACATTTGGCGGATTGAGGATTTGCGCACTCGTTTGCTGATAACAATTCTCTTTGTTGCCATCTATAGGTTCGGTTCCTTTGTCGTGTTACCTGGTGTCAATCCAAGTGCATTGCAGAAGTTACACGAACAAACCAGCGAAGGTTTGATGTCCTTGCTGAACATGTTCTCGGGTGGTGCCTTTGCGAATGCATCAGTATTCGCATTAGGTATTATGCCCTACATCTCGGCTTCAATCGTTATTCAGCTTCTTGGTGTTGCAGTACCATATTTCCAGAAGATGCAGCGTGAAGGCGAAAGTGGTCGCCGTAAGATGAATCAACTCACTCGCTGGCTCACCGTTGCCTTGCTGCTCTTCCAAGCCCCTTCATACCTCATCAACCTTCACAATCAAGTAGGTAATGGAGCCTTCCTTGTTGAGACTAATGCAATGTTTTATATAACATCTACCATTATTCTCGCAGCAGGTTCTATGTTTATCCTATGGTTAGGTGAGCGTATTACAGACAAGGGCGTTGGAAATGGTATCTCTCTCATCATTATGATTGGTATTATAGCTCGAATGCCAGTAGCATTGACCGAAGAATTCACAACGGCTCTTTCAGGAGCTGAAGGAGGCGGTCTTATAAAGTTCCTTTTCGAGATCATTGCTTTGCTCTTCGTTATGGCATTGGCTATTTTGTTGACACAAGCAACTCGTAAGATTCCAGTTCAATACGCCAAGCGTGTTGAAGGTAATCGTCAGGTGAGTGGTGCACGCCAGTATATACCCTTGAAGCTCTTTGCAGCTAATGTTATGCCAATCATTTTTGCTCAGGCTATCATGTTTATCCCCTTGACATTAGTACGGAGTGAAAATCCTGGTTGGGTTATTCGTAATCTGATTGATAACACATCTGTCTTGTATAACGTAATTTATGTTGTGCTGATCATAGCATTTACATATTTCTATACAGCAATCACGATGAACCCTGTCCAGATGGCTGAAGATATGAAGCGAAATAATGGCTTTATTCCAGGTGTAAAACCAGGCAAGAATACAGCCAATTATATTGATACGGTAATGTCGCGAATCCTTCTTCCTGGTTCGTTGTTCATAGCTTTGATAGCCATCATGCCCGCTTTTGCTAGCATTTTTGGCATTAAGCAAGGCTTTGCTCAATTCTTCGGAGGAACTTCCTTGCTCATTCTCGTAGGTGTTGTTATTGATACACTCCAGCAGATTGAAAGCCACATGATGGTTCGTCATTATGATGGTTTGCTTAAGGCTGGGAGAGCCCGTCCACGTACTGTATCGGCTTATTAATGAGAGATAGTTATTCGGATGATCTATCTGAAGACTGAAGACGAGATAGAACTGCTTCGAGCAGCAAACATGTTGGTTGCAAACACCTTGGCCGAAATCGCGAAAATGATTCGTCCAGGTGTTACAACCCAACAGATAGATAGATTGGCAGAAGAGTTTATTCGGGATCATGGGGCCATACCCACTTTCAAAGGTTTTCCTAATCCTTATGGTTGTGATTTCCCTTGTTCCGTCTGCACATCTGTGAATGATGTTGTCGTTCACGGGATCCCAGATGATAAACCCCTTCAGGACGGAGATATCGTATCTGTTGACTGTGGCACAAAACTTAATGGCTATTGCGGTGATTCTTGTTATACCTTTTCTGTAGGCGAGGTATGTGAAGAAGCCAAAAGCTTGATGAAGACTACCAAGGAAGCCCTTTATAAAGGAATTTCACAAGCCTTACCAGGTCATCGCATTGGTGATATTAGTTTTGCCATCCAAAATCACGTAGAGTCATCGGGTTATGGCGTGTTGCGTGAATTAGTAGGCCACGGCATCGGTCGTGAGATGCACGAAGATCCTCAGGTGCCTAATTATGGCAAAGCTGGTAATGGCAAACAGCTGAAGAATGGTATGTGCATTGCCATTGAGCCCATGGTAACACAATATGCTCGGGAAATAGTTTTGAAAGAAGATCAATGGAGTATTGCAACAAAAGATGGTGGTTTAGGAGCACATTTTGAGCATACCATTGCGATACACAACGGTAAAGTTGATATTCTTTCCTCGTTTGAAGAAATAGAAAAAATAGAACAGTCTAAGCATTAACGAAAATTCTCATTATGGCAAAACAATACGCAATCGAGCAAGATGGAACCATCGTAGAGTCTCTCAGCAATGCCATGTTTCGTGTCGAATTAGAAAATGGTCATGAAATCATTGCTCACATCTCTGGCAAGATGCGCATGCATTATATCAAGATACTTCCAGGTGACAAGGTAAAAGTTGAGATGAGCCCTTACGATTTAACCAAGGGTCGGATTGTGTTCCGTTACAAATAAAACAAAACAAGCAAATATGAAAACAAGAGCATCCGTAAAGAAGCGCAATGCAGACTGCAAAATTGTACGTCGCAAAGGTCGCCTCTATGTTATTAATAAGAAGAATCCCAAGATGAAGCAGCGTCAGGGATAGTCTTTAGCAAAACAACAAACTTATTATATGGCAATACGAATAGTTGGTGTAGATTTGCCTCAGAATAAGCGAGGTGAAATCGCCTTGACCTATATTTATGGCATAGGTCGCAGCAGCGCTTGCAAGATTTTAGATAAGGCAGGCGTTGACAGAGGAATTAAAGTTCAGGACTGGACAGACGAACAAGCAGGTAACATCCGCGCCGTCATAGGTGAGGAGTACAAGGTTGAAGGTGACCTTCGTTCAGAGGTTCAGATGAACATCAAGCGTTTGATGGACATTGGCTGCTATCGCGGCGTGCGCCATCGTAATGGTCTTCCCGTACGTGGACAGAGCACAAAGAACAATGCTCGTACCCGTAAAGGAAAGAAGAAGACTGTGGCAAACAAGAAAAAGGCTACTAAATAAGCATTAGATTATGGCAAAGAAAACAGTTGCAGCTAAAAAGAGAGTTGTTAAAGTAACCGCACAAGGTCAGCTCCACGTGCACAGCTCTTTCAACAATATCATTGTGTCGCTCGCTAATGACGAAGGACAAGTGATTTCTTGGTCAAGTGCCGGCAAGATGGGTTTCCGTGGTTCAAAGAAGAACACCCCCTACGCCGCTCAGATGGCCGCTCAAGATTGTGCAAAGGTGGCCTACGACCTTGGTCTTCGCAAGGTAAAAGCCTATGTCAAAGGTCCTGGAAACGGTCGTGAAAGTGCCATACGCACTATTCATGGCGCAGGAATTGAGGTTACAGAAATTGTAGATGTAACACCACTGCCCCACAATGGCTGTCGCCCTCCAAAGCGTCGCCGTGTATAATGCAGTGTTCGTAAGTTCTCAATTATTTTTTATTTAACAACCAGCAACAAATATTATGGCAAGATATATCGGTCCTAAGACACGTATCGCTCGCAAGTTCGGCGAAGCCATTTTTGGTCCAGACAAAGTGCTCTCAAAGCGTAACTATCCTCCAGGCCAGCAGGGTAATAATCGTCGTCGTAAGACATCAGAATACGGCATCATGCTTGCTGAAAAGCAAAAAGCCAAGTACACCTATGGTGTTCTTGAAAAGCAATTCCGTAATCTCTTCGACAAAGCAGCTCGTTCCACTGGTATTACTGGTGAAGTCCTCCTGCAGAGTCTTGAGAGCCGTCTTGATAATGTGGTTTATCGTCTTGGTATAGCTCCCACTCGAGCAGCAGCTCGTCAGCTTGTCAGCCACAAGCATATTGTCGTTGACGGCAAGGTTCTCAACATTCCTTCCTATAGTGTAAAACCCGGTCAGATTGTAGGCGTGCGCGAAAAGTCTAAGTCACTCGAAGTGATTGCTGATTCTTTGGCAGGTTTCAATCATGGCAAGTACGCATGGATTGAATGGGACGAAAGCAGCAAGAGCGGTAAGTTCCTCCATCGTCCTGATCGTGCTGATATTCCCGAGAATATCCGCGAGCAGTTGATCGTAGAACTCTACTCTAAGAACTAATTCCCGATATAAGAGCGTTCTCCCTTCATTTTTTGAGCGTGCTTTTATATATCACACCCCAACGCCAATGAGCGTTCATGCCTCCTTTTCATTGAGGCATATCCACACACACCACATCCACAAACAACACACAAAAACTCACACATGGCGATATTAGCATTTCAAAAGCCCGACAAAGTTGTAATGCTCGAAAGCGACAACAAGCACGGCATCTTTGAGTTCCGTCCCCTTGAACCCGGTTTCGGCGTTACTATAGGTAATGCTCTGCGTCGCATCCTGCTTTCCTCACTGGAAGGCTACGCCATCAACACCATTAAGATCGATGGTGTCGATCACGAGTTCGCCTCCATTCAAGGTGTGCGTGAGGATGTAACCAACATTATTCTCAACCTCAAACAAGTTCGTTTCCGTTGTCTTTCTGAAGATAACGAATCCGAGACTGTGAGCATCTCGGTGGAAAACACCAAGGAATTCCGTGCTGGCGACATTGGTCAGCAGCTCTCAGCGTTTGAAGTGTTGAATCCCGATCTTATTATCTGCCACCTTGCTCCCAAGACCACCATGCAGATACAGCTCACAATCAACAAAGGGCGCGGCTACGTTCCTTCAGAAGAAAATCGTGAGTTCTGCAAAGAGGTGTCGCAGATAGCTATAGATTCAATCTATACCCCCATCCGTAATGTCAAGTATATCGTTGATCCCTTCCGCGTAGAGCAGAAGACCGACTATGACAAACTCACTCTTGACATCACAACGGACGGTTCCATTACGCCCAAAGATGCGCTTCAGGAGGCTGCAAAAATTCTTATTCAGCACTTCGCACTCTTCTCTGATGAGAAAATTACCGTTGAAGATCGTGCTGAGGAAGAGAACAAAGAGATTGACGAAGAAGTACTTCACATGCGTCAGTTGCTTAAGACCAAGCTTACCGACATGAAGCTTTCTGTTCGTGCCCTCAACTGTCTCAAGGCAGCCGAGGTTTCCACGTTAGGCGATCTTGTTCAGTTCAACAAGTCCGACCTCCTCAAGTTCCGCAACTTTGGAAAGAAATCGCTCACCGAGCTTGATGATTTGCTCGCGAGTCTGAATCTGTCGTTTGGAACTGACATTACTAAGTACAAGTTAGAAAAAGATTAAACTCAACAATGAGACACAACAAAAAATTCAACCATCTGAGTCGTACTGCTTCTCACAGAAGTGCCATGTTGGCAAACATGGCTTGTTCTCTGATCAAGCACAAAAGAATCACTACGACTCTTGCCAAGGCCAAAGCCTTGAAAAAGTATGTAGAGCCGCTCATTACCAAGTGCAAGAGCGACACCACCACCAATCGCCGCGTTGTCTTCCGCTATTTACAAGACAAGTATGCTGTGACCGAACTTTTTAAAGAGATTTCACAGAAAGTCGGCGACCGTCCTGGTGGCTACACCCGTATCATCAAAACAGGTTTCCGTCCCAGCGATGGTGCCGACATGTGCTTCATCGAACTCGTTGACTACAATGAGAATATGGCTAAGACTCAGAAGAAGGCCACACGTCGTAGTCGTCGCGGAGGAAAGAAGACAACCACCGATGCCGCAGCTCCTGCTGAAGAAACCGCTGTAGTTGAAGAAGCTCCCGTAGCCGAGGAAGCTCCGAAGGCTGAAGAAGTAGCTGAAGTGGTAGAAACCGCTGAAGCCGTTGCTGCTGAATCCGAAGATGATACACAAGTAACCGCATAATAACACCGACACATTTATTTAATTGCCA
>Ga0256871_1001201_pt1 | contig 12426 bp, 10 predicted proteins | sample RumenRJG_07RNA_FD_185439 | JGI IMG/M metagenome (GOLD analysis project Ga0256871, IMG submission 185439) | Metatranscriptome of bovine rumen microbial communities from Lethbridge, Alberta, Canada - Rumen RJG_07 (Metagenome Metatranscriptome) | ecosystem: Host-associated > Mammals > Digestive...
AAACATCAGCATCATCGTCAGACCAAAAAACAACTAAAATACCACACATCACAGGTGTGATTTGCGGCAGGCGGCGGAAATTTGCACAAAATAACAGTCAAGCGGAGGACAATTTTGCCAAATAAGGCAGTTTCTCCGCTTTTTTTCTTGCGTTTTTTCGCAAATTGGGATATAATATACATATAGGAACAACTACGTACATTGGCAGCCGTATCGGAAGAATATTAAACTGCCGAAGAAACGACACTCGGTAGTGTAAAGTAGAATATGAAAAATGCAGGAAAAACCAAAACTGTCCGTCACCCTTGACAGCTTAGTCAAAACAATGCTGAAAAAGGGTGCCGACGGTGAAAAACTCAAGAACGAATCAGATTTTGCCGTCGCAAACAACAGTGTAGCATTGTTTTGCCACACTGTCAAGGGCAAGCAAAATCAGAGATTTTGTGACTAGTATTATGCCTCGGGTTCAAAATCTAAGAACGAATCAGCCTTCGGCTTGTTGTTTTAAAATGGTCTGTTGACCTAAGAAAATCAACAGCTGCCATTTGGCGGGCATATTATCAGCGGCTTCAAGCATGTCTACTTTGTTGAGTGGTCTTTGCCAGTGATATAATGCATGAGGTCTTAAGAAATTGTAATAGGCAACCCAAAGAGCAACACTAAGGTAAGAACCGTCATCGTTATCGTATCCGCATGTCACACGATATGTTGCTTTAAAGGTTCTGTTAAGACGTTCTATCAGTTGCTTGAATGGGCGGAATTCTTTTGAGACTGCATCATCATTGGTTAAGCCGATAACCTGTGTAATATCAAAATCCCAACCGTTATTGAGCATAAATTGCTGAGCGGCAAGAGGATATGAACTGTAACCATCGGCAATAAACTTAAGTGCTTTTCCGGGGAACTGTTTAAATTTTTTAAACGCCATACGCATAGCAAGAATACAAGGACCGACATCACGGCTTTTAGATACTTGATAGCCAAGTATTGATCTTGAAACCGTGTCCATGATAAGCCAAAGATACCCTTTAATGCCTTTGATTTTAATATATGTTTCATCGGCGGCGAGGTTATTGGAGGGCTGATAGTCAAAGCTATCAACAAACGGTTTTATGAGAACAGCAGCCGTATTACAATAGTTACCGACCATGGTATGAGATATGTTAATGTTATGTATATCCTTAAGAGTCTGAGCAGTTTTGCGTAGAGATAAGCCGAGATTGACATGATATGTAAGGCACAAGCCCATAATATGAGCATTGTTCTTACGAAACTTAAAGGAACATACCCAATCGGGGAGTTGGTTAAGCTTCATCTTAAAGAAGTCAATTGTAAATTCACGATAGATATAACGGAGCTTGTACTTCCAGCGATCCTTTTGAGGCAGATCTTTAGGGAGCTTTGCAAGATTGTGTCTGTAGTAAGAGCAGCTATTGTTTACACATTTATGGATAATAAAGTTTTTGCGATCTTTAACAGGGCTCAAAGCGTGAGAACAATAAGGACAAAGCAGATGAAGCTTAGAAATATCCTTATCGTTATCATGGAAAGTGTGATGGCAAACTTTGCACTGATACTGACCTTTACCGCCGTTGTTGTCGTATATGTACTCATGAGGAGCACCGCAAAAAGGGCAAATAACAGAATCGGGAACAGACCTGCCGTTGCGGCGATTAACGGGTTTTAAGGATTTACCGTAACGCTTACGGTAATATTCAAGTAAGAATGAATAATCCTGTTTGACAGGTTCAATGATAATGGGCAGTTTATCAACCTTAAGCTTTTGGTATTTAGGTGACATTGAATCATCAAAAGCAAATTGCTTAAGAGGAATAAATCTGCAAATAAATTTGCAAAGATAAGAAATAATTTGCAAAAGGTATTGATTTTGTATAAGTAAATATGATATAATTGAGTTCATAGCAATAACACTCCTTTTGGACTGATTTTTAATTGTATTTTGCAACTCAATTATACAGCAAAAAGGGGGTTATTGCTATATTTTTATAAAAAAATAGTGAAAATGCCCAAAAAACAAAGGTTTTAATGAAAATTAAAATAAAAAAACGGGGTGTAAACTTTACACTACCCGACACTCAACGGAGCAGAAAAAATGAAAAAATTATTGATAATAGATTCCAACAGCATAATCAACCGTGCATTTTACGGTGTGCGTTATCTGTCCGCAAAGGACGGTACGCCGACCAATGCAATATACGGTTTTTTAAACACTCTTTTTAAGCTTATTGAAGAGGTTTCGCCCGACTATATATGCACAGCGTTTGACTTAAAAGCGCCCACCTTTCGTCACAAGCTGTATGACGGCTACAAGGCGCAGCGAAAGCCCATGCCGGAGGACTTAAAGAAGCAGATGCCTATTTCAAAGGAAATACTGTCCGCAATGGGGATAAAGCATTTTGAGCTTGAAGGCTATGAAGCGGATGATATAATCGGCACAGTGTCAAGAATATGTGATGAAAGCGGAATTGAATGTTATATAGCAACGGGAGATAAGGATGATTTACAGCTTGCAACCGACAAAACAAAGGTTATACTTACTGTAACGCGCAGCGGCGTGAATGAAACAACCTATTATGACGATAAGGCGGTTCTTGAAAGATATCACGTCACCCCAACGGAATTTATTGACGTTAAGGCATTAATGGGCGATCCGTCTGACAATATTCCGGGTGTTGCGGGCATCGGTGAAAAAACAGCAATGTCGCTTATAGAAAAATACAAGTCTATTGAATATATTTATGAGCATCTTCCCGAGCTTGACATAAAGGGTGCAATGCTGAAAAAAATAACCGCGGGCAAGGAATCTGCCTTTATGAGCAAAAAGCTTGCCGCAATTATCAGAGATGTTCCGATTGACTTTAAGATTGAGGAATGTGCCTTTGGAGGAAAGCTGTCCGACTGTGCCACAGAGGGTGTTTATTCCATTCTGAACCGTCTTAATCTGAACAGCATTATAAAGCGCCTGAACCTTGTGCCCAAGGCGGAGGAGGAGCGTACCGAAGCAACGGATATTTTCAAGGGAACAGTCATAAAGGAAGCAGCTTCCGCAAAGGATTTAGAGAAATTTATAAATAGCATCGGCAGTGAGCTGTCCTTTGCATGTGAATTTAACGGGGAGCAATTAAGTGCAGTAGGTCTTGCAACAGAAAAGAATGCTGTCGGAATAGATATGTACAGCGTCAATGAATCGGAAATAATGCCGATACTAAAGGGCATTTTTGAGAATGATAAAATCAAGCTGTACGGCTGCGGCATAAAAGAGGACATTGTAAGACTTCATAATATTTTTAATTTAGCCAATATTGCTTATGACGTTGAAATTGCGGAATACCTTATCAACCCCGCAAAATCCGATTACAGCACAGCCTCCCTTGTTTTCGGATATTTCGGAATTGAGCTTGGCGGTGCGGAAAAGAAAAAGCAGGTTTCAATGTTTGATGACGAGGGAGATTATGAGCTTGCGGCAAAAAAAGCGCTTGCAATTATGCCCTTAAAGGAAAAAACAGAGGAGCTTTTGAAGAAAAACGGTCAGGAAGCACTGTATTACGACATTGAGCTACCTCTTGTCAGAGTGCTTGCCGATATGCAGATTTACGGAATACGAATCGACCGAAAGCAGCTTGATGATTTTTCAAAAATGCTGGATGAAAGAATCGTACAGCTAACCGATGAAATTTATTCTCTTGCCGGTGAGGAATTTAATATTAATTCCCCGAAGCAGCTTGGGGTAATACTCTTTGAAAAGCTTGGCTTAAAGTCCGGCAAAAAGACTAAAACAGGCTATTCAACGGGAATCGAGGTTCTGGAAAAATTAAGATCCTCTCACCCGATTATTGAGCTTTTAATCGAATACCGGCAGCTTTCAAAGCTGAAAAGCACCTATTGCGACGGGCTTTCCGCAGTGATAAACCCCGCTACGGGACGAATACATTCACAATTCAAGCAAACAGTAACCGTAACAGGAAGAATAAGCTCCACCGAGCCGAATATGCAGAATATACCCGTAAGAACGCAGCTTGGACGAGAGCTCAGAAAAATGTTCATTGCCGAAAATGAAAATTATACGCTGATTGATGCCGATTACAGCCAGATTGAATTACGTGTGCTTGCGCATATTGCCGATGATAAAACAATGATAGAGGCATTTAAGAATAACGAGGATATTCATGCCGTCACCGCATCACAGGTGCTTGGAATCCCCCTTGAGGAGGTAACAAGCGAACAGAGAAGCAGCGCAAAGGCGGTAAATTTCGGAATAGTATACGGTATCGGCGAATTTAGTCTTGCTCAGGATTTAAAAATATCGGTCAAGGCGGCACGAGATTATATAAACGGTTATCTTGACAAATATTCAGGTGTAAGGGAATATATGACAAGAATAAAAGCAGAAGCCCGGCGTGACGGTTATGTAAAAACAATGATGAACAGAATAAGGTATATTCCCGAGCTGAAATCAACAAACCACAATGTTCAGGCCTTCGGAGAAAGAGTTGCGCTCAACACACCCATACAGGGTACCGCCGCCGACATCATTAAGGCGGCTATGGTAAGAGTTCACAGACGTTTAAAGGAGGAGGGGCTTAAGGCTCGGCTTATCCTTCAGGTTCATGATGAGCTGATAATTGAAGCTCCCAAAAATGAAGAGGAAAAGGTTAAAGTTCTTTTAAAGTCGGAAATGGAAAACGTGGCGCAGCTTAAGGTTCCGCTCAAGGCAGACACCGCAAGCGGCTTCAGCTGGTATGAGGCGAAATAAACTATGAAAATCACATTGCCCAAAAGGGTGAGATATATTATAGATTCTCTTGAGGCGGCAGGCTATGAGGCATATGCCGTAGGCGGCTGCGTCAGGGACAGCATTTTAGGGAAAGCACCGAGTGATTGGGATATATGCACTATTGCTCTGCCCGAGGAATGTAAAAAGGTTTTTGCCGGTCATAAGATTCTTGAAACAGGAATAAGGCACGGCACAATTACTCTTATATTGGAGCATATCCCCTATGAGATAACCACCTACCGTACCGAAAACGGTTATTCGGACCGCCGCAGACCGGACAGTGTAAATTTTGTCAAAAGCCTGTCGGAGGATTTGAAACGGCGTGACTTTACCGTTAATGCAATGGCATATAACAGCAGACGCGGACTTGTTGACGAATTTTGCGGCTGTGAGGATTTGGAGAAAAAGGTTATACGATGTGTGGGAAATCCCGACGAGCGGTTTGCAGAGGACGCGCTCAGGATAATGCGTGCGATTCGCTTTGCGGCCGCTCTGGGATTTGAGCTTGACAGTGACACCGATAAGGCGGTACAAAGTCAAAAAATGCTTTTGAAAAGTATTGCCGCCGAAAGAATAAACACCGAATTTACAAAAACACTCATATCGGGCAATCCCGAGCTGCTATATAAGTATAAGGAGGTTATTTCGGTTTTTCTTGATGAGGCACAAAATATCGACAGGCTTACGGTAAACGCCGTTTCCCTCATTCCCCATGACTGTACCTTAAGGCTTGCGGTGCTTATGACGGGCATATACCGCAATTATGACAACGCCGCAGAAAAAATCAGAAATTCTCTTATAAAATTAAAATATGATAAGAAAACCGTAAAAAGAGTATCGGATATAGTTATCTGTTCAAAATCCGCACTGCCCGACAGCTTGCGTGAATGCAGACTGCTTGCAGGCAATTTCGGGCTTGATACGGTTTATGACATGGCTTGCGTAGGAATGGCATTTGCCCGGGCGGCAGGCGACAGACCCTCCATAGAAAATCTCAGTGCCTTTATCGGTCTTCTTGATGAAATAAGTCTGAAAAAGCTCTGCATTGATATATCCGGGCTTAATATTAACGGCAAAATTCTGATGACCGCAGGAATTAAGGACGGAGCATCAATGGGACAGCTTTTAAAGGAGCTGCTTGCAGCTGTCATTGACGGCAGGGTCGAAAACAAAAGGAAGGCTCTTTTGGAGTATGCAAAAACAATTTACGGGGTGACAGACAAATGATAAGGCTTGGAATTACCGGCGGCAGCGGCTGCGGAAAAACCACTGTATCGGATATAATCAGAAATAATGGAATTGATGTTATAGATGCCGACATTGCCGCAAGATTAATTGTTGAGCCCGGCAAGCCGGCGCTTAATGAGATTAAGAAATACTTTGGGCAGGAATATATAACAGAAAACGGAATGCTTGACCGAAAAAAAATGGGGGCTTTGGTTTTTTCCGTTCCCGAAAAGCGTTTGTTGCTTAATAAAATCACTCATAAATACATATCTGAGTATATAGAGGAATATATTAATAATTACAGCGGCGATATAATCGGCATAGATGGGGCTGTCCTTATAGAAAGCGGAATCGGTGTGCGGTGCGATTATATTTTATCCGTACTCGCAAAAAAAGAAGAACGCATAAAAAGAATAACAGCGCGTGACGGCATTTCCTGCGAGGAAGCAAAAAAAAGGATTGAATCCCAAAATAATGACGAATTTTATATTGAAAATTCCGACTATGTAGTGTATAATAACAGTGATAGGGGCAAGCTTGTTAATCAGATTAAAAAAATCATTGACGATATAAGGAGTATGATATGAAAAACAAGCTGTACGGCTCTCCTTATATCGCAGTATGAAGCATAATTTGTGCCGCTTTTGCGGCGGAACGGAGATTAAATTGAAAATAAAACGAGGCTTAATTGTACTTCTTCTGCTTGTGTTTGCGTTATCTGCGGCAGCCTCTCCCGCTATGAGAGCCGTATATCCGCTCAAATATGAGGAGCATATAGAAAAATACAGTCAGGAATACAATCTTGACAAGTATCTTGTAATGGCTCTGATAAAGGCTGAAAGCAATTATATATGTGACGCTCATTCCGGAGTTGCAAGAGGTCTGATGCAGATAACCGATGAAACGGCACAGTGGATTGCAGGCAGAATGGATAAAGAATTTGAAAAGGACGATATAGAAAATCCCGAAACCAATATAAGCATGGGGTGTTATTATCTCAGATATCTTCTTGACTATTACAATAATGACGTCAATCTTGCCCTTGCGGCATACAATGCCGGAATGGGTAATGTAAACAAGTGGCTTACCGATACCCACTTAAGTGAAAACGGCAGCACGCTGAATGTAATTCCGTTCAGCGAAACCAAACGATATCTTACAAAAATCGAAAAAGGAATAAAAATTTACAAAAGACTGTATTAAGCTTAAATAAAAACAAAACAGGAGGTATACTTATGAACACAGTAATTACAATCGGAAGACAGTACGGAAGCGGAGGAAGAGAATTAGGTCAGATACTTGCTAAAAAGCTCGGCTTTGAGTTTTATGACGAGGAGCTTGTAACAATGGCTGCGGAGAAAAATAAAATGCACAAGGACATTTTAAAGGCAGTTGACGAAAAGGCAACAAAAAGTCTTTTATATACCCTTGTAACAGGCAGCGACCTGAGATTTTTAAATTCGTCCCTACAGTACGAAATGCCTATAAACGATAAGCTCTTTATAACTCAAAGCGAGATAATTAAAAATCTTGCGGAAAAAAGCTCATGTGTAATAGTAGGAAGATGTGCGGATTACGTACTTCGTGACAGTGCCCAGAAATGTCTGCATTTATTCATATATGCGGATTTGGAGCACAGGATAAAGCGTATTTGCCAAAAATATGACCTGACGCCCGAAAAGGCAAAGGAAAAAATCAATAAAATACAGAAATCCAGAAAAACCTATTATAATTATTACTCAAACCGTGAATGGGGCAATGTTGCCAATTATGATTTATGCGTTAATACGGGTACGCTCGGGCTTGAAAAGGCTGCCGACGTAATTCATGAATTTGTAAAAAAAGCAACGGAGGAATAAGGTGTTGAATATCTTGGAATTAATCAAAGCAATACTGCTGGGAATTATCGAGGGCATAACCGAATGGCTGCCTATTTCCAGCACCGGGCATATGATTCTCTTTAACTCTTTTACAAATACAACAAGCGGTTTTTTAACAACCGATGTATTTTTGTACGTGATACAGCTTGGTGCCATTCTTGCAATTGTAACGCTGTATTTTAAAAAGCTGAATCCCTTTTCTCCCTCAAAAACAAAGCGGGAGAAGCAGGACACATGGCAAATGTGGTTTAAGGTAATTGCCGCTTGTATCCCGGCAGCGGTTATCGGGCTTTTACTTAATGACTTTATGGAACGCTTTGAAAATCCCTTTGTGATAAGTGCTGCATTGATAATTTACGGTATATTTTTCATTCTAATTGAAAGAAACAATAAAAAAAATGCAATCTCGGATATCAGTCAGCTTTCTTATAAAACCGCAATTATGATAGGCTTATTTCAGGTGCTTTCCATAATCCCCGGAACATCACGCTCCGGCTCAACAATTCTTGGCGCGATGCTTTTGGGCTGTTCAAGAGAAGCTGCTGCCGAATTTTCATTCTTTCTGGCAATCCCTGTAATGTTCGGAGTAAGCTTTTTAAAGCTGATTACAAACGATTACGTTATGGCATCGGGCGAATGGTGGCTTTTGATTACCGGTATGGCGGTTGCATACATAGTATCTATGCTTGCGGTAAAGTTCCTTATGAGCTATGTCAGAAAGCATGATTTTAAGGCATTCGGCATATACAGAATAGCTTTGGGTATTATTGTTATATTATATTTTTCGATGATCCATTAATTAACCCATAGGTTATTATATTTTTCAAAACAGCAAAGGGCAGCTCCGGAAAAAAGCTGCCCTTTGCCGTTATTACACGGCATTTAAATATGTAATGCTCACTGAATAAATGCGATTTTCAATCGCATTTAGAAAAATTATGACTATTGTCAAAATTGTTCAGCAGTCATTATGTAAAGCCTTATCCTGCATTTTCGTCAGTTCCGGCATCCGCCTCTGTTTCTGTGTTGTTCTCATCAACTGATGTATCGGAGCTTGTATCTGCGTCGGTTTCGGTTTGTGTACCGGCAGCAGTATCCTCAACCGTTTCACTTACAGACTCGGTTGTCTGCATATCCGGAGCCTGCTTTTCTACCTCTGCGGTATTTCCGCCGCATGCCGCCATAGTGCAGGCCATAATGCCTGCGCAGATGATAACTGATATTTTTTTCATAATAATCTCCATTCCGCCGCCCTGCATCGGCACAAATATTAATTAAATTTCTCTTATCCGCAGGGCAAGGAATGATAAGAGATTATTTTACCGCCGTCTTCCCTTTCGGCTGCGGTATCTGTTCCTTTAACCGAAATATGTCCGTTATTAACCGTGTATGTTAAATTATATTCTGTCCTTACCTCATTTATTCCTTATTTTTTTAAATAGCCGATAAACATTTTAAGAATTTGTTGAAGATGTCCAAAAAAACAATTACTAATTATATATTTTAACAGGCTTCGGGAACAGACCTGCTTATCCGCAGCTATGGAAAGTTATTAAAAGCATTTTTATGCACAGTATTCTCTATGCCGCATTTTATAAGCCTCTGTATAAAAGCCTTGAAGGAACATATAGCTTCAAGGTATTATACATAAGCTTTTGTAAAAGCCCTTCCTCATAGGTAACGCTCACTCCGTCAACCCTTTCGGTCTTGATTCCGCTGCTTTCCTCATACTTTACAAGGACATCACACAGTGCATATACAGCCTCCTCAATATCCTTTTCACGATATTGAGGAGCTATAACCGAAACAATATAGCGTTCTGCTGTCTTTGACAAGCGTTTAAAATCATCTTCGTTTTTTACTCTTCTTCCCTCATATGTATTGATATAGTTTTCAAATGAAATCATAATACTCCTTTCGTTGCTTTGTGCTGTTTTTTTAGATTTTTGGTACCGTATAGTTGCATTATACCACATTTTTCCGATTTTGTCAATAGCATAATGCGATTTTTATGCAAAATTTTTCTGCCGTATGCAATTTGTTGACATACGGCAGAATTGTTTGACTATACTCTGTACATTAAATCCTCATAGGTCGGGAAAGGCCAATATTCTTTTGCCACAACAGTTTCAAGCGTATCTGCGATTTTACGCATTTCATTCATAGCAGGCAGAATAATGTCCTGATAATATTTAGCATGATGCAATACATCATCATCAGACGGAATGCTGCTTTTTGCCTCGTCAAGAGCTGCAATCCTTTCGGACAGCTCCTCTGTCAGCTCTGCCATTTTGGCGGCAGACTTCTTTTCTGCCGGCACCTTTATTCCAATAGACTCCTTGACGGCAATTCCCTCCGCAAGACGATTTACATACTTTATGCAGGCAGGAAGAATCTCCTGCTTAGCCATTTCCAGAGAGGTAAGCATTTCTATATTTACCGTCTTTGAATACTCCTCAAGCAGAATTTCATATCTTGACTCAAGCTCAACGTGCGAAAGAACATTCATATCGGAATATGCTTTTACATTTCTTTCATCAAGGAGCATTGGAATAGCGTCTACGGTGGATTTCAGATGAGGCAGTCCTCTTCTCTCCGCCTCTTCAACCCATTCCTTGGAATAACCGTTTCCGTTGAATATAACTCTGTCATGCTTGTTAAATATATCAACTATTATATCAAGTGCTTGTTTTCCGGAATCAAGCTCATCCGCAATAACCGACAGCGTTGCGGCAAGAGCGGTATTTATTGCGGTATTCACACCTGCAATCGACTGCGCAGAGCCGGGCATTCTGAACTCAAAGCGATTGCCGGTAAAGGCAAAGGGAGAGGTTCTGTTTCTGTCTGTTGAATCCTTTTTAATTAAAGGAACAGCCTCAACACCGGCGGAAATTTTGCTTCTTGTTTCATCAACCGATGTTTTTCCCTCCTTTAATGCGGCAATAACATCATCAAGCTCCTTGCCTAAGAATATTGACACAATTGCCGGCGGAGCCTCGTTTGCGCCCAGACGGTGATCGTTACCGGCTGTGGCAACGGCAACACGCAGCATTGACGCATAATCGTCAACAGCCTTTATAACTGCCGCAAGAAAAATCAAAAACTGTTTGTTTTCTATAGGCTTCTTCCCCGGCTTAAACAGGTTTTCTCCGGTATTTGTTCCTATCGACCAATTATTGTGCTTACCCGAGCCGTTTACTCCCTCATAGGGCTTTTCATGCAGCAGGCAGACAAGCCCATGCTTTCTTGCCAGCTTTTTCATTACCTCCATGGTAAGCTGATTATGGTCGCAGGCTATATTCATAGTTGAAAAAATCGGTGCAAGCTCATGCTGTGAGGGGGCAACCTCATTATGCTTTGTTGTTGCCATAACCCCAAGCTTCCAAAGCTCCTCATCCAAATCCTTCATATATGTAGAAATTCTTGTTTTTATCTGTCCGAAATAATGGTCGTCCATTTCCTGACCCTTTGCCGGAGGTGCGCCGAACAGCGTTCTCCCCGTCATCATCAGATCTTTTCTTTTATGATACAGCTTTTCATCAACAATAAAGTACTCCTGTTCGGGTCCAACATAGGAAATAACCCTTGTAGCGTCCGAACCGAAATGCTTTAAAACTCTCAATGCCTGCTTATTTACTGCCTCCATTGACCTCAAAAGCGGCGTTTTTCTGTCAAGTGCCTCGCCGGTATAGGAATAAAAGGCGGTGGGAATGCAAAGAGAGCCGTCCTTAACAAAGGCATACGAGGTGGGGTCCCATGCGGTATATCCCCTTGCTTCAAAGGTTGCCCTCAGTCCTCCCGACGGGAAGCTGGAGGCGTCAGGCTCACCTCTTACAAGATTTTTTCCCGAAAATTCAAGAATTATATTGCCGTCCTCTGCAGGAGCAATAAAGGAATCATGCTTTTCCGCCGTAACTCCCGTCATAGGCTGAAACCAATGCGTGTAATGAGTAGCTCCCTTTTCAACCGCCCAATCCTTCATTGCCGCCGCAACAATCTCTGCTACACCTGCATCAAGCGCAGTTCCCTCTCTTATCGTGTTCTGAACCGACTGGAATGTATCCTTGGGCAAGCGTTTTCTCATCACCGAAAGATTAAATACATTCTCACCGAAAATTTCCGTTATTGACATAAACGACCTCCTTAAATTATCCGGATTGATTAACTTAATTTTTGCTTTTAATAAAAAATATTTCTATATATATTATACCTGTTATATTTTTTTTGTCAATATTATTTTTTTAAAATGCCGAAATTTCGGCGAAAACGCTTTTTATCGGAAATCTTTGAGATTTATTTATTCATTTCGGCAAATCTCATAAGAATTACGGCAAGCTGTGCGCGTGTGCCGTAATCCGACGGATTCAATGTACTGTCGGTTTTGCCGTTAATAATTCCTTTATCTGCCGCCCACTGCATTGCAGGAACGGCATATTCCGATATTTCATCAAAATCCTCATAGGAAAGTATGTTTGTATTCTCCGAAATATCGTAGTTCTTTAATTTTGCGTAACGATAAATAAT
>Ga0256871_1001202_pt1 | contig 12425 bp, 10 predicted proteins | sample RumenRJG_07RNA_FD_185439 | JGI IMG/M metagenome (GOLD analysis project Ga0256871, IMG submission 185439) | Metatranscriptome of bovine rumen microbial communities from Lethbridge, Alberta, Canada - Rumen RJG_07 (Metagenome Metatranscriptome) | ecosystem: Host-associated > Mammals > Digestive...
CTTAGTTGGAAAATTTTCCTTGAAACGGCCATCCTCCTTATGGTCTGTCCTCTCTCTTCGTTTGCCGTGAGCCATGAGCTGCGGTCGCTCCTCGACAGCCTCGATGAGGCTGTGGCACGCCGTCAGGTGGTTCTTGCCAAGAAGCAACAGGTCATCGACGATCTCAAGCGTGGCATCACCGACCTGCCAAACGACGGGGCGCTGGTGGCGAAATACGAACAGATCTTCCAGGAATATCTCCACTTCAATGGTGACTCGGCATTGGCCTATGCCCGTAGGAGCGTTGTCGCCGCCGAGCATACCGGTCAGCAAGACCTCATCTTCACGGCGAAATGCTGTCTGCTCAGAGCCTATACCCGGCAGGGGATGATGGGAAAAGGCTATGAGGTCATCAACAGCATCGGAGATATCAGCACCATCCCCGCTGTCTATCGCAGCCGTTATGCCTACCACCTTCTCGACTTCTATCTGAGGGTGAACCTGCGGAATGAGGTGATAGTCCCCAACAGGGATGCCACCATGGGATGGAACTCCTATTCACAATATCTTGAGAAGGACTCTCCGGAATACATCTTCTATCAGACCGTGTGTACACAAAAAGGGAATATCCGGCTCTTAGAGGAGATGGTGGGCAAGATCAGAAAGCCTTCCTTCATTGCCGCCAACCTCTATTATGCTATCTCCTTCTGCTATAAAAGCAAAGGTGATGAAGAGGAATTCTATAAGAACCTCATCCTCTCGGCTATCAACGATATGCAGTTGGGGAATACCGAGGTGTCATCGCTGCTCACACTCTTAGAGACGCCGCTCCTGCAGTGCGACTTGAAGCGTTCGTCGAACTATATCCAGGTCTGCTCCGATAATGTCATGCGCTACCATGACATGCAGCGTGCCCTGTCAGTGGTAAATACCCAGAACCGGATCAACGGAGAGCTGAACAAAGCGCGGATGCGACAGATGACGGTGATCGTCGTCATCGCCCTCTTCTTCTTCGTCGCCCTCGTGGTGAGCATCGTCCTGGCGCGCCTCGCCACAGCCCGCGGCAGGAAGGTGAAACGCTCCCTCGACACCCTGCGTGTCATGCACACCAAGCAGGGTGAACTTATGGCCCAGCAGGAACAGATGACGGAGGAGCTCAAGACTGCCAACGCCCGACTCGCTGACCGTGTCGCTGCCTACCGTAAGGACTTCGCCAATGTCTACCACCTCGTCTCGGCCTATATCACCCATGAGAAGAGCGAGCATGTGGAGCTCTACAACCTCCTCAAGTCCAACAACGTGCGCAAGGTCATCCGCCTCCTCGACTCCAATAACGTCATCGACGAGCAGCTGAAACTCTTCTATACGCACTTCGACCATGCCTTCCTCACTATGTACCCCGACTTCATCCAGCGTATGAACAGTCTGCTGCGGCCGGAGTGTCGCTGCGACGCGTCGCAGACGGAGCTCTCCACACCGCTGCGTATCTATGCCCTCCTCGTCTTGGGTGTCACCGACAGTGTGGGCATTGCCGACTTCCTCCACCTCTCCGCGCAGACCGTTTACAACTACCGTCTGAAGATGCGGCGCTGTGCCTTGAACGACGAGAAGAAGTTCGATGAGGATGTGCTGAGAAAGTTCCATTGCGGAAGTCCTGAAGCCCCTCGCTCCAAAGCGTAGCTGACTTCGTCGCTTTTCTGTTGGGCCATGCTTTCAATGTTACCCACCTTCGGGCATGTCACCGATGTTACCGGCGACGAGGATGGTGCAGAATCTTCCGTCGCCTCCGTAGGTATACACTATGGCAGCAATGCCCAGCAAAGCTATTCCTTGTAATATAAGTATATGTCATTTGAGAAGCATCAGTCTTTTTCACTCTGCAAAGGTATCACTTTATCTGCAAACAATGTGTTGCAATGATATGAAATATGTCTTCATAACTGAAGGTTTAAGTCTGTGTTCCGGGTGTCATGCTTCGGTTAGGCAGGAAAAGTTACGCCGACCTATACAAGTAGCGGCATCGCAAGCTTGTCAGGGTCGGCGTCAATGTCAATAATCTTATGTCTTCTCTTGAAGGCCGTTCGAGAGCATCACAGATCGTCTTTCATCTCCCATCCTGTCATTGTGGCTACAACTGGAATGAGCGTAGCAGCGATCTTCTGGTGCCCGCGCCAGTTGGGGTGTGAGTCGGAACCGATGTCGTGGCCGCTGACAACGATGTGGGGCATGGGCTCAGAGATGCGTACACCTTTCATGTCGGCGATCTGTCCGCACAGCTCCTTCAAGGCTGCCAACAGGAAGATGTTGGCGGAGTGTGGAGTGACGCAAAGTACGGGTACGTCACCATAATGGCTTCTCACCGTCTTGATCATCCGCACATAGTTGCTTACGTAGTTGCCTGGTGCTCCATTGACAGAGAAATCGTTAGTGCCGAGGTTGATGATGACCAGGTCGGGGCGGTATTGCTTGAAGTCGTAGGCAATGGAGTCGTGATCGTCGAAAAGCAACGGGTAGCGCAGCGTCATGGTTTTCATCGTCTTTCCGGCATAGTTGCGGGCCATGCCCATTCCCGAATGCGCCACGATCACACAGTCGGCATCGAAATAGCGTGCTATGGCGCATTCGTAGGCTTTGTAGCAGTTCTCAGTCTTCAGTTCGAAGTGGCTTTTCTCGGTTCCCTCAGCGCCATAGCCACACGAATAGCTGTCTCCGATGACCTCAATCAGTCGTTCTTTCGGTTTGACGGCTTTGAAATTTCCTTTCCCTTTCGCCGTGAACGAATAGATCGTCGTGCGTCCGAACTCGCCTTCCGTCACTTTCTGTAGGCGGAGGCAGTGATTGCCATTGGAGAGTCCCTTGGCAAGCACGACATCGTGTGGCTCCTTGCCGGAGAAGTGGATCTTTCCGAGCGGTTTGCCGTCGATGAATACCAGATTATAGCTCTCTCCCTCTTCAGCGATGCGAACCGTGATGGCGGAGCCGTAGAAGATGGTCTGAACATAAGTTCCTACCCAGTCGTAGCGTACGGCCCCGTCGTCCATGCGCTGTACGCGTCCGGTGAAACTGATGTTAGGGTCGTTGGCTTTCACGGTTTTGTCTGCGAAGGCCGTCGTGATGCCCATGGTTAAGAAAAGCATTAGAATTGTAAGTTTTCTCATGATAATTAGAGGCTTTAATTTGTTTTTATAAAATTTGGTACAAAGGTACGATTAATTTTCTTTTCTAATATAAGTACAAAGAACTTTCTTTCGATTTTCAAGAACAGAGAAGTAGAGATAATGGTAATCGATGTGAAGCCGAATTCTGCTTAAGCATACGGCTGGCGATAGATATTAATCATTAAAATAGCTATTAGATTATTAATCTTTCTCTTTCACTGTTCTGTTTGGCACTAATTTTGTACTTTTGCATGGAGTACGGCTGAATAAGTGCTTATCGACAATAATAAAGGACAATAATAATATAGCAAATAATGGAAAAGAAAGAAACTCCCGTCCTGTTGCTCACGGGTTATCTGGGCAGCGGCAAGACCACGCTTCTGAACCGCATACTGAAGAATGAGAAAGGTATCAAGTTCGCTGTCATCGTCAATGATATCGGTGAGGTTAACATCGATGCCTCGCTCATCCAGAACGGTGGCGTCGTCGGTCAGGGTGACGACTCCCTGGTGGCCCTTCAGAACGGTTGCATCTGTTGCACACTGAAGATGGATCTTGTACAGCAGCTCAACGACATCATCAATCAGAACAAGTTCGACTATATCGTCATTGAGGCTTCGGGTATCTGTGAGCCGGCACCTATTGCTCAGACCATCTCGACCTATCCGAAGATGATCCCGGAGAAGATCATGAAGAACGGTGTGGCCCGTCTCGATGCCATCGTGACTGTCGTCGACGCCCTGCGTATGCGTGATGAGTTCGGTCTCGGAGATGCCCTGCAGAAGCCGGACATGGGAGAGGATGACCTCGAGAGTCTCGTCATCCAGCAGATTGAGTTCTGCAACATTATCCTGCTTAACAAGGCTTCGATGATTTCGCCTGACGACCTGAAGCACCTCAAGGCTGTTATCAAGGCAATCCAGCCGAAAGCTGAGATCTATGAGTGCAACTATGGCGATGTGGAGCTCGACAAGATCCTCAACACCCATCTGTTCAACTTCGATAAGGTCGCCACTTCCGCCCGTTGGATTGAGGCCATGGAGGACGACGATGACGAATTGGAAAACGAGGAGAGTGGCGAGGCACTGGAGTATGGCATCCAGACCTTTGTATGGAAACGCCGCAAGCCGATGATCCTTGGCGACTTCGATGAGTTCGTCTCTACAAAATGGCCTAAGGGCGTGGTGCGTGCTAAAGGTATGTGTTATTTCGACGACGAAAAAGAGACTTGTTATCTCTTCGAACAGTCGGGCAAGCAGTTTAATATCACCAATGCCGGCCAGTGGTATGCCACAATGCCCGCTGATGAGCTCAAGGACTTCTTAGAGAAGAACCCCGACGTGAAGAAGGACTGGGATCCCGAGGTCGGCGACCGCATGCAGAAGATCGTCTTCATCGGCCAGAATATCGACCGCAAGGCTATCGAGGCAGAGCTCGACAAGTGTCTGGCGGAATAGTGAACCATTAAATGCGTGCATGCTCACATAGATTTTTTCTCACACGGATCTTAAAGATTATAAAGATTGTTACGCCGCTTTGCGGCTACACATACCCCGTAGGGGCACCCCTGGTGGGCGCCCTCTTACCGCGTAGCGAAAAGCGTAGCCATCTTTAAGATCTTTAAGATCCGTGTGAAATAAAGATCTTTAGTTATATTCGGAAGTGTGTTCTTATTTAACTGATGAACCATATTAATCTGTAGATAGAGTAGATAGAGATGGAAGAAGAGCCTTTTGTTTTTTCCCGTGACGAGTTGAACGAAGCGTGGGAACTTCGCCGGTACCTGATGGAGAAAGTGGGGGATGCCATGTCGAAGACCGATATGGTGAAGCTCAAAGGCAGCTTGCGCAAAGCCATCGAGGAGGGCCGTGTACACCGCGACGTCTTCGGACTCAACCCCATCGTGACCGCCTTGGAGACGGCACGTATCTGTGTCGATGAGATAGGGCTGCGCCGCGAATCTGTCATCGCCACGCTCCTCTGGGCGTGCCATGTCGACAACTATGAGGAGATCATGGCAAAATATGGCGAGACGGTGGAGCATATCGTCCATGGGCTCTTCAAGATTCAACATCTCTACGATAAGAACCCGGTCATCGAGAGTGACAACTTCCGTAACCTCCTCCTCTCTTTTGCGGAGGATATGCGTGTCATCCTCATCATGATCGCCGACCGTGTGTGTGTCATGCGCCTAATCCGTGACACTCCTAACAAAGACGCCCAGCATGAGGTATCAGAAGAGGCTTCTTATCTCTACGCACCACTGGCCCACAAGCTCGGCTTGTACACGCTGAAATCGGAGCTGGAGGACCTGTCACTCAAGTACCTTGAGCATGATGCTTACTACATGATCAAGGACAAGCTCAACGCCACGAAGAAGAGTCGTGATGCTTACATCGACCGGTTCATCGGGCCTATCAAGGAACGCTTGGAGAAGGCCGGGCTGAAGTTCCACATGAAAGGCCGCACAAAGTCGATCCACTCTATCTGGCAGAAGATGAAGAAGCAACAGTGTGGCTTCGAAGGTATCTATGACCTCTTTGCCATCCGTATCATCCTCGATTCGCCGCTCGAATTGGAGAAGCAACAGTGCTGGCAGGTCTATTCGATTATCACGGACATGTACCAGCCCAATCCCAAGCGTCTGCGCGACTGGCTGTCGGTGCCGAAGTCGAACGGCTATGAGAGTCTGCATATCACTGTCCTCGGTCCGGAGAAGAAATGGGTGGAGGTGCAGATCCGCACGGAGCGCATGGATGATATCGCTGAGCATGGTCTCGCTGCCCACTGGCGATACAAAGGCATCAAGAGCGGTGGTCAGATGGATGAGTGGCTTGCCAATATCCGTGCCGCGCTGGAGGCCGGCGACAACCTGCAGGTCATGGATCAGTTTAAGATGTCGCTGCAGCCTGACGACATCTATGTCTTCACGCCTCGCGGTGATCTCTTCAAGTTTCCGGCTCACTCGACGGTGCTCGACTTTGCTTACCGTATCCATTCCAATATCGGCAACACGTGTGTCGGCGGAAAGGTCAACGGTAAGGTCGTGCAGATGCGTCAGGAGCTCCACTCGGGTGATACGGTGGAGGTTCTCACGCAGAGCAACCAGAAACCGAAGCGCGACTGGCTCAGCATCGCCGTCACGCCGAAGGCAAAGTCGAAGATACGCCTTGCTCTGAAAGAGACACAGCAGAAGGATGGACTCTATGCCAAGGAGTTGCTTGAGCGTCGCTTCAAGAATAAACATATTGAAGCGGAAGAGAGCGTCATGGCGCATCTCGTGAAGAAGATGGGCTTCAAGGAGGTGTCCGACTTCTATAAACAGATAGCCGACGGCAAACTTGACCCGAACGACATTATTGCCAAGTATGTCGAGGTGCGCGACCATATCGAGAGCAAGGACAAGGAGACGGTGTCGGCTGATCAGTTTAACTATGAGAGCCCAGAGGAGGAACTGACACATGAGAGCGACGATGTGCTCACCATTGACCAGAACCTCAAAGGTATCGATTATCAGTTGGCGCCTTGCTGCCATCCTATCTATGGCGATCCTATCTTTGGCTTTGTGACGACGGGCGGTGGCATCAAGATCCACCGTCAGGACTGTCCCAACGCACCGGAGATGCGCCGCCGCTTCGGCTACCGTATCGTCAAGGCACGGTGGGCCGGCAAAGGCTCGTCGAAATATGCCATCACGCTGCGTGTCGTCGGCAATGATGATATTGGCATCGTATCCAATATCACGAATATCATTTCCAAAGATGAGAAGATCGTCATGCGGTCCATTAATATCGACTCTCACGATGGCCTCTTCTCCGGTAACCTCACCATTCAGGTCGAGGACATCGCCCGTCTTAACCAATTGGTCAAGAAGCTCAAGGCGGTGAAAGGCGTGAAACAGGTAGAGAGGATATAAAGCTACTTTTTCGTTACCGTCGACAGCCAGTGCTTGAACTCGTTGCGGTAACCGTTGAAGACGTTGATGTCGGTATGGCCGGCTATGCCGCGTACTTTTCCATCGGGCGCCAACTGCCATATCCACAGTTTGATGTCGGGTTTATACTCGCCGTAACGTGCTATCCACACGGGGTAGGAGCGCTTGATGTCGGGCGCATAGTCGAGCCAGCGGTTCACGAATGTCTGACTGATATAGAGGATGGGTCGCATGCCCGTTTCTTTTTCTACAATCTGAAGCCAGTTGCGTACGCGGCTCCACATTGCTAAGGCGCCGCCCATCTTCCTTACTTGTGAAGGCAGTGGCTCGAGGTCGAGCACGGGAGGCAGGTCGCCTTTCTTGAAGTGGCTGTGCTTGAGGAAATACCAGGCTTGCTGGGCTCCTGACGTACGGTGCGTGAAATAATGATAGGTACCCACGGGATAGCCGTGCTTGCGGGCAGCGGCATAGTCGGAAGCATAGTAAGGATTGAGCATGGAAGCACCTTCTGTCGACTTGATAAAGATGAACGACACCTGAAAGTCGATGTCTCCACTGACATTCTTCTTTGACAGAGAGCCGAGATGCGTGATGCGCAAGCGGTCCCAGTCGATGGTGTGGAAAGAATGGCCTTCGATATGCTGGTATTTGGACAGGTCGATGCCATAGACACGCTCAGAGGTATAGTTGAGCCGCTCGCCCTTGTAGGTATTGTCTTTCCATTCGCCCACGCGGAAATAACGATGCTGTGATGAGAAGCCGAATCCTGTGCGCTTCCCGTCTTTCCATTGACCTTCATAATAAGTATCGAGAGTATCGATGTAGTGACCGTAGCCATTGGCTACGAACTTATTGTTCATCTCACCGTTGTAGATGCCCGCCGAGTCGCGCCGGATAGCCGTAACGAGCGTGTCATGATCCCATTGACCATTGACAACACGCCCTTCTGCATCTCTCACGACGCCGCGACCTTGTCGCATGCCGTTGTGCCACATTCCGCTGTAGAGGATGCTGTCGCCTTTGTAAAGCACGCCAAGTCCTTCCCGTTTACCGTTCTTCAATTGTCCGCGGTAGACGATGCTGTCCTTCCCTTCCACCGTTTGTATCTCATTCGTGCTGATGGTACAAGCGGAGAATAATATCATTATCAAAAGGCAGAAAGGAAGAATATATTCTTTCTTAATATACTCTTTTCTAATGTCTTCTTTATTCTTTCTTCTTTTTTCTTTAGCGGATGCGACAGTCATTGCAGTACCTCCTTTCCGTGAATGATACCGATGAAACGGCCATGCTTCGTGAAGACGGGCGCTCCGTCGATGGCGAAGAGTCGAGGCAGGTCGTGGTTATGTCCCTGCCAGTATTTCCCCGATACAATAATGGAGTGGAAGGGAGCTGATTGCTCTGTGGGCACAAGACGCACGGTGACAATCTTGCGATGCTCCGTTGCGCCCCAAGGCACGTTGCGCACAGCATAGACGCCCCACGGCTTGATGGAGCGGTGGGTATGGAGGATGAGCGGCGCCACTTTGCTCGTTAGGGCGGTATAGACTGGATCGCAGGAGACGCTCTTTAGCTTGTTACTGTTGTTGTACCAGCTAACGTGGTAGACAGCCTTGAGGATCAGCCGGCTTTTCTTGCTGAGCTTGAAGTGCTTGCCTGTGCTGTTGCTGTCGATGGGGCAGATACGTTGCAGTTCTTTGAGGCGAATCTTGAGCGAGTCAGTCATCTTCGACTGTCGGTTGGCATAAGTAGCAATCTGTGTGTAGCCTTCGTCGATAACGCCATGGGAGCGGAGATAATAGATGAGTTCCTTGCGCTCCGTCTCTTTGCGGTTGAGCAGGCTGGCGAGCGAGTCGCAGAGTGCCGGAACCTCAGCGGCCCGGAGCTTAGAGGAGGGGCTGAGCGTGAGCACGCGCCCGTCGCAGCTTGCCAGCCACCAGTGGCGATTGATCCATACACCTTGCTGATGGACGGAGTCGCATGTGAGCACTGCTGTGTCTTTCCCACTGACCAGACATACGCAGACCTGACCGTCGACATAGCAGGTAGACCGGCGCAACTCTGTCTCCGATGCGGGCATGGCGCGCACGATGAGCCACCCCATACCTATCAGGCAGAGTAGCACAATGGCGCTAAGTATTTTATGGTGAGTTATCCTCTGAAGCATCATTATTTTCTTTCCGTGTGCAAAATTACAAATTCTTTCTGTACCTTTGCCAGAGAAACGATATTTTATTTTCTATTGCAGGGACGTCCCTTGTGGCCGCTTGCAGTTGCATTAGGTATGAACACATCCGATAAAGAAATACTTCACCTCGCTGTACCCTCCATTGTGAGCAATATCACGGTACCGTTGCTTGGGCTTGTCGACCTGGCTATCGCCGGTCATCTTGGCTCTGCCCGTTATATCGCTGCCATCTCTGTGGGTTCAATGATCTTCAATATCATCTATTGGCTCATGGGGTTCCTCCGTATGGGCACAAGCGGCATGACAGGACAGGCTTACGGCGCCCGCGATACTAAGGGTATCCACATGCTGCTTCGGCGCTCGTTGACGATGTCGCTCCTCATTGCTGCCGCATTTCTTTTGTTCCAATGGCCGTTGCGCGAGGCAGCATTGAGTATCATCCACCCATCACAAGTTGTCTGGCCATTGGCAGCCACCTATTTCAATATTGTCATCTGGGGAGCGCCAGCTATGCTCTCGCTCTATAGTCTTAACGGTTGGTATATCGGTATGCAGGACACGCGTGTACCGATGTTTGTGGCAATTTTTCAGAACATCGTCAACATCATTGCCTCGCTTCTCTTCGTCTTTGTCTTCGATATGAAGGTGGCGGGTATCGCACTTGGTACGCTTGTGGCACAGTGGAGTGGGGTGCTGCTGTCGGTTGTGCTGTTGCGTGCAAAGTTGAGGAGGATGAAGTTTTCACCGATATTGACCTCTCCGATAATAGATTCTTCAACAACAGACTCTCTGGCTGCCGATAACGGGAAGCGATATTCATGGGGCACCTTCTTTCGCACCGACCGTGACATCTTTCTCCGTACGCTCTGCCTTGTAGCCGTCAACCTCGCCTTCACGTCGGCAGGAGCACGTCAGGGCGACCTCATGCTGGCCGTGAACACATTGCTCATGACGTTCTACACCCTTTTCTCTTATGTCATGGACGGTTTTGCCTTTGCCGGTGAGGCCCTGGGCGGAAAATATTATGGAGCCCGCGACTATTCGGGGCTCCATAACATTATTCGTCGGCTACTCATCCGGTGGGGATTGTCTTTGGCTTTGGCCTTCACGGCAGCCTATGCTTTAGGCGGGAGCTTGTTGCTCCGTCTGCTCACCAATGACGCGCAGGTCGTGGCGGCGGCCCATACCTTTGCCTACTGGACGTGGCTTATCCCGTTGTCGGGTTTTGCGGCCTTCGTCTATGATGGCATCTTCATCGGCCTCACGGCAACGCGCGGCATGCTGATATCGAGTTTCACGGCCTCACTGGCGTTCTTCCTTGTCCTTGCTGTGGCGGTGTTCAGTCCGATGGCCCACACCCATCCGTTGCTTGTCAACCACATCCTCTGGCTCGCCTACATTATATATCTTGCGATGCGTGGTGTGATGCAATACTTTATTCTGCGCTCCGCTTCTCGTTGTTGATCCAAGCAGCGATGTCGTTCAGCACTTCGGGTGCAATCGTCTCTTCGATGTTCACAGCCTCCTGCGGGCTGCCCGTAGCGCTGTGCTGGAATAGATGGCTGAGCCCCGGATAAGTCTTGATGACATTACGCTTGTTCTTGGGAAGATATTGTTTCAGGGCAGGCACATTGATGCTCACCGGCACGTTCATGTCCTTGTCACCACCAAGGGCGAGGACCGGACATTTAGTTGCCTTCACATAGGGAGCCATGTCGAGGTCGAGGAAATACTTCATCCAAGGCGTATTGCTCTGTGAAAGCAGGATGAAGCGAGCCTGATTGGTGTTTGCCACTAAATCGCCGGTAGCACCTTGAGTCTTTGCTATTGCGTTGAGTTGTGCCACCATCATGGTGTCAATCTTACATGCTGGGCCAGCGAGGGATACGATGAAGTCGGGTACACCTTCGCTACCAAGCATGTAAGCGATGGCACCGCCTTCACTGTGCCCAAGTATGCCGACCTTGGAGAACTTCCCAAGGCCCTTCAGATAAGTGAGACCCGCCTTGGCATCTTCGGCAAAGTCGGCGGTGGTAGCTTGCGAGGCATCGCCTGTCGACTGTTCTACCCCGCGGTCGTCATAGCGCAGGGAGGCAATGCCGTGACGCGCTAAATAGTCGGCGATGACGAGGAACGGCTTGTGATGGAAGAGCTCTTCGTCACGGTTCTCTGGCCCGCTGCCCGTGACCATCAGCACCACGGGACATTTCTTGCCAGTCTTGTAGCCTACGGGATAGACGAGTGTACCAGCGAGGGTAGCTGGGGCTTTGGCGTTGGTAAACTTCACCTCTTCGGTGGTATAAGGATAAGGCGCCTTGGGCTCCTGTGGGCGGTTGAAGGATACTTCGCCGCGTTCCATAACGAGGGGAGCCGAGAATGTCTGTTGAACGAATGTGCCGTCAATCTTCCCGTCTTTTAATCTTCCGGCGTAGGTGATGCCGAGCTGTGGCATGGCGATATTGATGGAGTCGTCGGTAAGGAAGTGGACATCCATCGGGATGCCACTTGCACTTTGCTCCTCCACATCCATCGTCACTGTTTTTTTCGGCGTATTGATATGGTACAGAATAGTGAGTGTCTGCGGTCCCGCTTTCAGCTTGCCTTCCCATGTGCCGTCCAATGACTGGGCGGAAAGCGAAAGGGAGATAAACAACAATAATAAGGTAACAATATTCTTCATGCCTTTGGGTCTAAATGGTTATCAGGCCCAAAGGTAATGAAAAAACGGGAGGCGGCAAAGAAAATTACCCTCTTATCATCGTAAGCATCATCTTAAATGGCTTCTCGGCCTTTACAGCATGACGGGCTCCACTCGGGATGACGAAACTCTCGCCGGCTTTGATGTGAAGATCCGTACCTTCGACGTTGAGCACCATCTCGCCGTCGACGACCTGGATGAGGGCATCGAAGGGAGCGAGATGTTCGGAGAGTCCTTGACCGGCATCAAAACTGAACAGCGTCACACTGCCGGCATCACTGTGGACGAGTTCCTTACTGATGACGCCACCTTCGACATAGTCGACCAGCTCACTTGCTACAAACACTTTTCCTTTCTCGAACTTCATAGTCAATTTCCTTTTAATCATTAGACATTTTCTATAATGAGAGAAGCAAGAGTCGTGCCAAAGCGGATATACTGATAAGGGGATAACAATTGTTATCAAAG